>Ga0194132_10005940_pt1 | contig 19334 bp, 9 predicted proteins | sample TA2KigOf80mmetaG_FD_148612 | JGI IMG/M metagenome (GOLD analysis project Ga0194132, IMG submission 148612) | Freshwater microbial communities from Lake Tanganyika, Tanzania - TA2015054 Kigoma Offshore 80m | ecosystem: Environmental > Aquatic > Freshwater > Lake | place: Tanzania: Lake Tanganyika...
TCTAACAACATCGTTAGATTAGGGAAGAGGTAGAAACTTCAGTAAATGAAGATGGTAACCCATTTTCATATGTGGTAATATTTATTTAGATTTTAAAAATTTCAGGTACCAGGAAATGAGGCAGCTCAAGTTGGAGAATATGGATTCACTTTTTGGGTAAAACCTTCTTACATGGAGCCTATTATGTTTAAATTTGATACCTTTGTCACTCACGAGTTGGGACTCGCTGGTATACATGAAAATACTAGGGGTTATTGTCCGGAAACTGACGGTAGGTATGGAGGAGCATTAAATATTTAACTTATGAGAGGAAATTACTCTAATTTGCCAACTTACATATTTAAGAGCTACAATTAATTAGACCCCAATGATGAAGAACGATTAATTGAATATCCTAGCCGAGAAGATTTTAATAACAAATGGAACTTTGTTTATGCAGCTTATTCCTACGTTGAATCCAAAGCATATGCATACGTTTATTTTACCCATTCTGATAGTACTTCATCAGTAATATGGCAAAACAATCAAAAAAGATTCCCTGCACCTGATTTAAAATTTAGATTAGGAGGTTGTGATCCTTACACTCGATCAACTTTCTAAGGGTTATTCAGGAATGTTCAATTTTTTTATGGTCCAAGTGGATCAAATTTATTTTTATAAGACATTCCTCATGTCGAATAATTTAGACAATTATCTAATACAAATTTTTTAACCTAAAATTTACCAACAGCTGATCCAGTTGTAGAACACGCAATCGGTAATGATGTTGTAACATTCTCAGCTTCCTAAAATAAAGGATAATAGAATGTTTTTTTAAATTTACAAGGACCTTAAGAGTAAAATTTTTTTATATAAATTTTAGATATGCAGTTTGGGGGTGGGCTTAATGGACAGAACCAAATTAACGATCAAGAGCTCATTTATTATTTAGATTGACTACTGATGAACCTGGTGAATTATAAGATGACGATAAAATTGGAGATAGAACTCTTGCCTGCTTTATTGAAGAAGGAAGATTAGGATTTTCTACATATACTTTTCATTTCAGTGGAACTTAATCTGAAAGTAACTATTATTAATCAATCGATCTGGAAAGTAATGATTTAATAAGTATTATAAATTATTTAATATATTATAGCATTTTGGTTTTTCGTGTATTTTGGATACTCTGATACATTACATTAAGCCACTGCATATACATATTTTGACGGACTATAATATATATTGACATGGGATAATGTTTATCATATGCTTCCAATGAAAGCAGTACTATAACTTGGAAAGGATGACTTCCATAGAGCATTCAATGGTGATATGAAAAATTGGAATTTCGGATACGGTCCTGGAACCTATGATTATGTATTCAATGGATTTGAATCAATTTAGAATGGAGAAAAAGAAAATATCGACTATTCATTCTAATTGTAAGAGAATGGTCCTGTTGATTCTTATGAATCAAGTTTTCGATAAGTAGAACCAGTTTATAGAGTCGATGTACCAGATAATGAACTTAATTCTGTTGAAGATGTTTCATTCAGTTTATGGTTTAAATGGAACTACTAATATCCAGATTATGCATCTCTCGAAGAATTAGAAAATAACATGCTCAGTTTAGTTTAAGTTTCTGAAACAGGCAGTCATGGAATCAAGGTTGGAGATAGAGTATTATCAGTTTGGATGAGACCTTTGTAATTTGGATAAAAAACTTATTTCTTATCTACTTATGCTATTAATAAAAGTAGATATAATTGGGGATAAGACTGTAATGTTCGTAATGAAGATGATTTTGATTCCGCTTGGACTTGGTTATATTTTGCATATACACCTTTTGAGAATGCTTTGTTTAGTTACATGAGATTTGCATCAGGAGAAGTTGTAATATTAACTTGGGAAGATGTAGTTCACAACTATCCAATACAAGGATTACATTTTAGTGTAGGAAAAGCTTTAAACTCACAATTCTCTTTCAATGGATTTATTTATAATGTATAGTTCAATTATCTAGGTTAAAGTTATGTAGGCACAAGAGATGAAGTAGAAGATTACTATTTCAATAGAGTTACCAGACCAAATATGTAATCAGTTGCCTATCAAAATGAATAATTATATTAATAAGAAACATCATTCGTAGATAACAGAATACACGAAACAGATATTTACTCAACTTATGATGGATCAAATTCCAGATAATATTGTGTGTACGGTTGGTTTAAATGGGTAACATTTGGGGATATCTAAAACTAACATGCTCTTTTCAGATTGACCACACAGGAAGAAGATGCAGTAACTGACAACAATAAACCAGGAGATAGAACTTTAGTATATTATGTTAGTAATGGGGTATTAGTCGCAAATACTTACACATACTCCTTCACTTCATCAGAATTCAACGTAAAACATGCTACACCTTACGAAGATGATTTAGAAAGTTGGTTCTGGGTATATTTTGGATATGATTACACTCAAAAATAAGCTTTAACATTTATTTTATTTTATGATAGAATCGAATAAATGGTATTTAATGGTGTAGTGCATTAATTACCTCACAGATTAAGATTTACTGTTGGAAACGATAAATATTTAAATTCATGGAATGGATAAATCAGAGATATTAACCTCGCATGGAATGAAGGAGCATACTAATCTACAAATTTAGATAGATTATATGGAACTTATTTAGACGCTAATCAACCATAATTACCGATAGATAATTTTTGGAATTAAGACCCTATCTTAATAAATAGTAATGCAAATGAAGAATCAGAATTTGAGTATGTTGTAGACAGATAGAATATTAATCAAGTTACTCAATATTCTTTTAGTTTTTGGTGGAGATTTAGTTTTTATGACCCTTAAAGAGTCTCAGTTGCAACAGTGAGAGACAACTGGATTGCTTTTGCTGGAGTTACTGAAAGAGATGGTTATTATGAAAGTGGAATGGGAGGAAAAACTCTAAGTTGCTATATGAGACCATTGTAAAGATCAACTTAACCAACTTTATAATTTTCGACATATGCCACAAACCGAAATCAAGATTATGATTTTAAAGATATGCCATTTAGCTTCGACTCTTTAGACTCTTAATGGAATTGGTTATATTTTGGATACGATTATGATCTATAAAGAGCGTATGCAACTGTAGTATTTGGTAATGGAGAGGTTCAAACACTTGATTGGGAATAAACAGTACATTAACGTCCTTAATAATTGAAATTTTAACTCGGTAAAGCAAGAGGGGATTAAGCTATAGCATTTAATGGATAGTTCTATGATGTTAGATTTAGATATGATAACCTTGCTTATAAAGAGGGAGCCAACGTCAGACCTTATTTCTTATTGAGTGTACCTCAGCCACCTAATTTCACCCCATTTTTTTCAAGAGTTTTATTAATTTAAAATCCCGTGAGCATTACTCAAAATGTAGTAGCACGATAAATTGGCTTTGCTTCAAGATTTAGAGGATCAAGAGAATATAGTGTATATGGATGGGCCAAATGGATTGAAAAGCCTTAAAGAGAGCCACTTCATTCTCTTTTCAGACTTACAACCAATTCACCTTCAAATTAAGGAAATCATGAATATTCAGGAGATAGATCATTAGCTTGTTTTGTAAGTTAAACTCAACTAATATTTGCAACTTATAACGTCGAATAATAAGGAGGAGATGATTGGAATATCGTTTAATCAGTTGATTTTGATGATGACTTAACTGCTTGGTTCTTTGTTTACTTTGGATATAGCAAAAATTTATAAAGAGCAACTGCTTTCATTCAATTTTAAGACTAAAGATAATTACGTTTAACATTTGACAATATCAACTAACTAGTTCCTAGATATATTGGAGTTTTTCTAGGAAAAGATAATTTTTATCCTGCATTTGCAGGATAGTTGAAAGGATGGGTAGTTTCTGGGGGATAAGGAGCCTATTAAGAAGCAAACTTCGAATCTCTTATGGTTCTTTAAGAAGATATTAGTGATAACGTATATTATGAGACATCAACCAACTAAATTGTAGATGAAGAACACCCAGTCACCACTTTATACGAGGAAAGTATTCACCCTGATCTTTTATAAACCTCAAGAATTTTTACAGGATGGACTTGGTTTTAATGGAATTACAATATACCAAGCTATTTCGGACATCCTTCATAGGCTAATGATAATTGCTATCATATCTTCAGATTAATAAAAGGATCAAGTGAAGGACTATTTACAGATTTATGTTTCACTTCGGAAGGAATTCCACACATTAAATTCACTGAAGTTTTAGGAGGAGTAGAAAATATTTAATTATCATAATTACCATCCTTTGATGATCTTGATTCAAGTTGGAATTTTGTATATGTTTCACACAACGAAGATACCTAAACATCTATAGCATATATTTATTATTCAAATGCATAGTAAAGATTTGTTTATACCTTTTCAAATAGTGTATGGAATTTCCCTACTGAATATATGAGATTAAAACTAGGAGGCGGTGTCACAACCACAAATAGAAGACGTCTATTTAATGGTAGATTTTTTGATGCCTAAATTTCTACATTTTGGAATTATTATGGAAATACTACAGAATAAATTTAATATATTTAAACTTTGATCACAATAATTCCTTTACAATTTATGGATAATGATATTGTTCCCGCTATAAGAATTTCTTTCACACTCAGAGAGGATGGATTAGTCGAAACTACAGACGAAACAAATTAACCAGTATTGAGAACTATAACAGAATTCACTAATCTTAGATAATATGCAATTTATGGTTGGGTTAGATGGGTTGGATACAGAGATTTATCTAGAGTTAGAATTATATATAGAATAAACTAACATGCTTTGGCTCATGCTGGAGATGCTTCTTAACCGGGTGATAGATCTCTTACATTATTTTTGACTGAAAACGGAAGATTAAGATTCTCTACATATCATTTCGAAGGAGAATAAAGTAATTATGATCTTAGTAATGAGGTTGATTTAGATGTTACAGAATATCTAGGATAATGGTTCTTCGTTTATCACGGATACTCATATGAATAAAGAAGAAATTACTTTTATCTAAGATTTGCTAATGGAACTGAATATGAACACTAAATGGATAATATAAGACACGTTTAATCCTCTTATTATGGAATCTACCTTGGTAGAGATTGGTTATATCAACCTTGGAGAGGTTAATTTTACGCTTTTGCATTTTAAGTTGGAGATTAAACCTATGTTTAAACACTTGAGGAAGTTAGAAATTTTATGTAATTAGCTACACCCGTTGTAGTTATTCCAACTGAATTTGATGAAAATATAGAGTAAACCGGAGGAGATGTCCAAATTCCTTAAACTGATAGAATACTAGAATCAGATGAATCGGGATATGACGCAGATGAAGAGAGAAGAAGATAGAGAGAAGCTAATTAAACTACAGAAAACAGAACAAGAAGTAACGAAATAGGTTGGGTAACTACAAACAATACTTAGAGAGCACGAATTGAAGGAAATTCTTTTATAAACTCATGGGAAGGATATTCTTATTTCTATGCTGAATTTTCTCTAAACTAATAGTACAAATTAACAGTCGTTTCAGGAGTTTAAGAAGGAAGCAAAATCTGTTTCGGTTATATTCCACTAGAAATGGTTTAAATATTAAGAGATTTGGATAGTAGAAATGAAAGATATAACGAATACTCTATTTCTATTTGCAGTGATAATGAGGTAAACCAATGTCATGATGGAGCTGGAAACTGTACAGGAGGATTATTCGATACAAGACCAAGATCAACTTTTTTGTGGGAAATAAGGGAAGAAATTGCTGAAGTTAAATAAATTGTTGTTGAAGGTAACAGTGATTGCGAATTTTTGTCCTTTGATTCCACTGAATAATAAAACTACGTTAGTGATGATCATTGCACATACAGAGATACTTTATTCAATTATTACTTCAGGTAAAATAGAAGAACCCATTCTCATCCTTACCAATGTCAATTTGGAAAAAAAGTTATTTGCTTAGCAAACCATGAGTTTGAAGTCGAATGGGTTCCCTATGTAAGTTTAATATTTTAAATTATAACAGATTGAATTAAAAGGAGATATTACAGTAGAATTAAATAGAGATGCCTTTGGAGAATATGACGTAGTAGATGAAAACAATCTACCATGCCAAAATATCACTAACACTACTACTATATAAATATCATGCCCTGCACCTCCACCAAGAAGGTGTGATGATCAATTCGATTAATCTTAACTTTAGAATTAAGATTGGTCTACTCTTACAGATACAGTAGAAATATATTCCTATGATTTAATTCATGATGGTCAATATGCCTCATTAGATAACGCAGATGGAAACTTCTATGTAACATTAAATTAAGATGTGCCAAATGGAGATGTTTGCTTCGGTTATATAACAAGCTAATAATAAGATCAATTTTTAAATAATCCAGATACTATTTTTTCACAAAATACAATATCCGTATGCACGAATGGAGCCAAAAATAATTTTGGATCACCTATCCAAAATTAAAGATGTGTTGGAACAATGCCATTTTAAACAGGAACAACATTCAATCTTACTGTTCAGTTAGATTTTGTACAAATTACTGATGTTAATACAAGACATTTCTAATGTAATTTCACCAGATCAGAGTTCAGAGATGATTTGATTCCTTGGATTTAAATAAGCAGTGGAGCAACAGTTTTCGCAAGTTTGTCAGGAATCGGTTAGATTGAAGATTTGGATTGTGGTTATCCTTCAATTCCAGAACCCCCTGTACCTCCAAGAACCTGTGATGATATGTTTAGATCTTCAGAAGTCAATGATTAATGGTTTTCTGGTGCTGCATAAAGCAATATTTAAGGTCCTATATTTACCTCGATAAGTGGCGAATAATTAATTTCACCATAAAATCCAAATGCCAATTTTTTACTAAGATTCGTAGACGAAGTTGTAAATTTTAAAATTAATGATTTTATAGGTTTCCAGTGAAGATGTATGCTTTGGTTATGTTGATGCAAGTTCAATCGACGTAGCAGAATTGACAAGCAGCTAAAGACTTAGGGAAACTCTTAGTGTTTGCTCCGATGGAAGTAAGACAAACTTTTACTCAAATGAACCATAAAATATTTTATGTTAAGGAGTTCTTAATAGAACTGCCGGAAGTACTTTTAACGTTACTGTACAATGGAACTCAGTACAAATAACAGCAACCGATTAACATTTCTAATGCAATTTATGGTATGATAATACAATTTAATTAGTGCCTTGGGTATTTGCCTCCGGATATTAAACATTAGATATTCAATAGACAGGTATTGGAAAAGTAGATTCAAGAGAATGTACATGGCCTTATATCTAAAAACCCAGAGATTGTGATAATTTCTTTGATCCTTCTTATTTAACTGATAATTCATGGTTCTATTCATCAAATGATTCATCAAACGGACTTTTCTCATAACAACATTAATATGTATTATTAAATAACAATGATGCTAACTATGAAATCACTATCGAGGAAACAGAAAGTGATATATGCTTTGGTTATATCTTATCATCAACTGCCGAACTCGGAATTGCTTAAAGTTTATAATTTGCAAACACATTCGCAGTATGTTTAGATGGATCAGTATCAAACCGAAACCAAGATTCTCAATGTTATGGAACAATATCTAGCGGATTATAATAAAGATTTAATTTAACAGTACAACCTGATTGGGTTTAAATAACATCCTTTGATAGATATTTCTAATGTAATATTACAACTTCATCTGATTCCGTAGTGCCTTGGGTTCATGTAAGGAGTGGTTAAGCTTCTGCCGTTGTGACAGGTGTAGGAAAAGTTCTTTGTTTTTATTATCCTTATTATAGAAGAGTTTGTGAGCCAGATTTCACAGATGATCATTAACTTATTGATTATAAATGGTTCGATAGATCTACAGATTTACCAGTATTAGAAGAAAATACTATAACTAATAGCTAACCATAAGTGTATAATCAATATATTTCAAAAAATAATATCAATGCCAATTACAATATCACAATAAATTCAAATTTTGTTTAAGGAAAAGATGTATGCTTTGGTTATATTGAAACATCTAATTTAGGTTCTTGGAGTTAGTTTAATAGTTTTGAATCATAAACTGTCTCATTATGTACAAATGGAAATTTCCATAATGCCGGTAGCACTATAGAAGGAGTATGCAACGGTAGACTTCTTTACTCAACATACACTGAATTCAAAGTAACAGTTCTTTCATCTTCTATTTAAATTACAAATATGGATTCTCATTTCTAATGTAACTTTGCTAGAAATAACATTTTAAACGAAAATTTGATACCTTGGATCTAGGTTCACTCTGATTAATCTGTTGGCGTACTTTTATGGGGTATTGGTTATCTAGAATGTCCCACACCATTTGATCCACCTGTGATACCAACAGTCATACCAAAATCTTGTTTATAACACATGTTTGATACGAACTTACTGGTTGATAATAATTGGAATTTAGCAACAGATCACACTTAAGTTTCCTTAAGTTTCGCACAAATTTACTAAACCTCAGAGTAATTATATTATACTTATTAATAAAGATTATCAGAGCTGCATAAATTTAAATAAACCAAATTATTATTAAAAAAGAAATAAAGACATGAGAACTAATCTAATTATTATGATTAATAATCAAATTGGAATAACAACTACTACAACGACTATTCTAATTATTACAACTAATCTTCAGATTGGAATAACAATAACTATTCTAATTATTACAACTAATCTTCAGATTGGAATAACACTTACTACAACGAATAATCTGATTATTTTAACTATTCTCATGATTACAACTATTCTAATTAAATATACTTGACTAATTTTGGAGAATAATAATTTAAATCTTATCTTTCATTCAATAATCCAAATGGAAACTATCTTATAACACTCAATAATTAATACTCATAATATGGAGTAGTTTGCTTTGGATTTGTATTGGACACTGAAAGAAATTAAGTTAACAGTTATCCTTTCTAATCACAATCTGTTTCAATTTGCACGGATGGTTCAAAACACAATTACAACTAAAATCCTATCAATGATATCCACTGCTAAGGAGAATTTGTAGTTTAATCTGGAAATTAATTCAATGTAACTGTTTTATGGGAGAAAGTACAAGTTACTTCTATACCTGATAGATATTTCCAATGCAATTTCACTAGAAATAGTAGAGTAGAAGTTTTACTACCTTGGGTTCAAATTTCATCGAGAGGAGGTTAATAAACATCAGTTCTTGTATAATTGACAGGTATTGGAAAAATTTACAATGATGGATCTGGATCACCAGAATGTGAATGTGGTTACAATCATATATTACCTCCATCTCCATTTGTTCCATCTTGCGATAATTCATTCTATCATGAAGAATTAGTAGTAAATTAAAATTGGATAAATAATGCAGAGAATGTATTTAGTTATTATCCTTTATATAATCCTGACCCTTATAATAGTTTTGTATCCCTAGATAATCCATATGGCAACTTCAATGTTACTCTTAAATTAGATTAAGAACCTGGAGATAAAGTATGCTTTGGAGTAATACCATTTTAATCAATTAACATGGCATTTGAAGGAGTCAATCCAAATTCTAATATCACTTAAGGTTTATGCACAAATGGATAGACTATGAACTATGTAAATGACAAATCGAGAGATATCTGTTGGGGTTTACATAACATTAAAAATACTTCGAGAGCTGAGTTCACAGTTTTTGTTAACTCTGAAAAGATATAAATTACTTAAGATGATCACCATGTTCATTGTGAGTTCTGGAGAGATGATACTTCTGTAAGACTTTTCCCATGGGTATATATTAAATCTCGTTCAAGATAAGTTGTTAGCACTCATATATTTGGATATGGAAATGTTGATGGTGACGCTTGTAATAATTATTATATCCCATTTGTATTACCACCTCCTCCAACTCCCTAACCACCTCCTCCAACTCCCTATGTCGTACCAACTCCATATGTTTATCCAACCAATTGCACCAGAGAATTAATGGAAGATACTTCAACAATCACTAACTTAAATTGGCAATCTGGATAATCTTAATATTCACCAAATGAAATTCAATTAAACAGTGCCTAATCTTAAAGATAAGAATGGGTTTCATAATAAAACGAAAACAGAATCTTTCAAGTTAAATTACAACACAATATGTTTGCAGTATCTAGACAATAGGTTTGTTTTGGTTATATTTAAAGATCAAGAGTAGCTGGAAGTTTGATGGGATAAGATAATAGAGAAAATAGTATCTCACTTTGTACTAATGGAGATACCAATAATTTTCATGCTTGGGCTACTAATGGAGATACCAATAATTTTATGGCTTGGGCTGGAGGAATAGTTGAATGTACTAACAGGGTTCTTTTACAAAAAGCCCTTTCCAAAGGAACAACATATAGAGTCGATCTCCTATATGATAGAGTTCAAATATCCACATATCCTTACGAAAATACATATACCTAATGCAACTTTTATTATAGATAAAGTTGGGAATAATAATTTGATCTCGTACCTTGGATATAATTGTCTGGATCTATTGGTTTGATACAAGTTATACCAACTTTTAAAGGTTTCGGATATTACTAAGACCCTTTCTAAGCTTGCCCTGTATAAGTCGCATAATTCGTAAGACCTAATTGTGAAACTGATTTCTATGATCCTTTAAGAGTAAGAGATAATAATTGGATGTCTAATAATATGTTATAATCTGGTATTCTTGAAAGCTCAGATAATCATTTAAATTTTGTTTCAATAAATAATTATGATACTAATTTCAACTTAACAGTACCAGTAGGAGGAGGATAGGTATGCTTTGGTTATGTTAGTTCAGATGCTCTACCTTTAGCTACATCTGGTCAAAAATTTAGCATAAGAAGTAACACAATATCAATTTGCATTGAATCTGATACCACATTTTCAACCAACAGTTTTGAACTTAATGGTGATGATAGAAATGTATAAGTATTAGGTGGTCCAACATTCTCCTTAACCAGAACAGAAAAAGCTAATTAATTCATAGTATATTTAAATACTCATAGAGTTTAAATTTCATCAGCAGATAGATAATTCTAAATTAATTTCAATAGAGCTGATGGTTCCTTATAAGTATTCCCTTGGGTTTAATTTTCTTTGCCAGGATAATTAGTTCTAACAACTTTATATGGTATTGGAAAAATTGATGGAAATATAGAGAGAGAAGTAAGTGAATGTAACATCGAGTTTTTACCACCTCTTGAATGTCCTTTCTGTCTTGATGAATATGGATAATGTGTTGAGTGTATTCCTCCTCCTCTTCATTTATGTCATAATACATTTTTTAATGAAGAATTAAATAATTAGGTTTGGTATTAGCTATCTACTAGAAATGATATAACATAATGGGGCTTAGAAACTTATTTTGAATTAACCGGTCCAATTGATACCGAATATGAGACTTACCTGTCGCCATAAAATAGAAATGGAAATTATAAAGTTGAATTAAAAAACAATTATGTAATTAATTAAGTTATGAATTTAATAGGTTGGAGGTTCTATTTGCTTCGGTTATATTCTAGCATCTCAGGAAACAGAACTTTATGCTACCTAAGGAAGTTTCCATAGATCGACAATATCCTTATGTACAAGTGGATAAGCCTATAATGTTTTTTCAGAAAGTTCAGAAAATGTTTATGATTAATATTGTAGCGGAAGATTACAAACTAATGAAAATTCATAATATAAAGTAAGTGTTGGTCAGAACTTAATTCAAATTAGTGCATATCCACAATTAGAATTCTAATGTAATTTTACTATCCCAGATTCATTTGGATATGATTAAAATTTGTTACCATGGGTTTAAATTTAAAGATCATCTTCATTACCCAACAGCATTTAAGTAGATTTGAACGGATTAGGCAGACCAATTGATAATAATCTTGATTGCATTATGGGATTCCATCCTATTCCATTTACATGCAGTCATTAGTTCTATAGTATAGATTTAGTAGACAATTTATGGTATAGGAGCTTTGATAGATCAGTTAAAGAGTATTTAATAGATGAACCAGGACAATATATTTCTGAATATAATTAAAACGGAAATTATTATATTTCCCTTGATTCCAATTCTGATAGTAAAACCTGTTTCGGTTTTCTTCCTCAAAGATATTCAAATTAATTCTATGGAGTTAATTATTCATAAGATGATCTATCCTAAACTATTTCAATATGTAATGATGGCACTTTAAATAATGTTGAAGGAGAATATACTTGTACTGGAAACATGAACGAACCTGGAGACCATGAATACATAGTTACAGTTTTAGCTAATAGTGTTTAAATTACTGCTGTTAATAAACATTATCAATGCAATTTCATGAGAAATTAGGCCAACAAAAATATTTTACCTTGGGTATTAACTACTTCTAATATACCAATCAACACTGTAGTATTTGGATTAGGAAAACCAGATGAAAATGACGAATCATGTATATGGAGATTTATTTAACCCGTAATCCAACAAATTTAAATAACTTGTGAAAACTCTTTCTACAACATCAGCAAAGTTACAGAACGATGGGAATCTGCTAGCGCAAAAGGAGATATTATATCTACAGGACAATTGTAAGGTTCTGGCCAATATTTATCACCAAATAACACTGATGGAAATTATATTATTGAGTTTAATCATCTTGTTTATAATTAGGAAAATTATTTATGTTTCGGTTATGTATAAAGATAGCATATTTAGGATGTGTATGAAAATCCAGATATTAGCTCATTAAATTATGCTATGGCTGTCTGCACCAATGGAAGAGGTTATAATTATTAGGATCCTGAACATGCATTTGCTTAATGCTTAGGAGATTTTAGAAAAACTAATTCTAGTATTTACATTGTAACCGTAAGAAGAAATAACGTATAAATAACAGCTGATAATAACCATCTATAATGTAATTTGACTTTATCAAATGATGATCGTTTGGTACCATGGATATAAACAACTTCTGATGAATAAATTAGAGTAAGATTCTTCGGATAAGGAAGACCTGTATAAAATGAACCAAACTGTACTCTACCTTATGATCCTTTACCTCTAACTCCACTACCCCCACCACCAAGAACATGTGATGATTTCTACACTTATAGGAATTATGAATTAGAAGATGTATGGGTCGGTACTTTAAATGGTGAGAGACTTACTGAAGGAATATTATTTAATAATGATCCTGAAGGAATTGAATTCGTTTCACCTAACAATGATACAAATTATAGATTATAAATACATGAATTCACTGGATAAATTTGTTTTGGTTATGTTGAATATGGAGGATTACATGAAGAAAGGGCATCAACATCGATTTGCTTTACAAATGAAGGTGATGAAGCTCATGCATTTTATACTCATGGGCCAAGTATCATAGAATGCAATGGAAACTTTACTTATGCTGAAGGATCTACCTTCAATGTTACAGTTTTAGAAAGCAATGTATCTATAACTCATACTCACAGAATTTTCTAATGTAATTTTACAAGGATAGATAATACTCCTACATTATTGCCTTATGTAAAAATAGGAGAATAGGCTAATATTGAATATAGACTTTTAAGCAAAGGCAAATGGGATTGCCCTGAACCTTTCGAACCTTTGCGATCTCTACCCCCTAGAGAATATCTTTGCGATTAAACAACTTAAAACAATTAATGGAAATAGGTTAATCCCGAAGGATCAGCGGTTAGAATAATAACAACTCTGGATAATGATAACGACGCTTATCACACAGAATACTATTCAGATAACGAAGGAAACTATATGGCTAGTTTCACAGTATAACTAAGTAACACTTATTCTGGGAATAAAGTTTGTTTCGGTTATGTGAATAAAGATGATCTTTTCGAAATTACTAGTAATCCAGGATACGAACATAGTTTAAACGCTGTATCAGTGTGCACTGATAATACCCATAACCCAAGTTCAACAAGTTCAGGCGGCTAATGTGTAGGAGAACTTAATGCCTAACCAGAAGAAACATTCTAAATCCATCTTTATGATGATTAAATTTTATTCTAATCTACTTCTGTTGCTGATTAATTCTCATGCACATTCGAGAGAGATTCATCATAAGTTCATGTACCATGGGTCGAAATTCACGGAGTAGAAAGTGTAAATATCGCATTTACAGGATGTGAAATCGTTGTTACTAGAGATTGTAGAGATTTTGTTGATAGTTCTTAAACTGTTCCTGAATGGCAAGATGCAGCTACCGGATTGAATTACTAATAATTTTACTCCACAAATACTCTTACTCATGAAACATTGATTTCATTTGGCTCAGAAAATAATTTAAATGCTAATTATGAAATTTCTTTCCCAACAGCACCATTGTCAGGAAGTGTTTGCTTTGGATATACTAGTTAAGATGACTGGTCTAGAATTAGAAATACTCCTACCAATGACAATACCGATAAAGCAGCAGCTGTTTGTTTCGTAAATGGAGGTATATAAGAATTCAACGCATATGGATCTGGCTCATGCGAAGGTAAACCAAGAATAAGAGATGGATCAGAATTCTTCGTCTCAGTACTTAATAATTAAACCTAAATAACTTCACTCCCTGATAGACATTTCTAATGTAACTTTGTTGTTCCTGAAGAACTTAACTTAGTACCATGGATTCAATTAAATAATAATAATGCAGTAACAACATATTTTGTTGGAGTTGGTAAATTATGGTGCCCTGAATAATATGTATCTTATGAAACTCCACTACCATATACATGCCTTAACAGAACTTGGAATAATTATGACTAATAATTAAGTGGGGAAGCTTTATTCGCATCAACAAGATTTGTTTCTTAGTTTGTTTAATAAATAGGAAATAGAGATGAATCATTTGAAGTTGTATTGAACGAAGATCATGAATATGGAAGATTTTGCTTTGGTTATATATCATAAACTTAAGCTAGTGAAGTATATGCAGATGAATTTATAGATATATCAGCTTCAGCCCATGGTGTATGTACTGATCAACCTTATGGTCCTGCTCACGGATAATGTTCTGGAAAAATGGTTTTAACAGCTGGATCTAGATTCTTAATTTACACAAAAAACGGAAGATTTACAGTAAGAGAAGATGATCCAATTACTGGATATCCAGTATTTTAATGCTACTTTAATTAGTCTAATCATGAATTACCATGGATTGAAATAGAAGATACATAAGAAACTTTAACTGTTTAAATGACTTGTACTTCATACGAAACACCAATACCAGTTGTTTATGCATGTTACGATAGAACATGGACTTCTAATGTTTTATCATATGTACCTAGTACATCAATACTTTCTGTTTAAGCAGGAAGTGGATAATTCGCTTAACCAGACAATGTGAATGAAAATTATACTGTATAAATACTAGAAACATAAGGCGATAATTTCGTATGTTTTGGATATGTTCCTCGAGATTATTATAGTCCTTTAGACGTTTATTTAGAAAATACTTTGACATTCTGCACAAACAATAATAGATATAACCCATATAGCGATATTAATTGCGAAGGAAACTTTAATATATAAAGAGGATAAGAATTCTGGGTTTCAATTAACTAAGATGGAAATAGAATAACTATTAGATAATCTAATGATGAGTTTAGATGTGATTTCAATGGACCTGTATAAGGATATGTACCGTTTGTTTATTTGCAAGAAATCACCCAATTGCAGGCAGTTATTAACTGTAATCAGGAATTCCCAGGAACTCCAACACCTGTTCCAAGAACTTGTGACAGAGATTTCTTTGATGAATCATAGCTTAATGATAGAGAATGGCGAAGTGGTGACGGTGACATCTCATTTGGACCCTTGACAAATATATAAGGAACTAACAAGGAATATTATTCATAAAATAACGCAGATGCTAATTTCGATGTTACATTCTCAACATCTGTTATAGATGGAAAAGTATGCTTCGGATATGTTTCAAGTTTATAAATTCTAAGAATTAATGCTCAGCAAGTTAGCGAATAAATTATAGCTGTTTGTAGTGATGGATCAATACATAATTACTAAGAAGCTGAATAAAATGCATGCTAAGGAAGAGTTCAAGATGTTGAAAGAACTACTTACTATGTATATGTTAATGTAGAAAGAATATAAATAACTTCCAATGATCAGCATTTCTAATGTAATTTCCCAATAGTAAGTTAAGACCCCTTAATTCCTTGGGTATAATTGAGTGGAGCTGAATAAAATGTTGATGTTTATTTGACAGGTATAGGAAGATTAAGTGGTTCGAATTGTGAACTTGAATATATACCTTTAAATTGCCCTCAATAATGGGAAACCAGATCAACAAATGGAATTGTCGATGAGACACATACTATATTATACAATTCTGGAGATGAAATATCATCTATGACCAATTTCGTTTCTCCTAATAACATAGATTATTAATTTACCGTAACCTTAGATTCAGACCAATCAAATCTCAACGGATATGTATGCTTCGGTTATGTAACTCCAAATTTACGCAGGGTGATTGTAAGAAATCCTGATGATAGTTATTAGTCAAGAGCATTATCTGTTTGCACTGACGGAACTCACTATAACTACTTAGGGGAATTACTAGTAAATTGTCAAGGAGAATTACACACAGAACGTGGAACAAGTTTCTATGTTTCAATAAACTCAACAACTAATGAAGTTAATATTGGTGATATGAATAATCACTTCCATTGTGAATTTACAATAAACTCAGAAGATATTTTAATGCCATGGGTCGGTATATAGGGAAACTTATAAGTTATAGTAGAAAATACATGTTTCGCACCAACTAGAGTACCTACACCACCAGTTCCAGTGCCACCTCCCCCTCCTCCAACTTGTACCGATTAGTGGAATCATCCAGAATTAGTTACTTAAGAATGGTACCCAGCTTTCTCTTATCAACGAACATTTACTTTTGATAATTATTTGATTTCATAAAGTCCTGATTATGTTCATTTTGTAGCAGATGATTAATAGAACTTAAACGCTCTTTACAAGATTAATTTGAATGAAGATTATGAACCTAATAGTAAAGTTTGCTTCGGTTACATTACTGAACATACAAGAGCATTAATTTCCTCTTAACCATATGAAGATCTTGCCAATTCAGCAATAGGAATATGCACAGATGGTACCTTACACAATCAATTAGGTTAAATATCCTGCAATTAAGAATTTACTTCATCATGGCCTACTTTCAATGAAGGAACACTATATAGAGTTGTTAATTATGAAGATAAAGTTGAAATGTGGACAATAAATGGTGAAGTATAATGTTAATTTACAAAGACTTTAGGAAGAAATTTAGTTCCATGGGTATTTAAAATTTTTTTTTAATTTTTAAGATTTAATTCTATAATCGAAGATCTGTATCCGTTGAATTAACTGGCCGAGGAGGATTATCTTCATCTGAAAGCTGCGAGGAACCACCTTAATTTGTTTGTACAGAAGTTCCAGAACCTGAACCATCGCAATGTGCTGTCTTATTTTCATAATGTAACTTCGGTGGAGTATAATTCAATATGTGTGATGCACATGGACATTAAGAGCTCCCAGCAGATTAGTAAGGAGCAGTATTGTAATTTTAATTTTTTAATAATTCAGATCAATGTATTTACCACCTGGTTCTCGAGTCAATCTTGGTTGTGTTGATAATGGTTAAATAAATTGTGGAGCAAGATCCTTAGAATTTGGTGAATCACAACGATGTTTGGATCATGAAGAAGTTTTCCACAGACATATCAGAACAGCTGAATTTATCCAACTCAATAAAAATCCTTAAGATAAATAAGTAGCCGTTCATAAAAAAATGTACCTTACCAAAAATAGACGATGACGAGGAATAAATATTATAAATTATATATTAATTACATTGAAAAAATTTATTTAGAAATTAAATTTTTTAAAATTTTAATATATGTTAGCAATAATAATTGTATATCAGTTACTACTTTTAATATTTTTTAGTAAAGCATACATAGAATTTTGAGATGATACTTAATTTCGCAATGTTAAGCCATTCTATTTCACATTTGTTTTCATAGTTTAATCACTATAATTTTTTTTACTTAAGGATTTATGGAGCAGAATTTTTACTCGATGTAATGTTTTATTATTTAAATTTAAGAGAATTCAATGATTTTGTTAGATCGAATGAATAAATAAATCATGGAGAAAAATTGATATTATTACTAATATATGGCACAACTGTTTTTGTATATTCACTTAGAGATTGTGAAAATGATTGTACTGATATAAATTTTATACTAAAAATGTACAGAATTACCGCTTTAATCTTTTTTGTTGTTTTTATATTACTTTTTGCATATTTATTTTTTAAATACATGTAGGTTAGATTTATATTATGTTAATTATTAACATATTGATGAATAAGTAAGTGACTTAAGTTTTTCAATAGAATATGAATAAACAAACCAAAATTAATTAAATTATACATAAGTATTATGAATAAAAAACATAAATTTAAATATAATCAAATTTTTTATAACAATGAACTCTTATATAAAATTGTAAAAGTAATTGTAAAGACTGAGCCGGCAATAGAAAAAATATCAAAAAAGAGCGCAATACTCAGAAATAAAAACAATTAGTTTCCACAATTAACCCATCATGATAGTTTTCTTAACCTTGAGAATATTAGAATCTACATCGGGATAACTTTATTTTATATAGTTTCTAATACGTATGAAATATTAATTTTTAATTTTACTAAACAGTACAATCCACTAAATTTCCTAAATAATTTCATCGATTATTGATTAGCTTATATTCGTTTGGTGGTCTTCTGTGAGCTTGTCTTTTCCAATTTCAGTTATAAATTCTTTTATTTCTTTTATGAGCTCGTTTTCGTTTATATTTGTTTAATTTTTTTCCAATTTAAATTTTTCAAAATTTTATGGGATTTCTATTAAACACTTGCGGAAGTAAATTATTATTTTGCAGCAACAGATTTCCAACTCTCTTTCAAATATCTCATTGTTTTATTTTCCTTCTATCCCATAGGTATTTTTTATATAGATTTTCATTTTTCCAGACCATTCAGTAAGTAGATCATTATAAACCATCCTAATTTTCAACCAAAAATCTCTATCTATGCGATAAATCATTTTTTGTATTTTTTGGGTTATGAAATTTTAAATTTTTTCTTCTATTTATGACTAAACATCTAAGGTTGCCTTTTTTACTAATTCATTTAAGATTATTTAATTTAATAATTTTTCTATTTTTTCATATTCATCATC
>Ga0194132_10005941_pt1 | contig 19332 bp, 20 predicted proteins | sample TA2KigOf80mmetaG_FD_148612 | JGI IMG/M metagenome (GOLD analysis project Ga0194132, IMG submission 148612) | Freshwater microbial communities from Lake Tanganyika, Tanzania - TA2015054 Kigoma Offshore 80m | ecosystem: Environmental > Aquatic > Freshwater > Lake | place: Tanzania: Lake...
GTCAACGGCCTGGTGTACCTCGACGGGGTGTACCACTTCTTTGCCCAGCGCTGGTGGTCCTGCTGGTTGCACGCAGTGAGCCGGGACCTGGTCCACTGGGAGGAGTTGCCCCCGGCCTTTAGCAAGGACGAGGAGTTCGGCGGCACCCAGTCGGGCGGGGCCACCATCGACTATCGCAACACCTCGGGCCTGGCCACCGGCGAGGCGCCGCTGATGGTGGCCTTCTGGAGCAGCACCGACAACCGCCGCCAGTGCCTCTCCTACAGCAACGACCGGGGGAGGACCTGGACCAAATACGCCGGCAACCCCATCCTCGACCACCCCGAGCGCGACCCCCACGTCTTCTGGCACGAGCCCACCCAAAAGTGGATCATGATCCTCTACGGCCCGCCCGAACGGAGCTTCGTGCTCTTCTCTTCCGACAACCTGCTCCAGTGGGAGAAGCGCTCCTCCATCCCCGGCCTCTTCGAATGCCCGGACATGTTCGCCCTGGCGGTGGAAGGCGACCCTTCGCGGCTCAAGTGGGTGATCGTGGACGGGGACGGCAGCTACCTGGTGGGGGATTTCGACGGCGAGCACTTCAGCCCCGACGGGGAGAAATTGCGCTGCGAGCTGGGTCCCCACTTCTACGCCACCCGCACCTGGAACAACCTGCCCCCGGAGGATGGCCGGCGCATCCAGATGGCCTGGATGCGCGGGGGGGAGTACCCGGACCTTCCCTTCAACCAGCAGATCACCTTCCCCTGCGCCCTCACCCTGCGCGCCCTGCCCGAGGGCCTGCGCCTGTGCCGTAACCCCATCGGCGAGATCTCCCTCCTGCACCAACGCACCTTCTCGCTGCGCGACTACCTGCTCCAGCCCGGCACCGATCCCCTGGCCCAGGTAGAGGGGGAACTCTTCGACGTGGAGCTGGAACTCGACCTGGGGCGCTCCTCCTGCAGCGGCTTTTCCCTGGACCTGCGGGGCACCCGCCTGAGCTACACCCCTGCCGACGGCCGGCTCTCCCTCTCCTGCGGCGCCCAGATGGAGGTCGCGCCCCGCGAGGGCAAGTTGCACCTGCGGGTCCTGGTGGACCGCATGTCCGTGGAGGTCTTCGCCAACCACGGAGAGCTCTCCCTGACCCACTGCGTACAGGCAGCCCATACCTTGCCGCCGCTTTCGATCCAGGCGACCGGCGGGCCGGCCTCAATCAGCTCGCTGGAGGTGCGCGAATTGGACTCCATCTGGCAGAAAGGATGAACCGATGCACCGTCTGCACCTGCTGATCGGCCTGGGCGCTTTTGTCTTCTTCATCGCCACTGGCTTCTACCTGCGCTTCCACGACCCGCCCCTGGACACCCTGGAGACCGGCCCGCACCTGCTGTTCCGCTCGGGCCACATCTACCTGCTCTTCGGCGGGCTATTGAACCTGGTCGCCGGGCTGCGGGGGCCGTCCCAGCCTTCGGGCCGTCTGGCCGGGGCTGGCTCTCTCTTGCTGCTTTCGGCCCCCCTGCTGCTGGGGTACGGGTTCTGCACCGAGTCCACGGACACGGCCCTGGACCGCCCAGTGACCAAGCTGGGGGTGTTCGCGGCTGTGGCGGGTGTCCTGGTCCTGCTTCTGGCCGCAGCCCTGGCAGGACGGCGGTCCCGCTCAACTCCTGACCGCGGATGACAGTCCAGCCTCCTATGCCTGACCCCCTGCGCTCCGCCCAGCTCGACAGGCTGCTACAGGCGAGGCAAAATCCCCGCTGCCTGCGCCTGGGCCTGGGCGGGGGCAGCGGCTCGGGCAAGTCCACCGTCGCCGGTCTGCTGGTCCAGGCGCTGCACCCCCTCACCACCGAGGTCGTCACCCTCGACCGCTTCTTCAAGCCCGCCGACCAACTGCCCACCTACTACTCGCCCACCCAAAACAGGCGCTGCCCGGACTACAACCAGCCCGGCTCCCTCGAGGTGGAGGAGATGGTGGCCCACTGCCGGCAATACCCGCAAGCCCAGGTCCACCTGCTCGACGGCCACTTCTCCTTGTGCTATCCCGCGCTGCGCGAACTGACGGATCTGCGCCTCTTCGTCAGCGCCGAGTTGGAGGAGATGCTCGCCCGCCGTACCGAGCGCAACCTGGCCGCCGGGTACGGGGGCACCCGCGAACAGATCCTGGCCTACAACCGCGAGTGCGTGGTGCCCGGGTACCTGGGCCATATCGAACCCAGCCGGCGCCACGCCGACCTGGAGATCCCCAATCGCAGTGCTGACACTGCCCGCCGCGATGCACTGATCGGAGAGCTGGCCGCCAGAATCCGCGCCAACCTCGTCCTTTGATGGCAGTCCCTGAATGTCCTATCTTCAGCCCGACCTTACCACCAGGATGATCCGATGAGCCAGCCCATCCGCCCCATCGACCCCGGGGTCTCCATCGGCCACGCACACCTCAAGGTCGCCCACCTCAACACCACGGACATCGCCGAAGCCATCCGCCTGGGCTGCCGCACCATGCAGTCGGTCTTCGACGCCGACGACGACTGCGTCCCCTTCTTCGGCTCCACCCTGCGGCCCCAGGCCGCCCTCAGCTTCAGCGCCCACCACAGCGAGTCCCACGTGCCCGGCCGGCACCTCAACGCCCTGCTCAACGCCGAGGACGCGGCGGGGGTGGAACTGGACGAGGAAGCGGTGGACCACCACCGCCGCGCCGCCCTCCTCTCCTACAGCGGCCCTGCCGCCCTGCCCCTCAACCGCCAGCATCCGGGCGGCCCGCCGGTCAACTTCTGCCCCCACAACCTGCGCGAGGGCTTCCACGCCCTCTACGCCCTTTCCCGATTCCGCGACGACTGCCAGGCCGCCGAGCTCTTCGAGCGGAGCATCGCCGCGGTGGAGTCGCTGTGGTCCCCCGAGGCAGGCTGGGACCTGGAGCGCCTGCGCGGCCTGGGGCTCCAGTACCAGGAGTGCCAGGGCTTCCTCCACGGCGAGGCGCGGCTGCTGGGTCCCCTGGTCAAGTACTGCCGCGCCACCGGCAGCCCCGCCGCCCTGCGCCTGGCCCTGGCGATGGCGGAAAAAGCGCTGGCCGAGTTCTTCTTGCCCGACGGCGAGTACCACCCCGACCGCTTCATCACCCGCCACGTCCACTCCATCACCTGCACCCTCTCCTCCCTGGCCCAACTTGCAGAGTTGCTCGGCGACGCGGGGATGATGGGACGGGTAAAAGCCTTTTTCGACCGGGGCCTGTGGGCCATGCGCGACCCGCTGGGCTGGTCTCCCGAGGCGACGGGCCAGGAGGACAGCGACCACGGCGAGTCCAACAACACCGGCGACATCCTCGAAACCGCCCTGATCCTGGGCCGCTGGGGCCATCCCGAATACTACCACGACGCCGAGCGCATCCTGCGCTGCCACCTGTTGCCCTCCCAGCTGCGGGATGTCTCCTTCGTGGTGGAGCCGGACAACCCACAGGGCGTGGACGGCTTACGCCGGGTGGGCGACCGCCACCTGGGGGCCTTCGGCTTCCCCGCCCCGTACGGCCACGAGTCTGTGGGTCGCGGCCACGGCACCCTCTCCTTCAACATGGACATCGTCGGCGGGTCGGTGGGCTCGCTGTGCGAGGCGTACCGCCATGCGGCCCAGCGCGACGAGGCCGGCATCCGGGTGAACCTGCTCTTCGACCACCAGACCCCTTTCGTGCGGGTGTGCTCCCCTTATCCATCAGGTATCCTGACTGTCGAAGCTCTGGCCCCCGGCCCTCTCTGGGTGCGCCTGCCGCCCTGGGCCGAGCCGGGGGAGGTGGAAGGGGCGGTCCGGACCGGCAGCTATCTGTGCTTCGCCCGGCCCCCGCTGCGCCGGCCCCTGCGCATCCCCCTGCCGCTGAAAACCCAGGAACTGGTGCTACCCAGCCGCGTCCACCGCCATCCCATCCGCGTGCGCCTGCGGGGTGACGAGGTGGCGGCGATGGACAGCTTCGGGGCGGATCTGACCTACTTCGATCCCTATGAGTGAGGCACACCCAGCCTCCGAGGCCATCGGCCTGGTGGGCATCGGCCTGTCCGCCGGCGACGGGGAACTGGACAACGCGGCGGTGATCCGCGAAATTCGCCGCCGTGGAGGAAAAGCCCATGACTGAGTCCCCACCTTCTCTGTCCTGCCTGGTCGTCGGCATGGGCGGCATCAGCCGAACCATGCTGCGCAACCTGGCCCAGAAGCCCTGGTTCCGCTGTGCCGGCCTGGCCGGGGTGGCCACCTGGCGCCAGGTACTCATCCCATGAACCCCTTTTCCCTGACAGGCTGTTGATGGACCGGACCATCGCCGAATTCAAGGCTTCCAACGACGCCCTCCACGACCCCACCGAACTGCGCCGGCGCCTCAACGCCGAGGGTTACCTCTTCTTCCGCCGGCTGCAGGACCCCGACAAATTGCTGGCCCTGCGCGCCGATATCACCCGGGTGCTGATGGCGGGCGGCTGGCTGCAGCCAGGCACCGACCCCATGGACGCCATCTACCGGCCCGGGGCCCAGTGTACCGAGGGGGACCTCGAATACACCGACGTGTACCACCAGATGTATAAACTCGAGTCCTTCCACCGCTCCGGGCACTGGCCCGAGGTGCTCTCCCTCATCGGCAAGATCGCCGGCGAGCCGGTATTGCCCCACCCGCAGAAGATCGCCCGGCTGTGGTTCCCCCAATACACCGAGCACACCACCCCCATCCACCAGGACTTCGTCCACTTCCAGGGCTCCTACGACACCTACACCTGCTGGGCCCCGGTGGGCGACTGCCCCATCGAATTGGGCGGCCTGGCCGTACTGCCCGGCTCGCACCGCATGCGGGCCATCCGCGACCACCACTTTTCGCTGGGGGCCGGCGGCCTGGCCGTGGAGGTGTCGGGGGCAGAGGGCACCTGGCACAGCACCGACTATCAGGTCGGTGACTGCCTGGTCTTCGACAGCCTGATGATCCACCAGGCCCTGCCCAACCTCACCGCGGACCGCCTGCGCATCTCCCTGGACCACCGCTACCAGCACGCCGGCCTGCCCATCGCCGAGCACATGCTCCAGCCCCATCTCCAGGGCCTGCACCCCTTCACCTGGGAAGAGGTGTACGCCGATTGGCAGAACGATGAGCTGAAGTACTATTGGAAGAAACACGACCTCCAGGTCCTGCCCCGGATCCTGAGCTGGGGGGAGCAGGCCTTTGCCCAAGCCCTGGAACTGGCCGCTGGGGGCGACCCCCGGGCCCGGCACCACCTGCGGCGGGTGGTCAAGCGCGATCCCCGCACCGAGCAGGCCCAGCGCGCCCAGGCCGTGCTGGCCGCCAACTGATTTTTTCCGCGACGACGAAAGGAGCCCTCATGTCCGCCTCTTCCCCCCCCGGCTGGCAGGCCACCAGCAAGACCGGCGCCCTGGCTGCCGGCGGCGCCCGCGCCGTGCAGGCCGGCCACCTCATCCTGGAACAGGGCGGTAACGCCGCCGACGCGGCCGCCGCCACCATCTTCGCCCTCAACGTCACCGACCACGGCGACTGCTCCATCGGCGGGGAGGTGCCCCTGCTCATCTTCGACGCCAAGACCCAACAGGTGAAGTCCCTCTCCGGCCAGGGCCGCGCCCCTCTCTCCAAAGAGGCCATCGCCTGGTACATGGAGCACGGCATCCCGCCCCGCGACATCAAGATGGCCCCAGTGCCCTCGGTGGTGGACCTGTGCATCACCACCCTGATCCGCTACGGCACCATGGGTTTCACCCAGATCATCGCCCCCACTCTGGCCCTGCTCGACGAAGGGGCCGAGGAGTGGCACCCCCGCCTGGCCGCCACCCTGCGCCGGCTGGTGGAGGAAGAGGGACTGACCAGGGGCAGCCGCGAGGAAAAACTGCAGGCCGCCTGCGACCGCTTCTACGGCCGCCACCCCTCCCGCAACGACGTGGCCGAGGATCTCGAGTCCTTCTACATCGAGCGGGGCGGCTTTCTGCGCCGGGCCGACCTGGCGGCCCATCGCACCACCATCGAGGATCCAGTGACTGTGGATTACCGCGGCTACACCGTCTGTAAGTGCGACACCTGGACCCAGGGCCCGTACCTGTGCCAGGCCCTGCGCCTGCTCGAAGGTTTCGACCTCAAGAGAATGGGCCACAACTCCGCCGACTACGTGCACGTACTCATCGAGGCCATCAAATTGGCGATGGCCGACCGCGACGAGTACTACGGGGACCCGGCCTTCGTCGACGTCCCGATGAAGGAGTTGCTCTCCGAGGCCTACACCCGCCTGCGCCGGCCCCTCATCGATATGCAGCGCGCCTCGCAGGAGGCCCGCCCCGGCGATCCCCTCGCCCTCAAAGCCATCAAGGGACCGGGCGTCTTCCGCCCCGGTCCCGGGGGCACCACCACCTGCGTGGTAGCCGACCGTTGGGGCAACGTGGTGGCCGCCACCCCCAGCGCCAACGTGCATCTTGAAAAACCCATGGGGGGAAAAGCCGGCGTCAGTTTTGGCAACCGCCTGCGCAGCCTCAACACCACCCCCGGCCACCCCAACTGCATCGCTCCGGGCAAGCGGCCCCGCATCACCCTCACCCCCACCCTGGTGCTCAGGGAGGGCAAGCCGGTGCTGGCCATCAGCGTGGCCGGCGGCGACCTGCAGGACCAGGCCACCCTCAACCTCTTGCTCAACCACATCGAGTTCGGCCTGCCCCCTGCCGAGGCCGTGCGCACCCCGCGCTTTGCCACCTACCACCACCAGGACTCTTTCGACCCCAACCCGCAGCGCGAGCAGACCTTCCTCAAGGCCGGCTCCCTGGCCATCAGCGAGAGGGTCCCGGTGGCCGTGCGCGAGGACCTGGCCGGGCGGGGCCACCAGGTCGAGGCCCGCGCCAGCCACATCGCCACCCCGGTGATGCTCTACATCGCCCCGGACGGCGCCTTCCACGCCGCCGGCGACCCCGAAGCGGGCCGCCACGCCGCCGGACTGGAGGGCTGATTTTGCGCATATTGAGGGATAGGTGTTTTCCTGTCCACCCTCACCCTGGCACCTCCCCATGAGCACGCCCCAGCCCGGCATCCTCGACCCTGTCCCCCCGGTGGCCCGCTACCTGGCCTTTTCCCTGCGCGATTCCCGCCACCTCCGCCCCTGCCTGCAAGCGCTCCCCTCCCTGGTCGACGGCCGCGAGGTGGTCGCCGGCATCGGGCAGCACCTGGCCTCAGCCCTGGACACCTCCATCCCCGGCCTGGAGCCCTTCCCCAGCTACGAGGGCCACGGCTTCGCCGTCCCCTCCACGCCCACGGCCCTGTGGTGCTGGCTGCGGGGCGAGGACCGGGGGGCACTCTTCCACCGCTCGCGCCAGTTGATCCAGGCCCTGGCCCCGGCCCTGTCGCTGGAGTCGGCCGCCGACGCCTTTGTCCACGCCGGGGGCCGCGACCTGACCGGGTACGAGGACGGCACCGAGAACCCTGAGGGCGAAGCCGCCGTCGTTGCCGCCCTGGTCTCGGAAATGGGCGAGGGCCTGGACGCCTCGAGCTATGTGGCTGTCCAGCAATGGGTGCACGACTTCGCCCACTTCGACGCCATGCCGCTGCAGGAGCAGGACCAGAGCATCGGCCGTCGCCGTTCCGACAACGAGGAACTGGCGGACGCCCCGCCCTCGGCCCACGTCAAGCGCACGGCCCAGGAGAGCTTCTCCCCGCCGGCCTTTGTACTGCGCCGCTCCATGCCCTGGTCCGACAGCACCCGCGCCGGTCTGATGTTCGTGGCCTTCGGCCGTTCCCTCGACGCCTTCGCCACCCAACTGCGGCGCATGGCCGGGGCCGAGGACGGCATCGCCGACGCTTTGTTCAAGTTCACCCGCCCGGTGACGGGCGCCTACTTCTGGTGCCCCCCCCTGCGGGAAGGGCGCCTCGACCTGCAACTTTTGGGAGTCTGATGCCGTGAGCATCAACAATATCGAACTGTTCCGGGCCAAGATCGCCAAAGGCGGCGTCTGCATCGGCACCCCGGTCTCCTTCAGCGACCCGGCCATCAGCGAGTTGTTCGGGGACGCCGGCTGCGACTTCACCTGGATCGACATGGAGCACTGCCCCATCGACCTGCACACCGCCCTGGGTCACGTCATGGCCCTGCGCGGCACCAACGCCGCCCCCCTCATCCGCGTGCTCTCTGGGGATCCCAATGTGATCAAGCCCGTGCTGGAGTTGCATCCAGCCGGCATCGTGGTGCCCCAGGTGCGCAGCGCCGCCGAGGTGGCCACCGTCGTCGCCGCCTGCAAGTACCCCCCGGCGGGCATCCGGGGTTTTGGCCCGCGCCGGGGCCGGGCCTTCGGCGGCATGGGCTACCCCGAGTACCTCAGGGACGCGGACGATCAGATCATGGTCCTGGTGCAGATCGAGCACATCGACGCGGCCCGCGATCTGGACGCCATCCTCGCCATCGGGGGGCTGGACGGGATCTGCATCGGCTTTAACGACCTGGCCGGCTCCATGGGCCTGGCCGGGCAGCCTGGGCATCCCCAGGTGCTGGCCCTGGCCGAGGAGGTGGTGCGCCGCACCCGGCAGACCGCCAAGTACGCCGGGGTGGCGATGGGCTTCGACCTGCCCATGATCCGCCACTGGCGGGAGGTGGGGGTACAGTGGTTCTCGCTGGGCGGGGACTTCGGCCTGCTCTACGGGGCCGCCAAAAACATGCTCGACCAGCTCCGCGACTTGTAGTCCCCATCTCCCCTACCCCCTATATTCTCTGGAAACCCTCCTAAGGAGCCTGTATCCATGACCGCAGCCCCAGCCCCGCAGACCGCCACCCATCCCACCCCGGCCGAGCGTTTCTTCTTCGACAACAACGGCTATCTGCTCCTGGAGGAATTTCTCCCGCCTGACCTGACCGCCCGGCTGCTGGCCGCCGTCGAGAAGACCATCGCCCGCCGCCGCGCCGGCTACACCCGCGAGCGGCCCACCGCCTTCAAGGAGCAGCTGGAGGGCCGCAACGCCCGCCTCTTCCACCTGCTCGACGAAGACCCGGTCTTCCTCGAAATGCTCGACTACCCGCCGATGATGGAGTACGTGCACGGCCTGCTCAACGAACTGCCCCACCTCCACTCCACCGACGTGATCTACGAGGTGGAGAAAGGCCCCCACCACGGCCTGGGCTGGCACATGGACGGCATCCAGGCGGGGTACCGGAATCTCCGCCCCCACATCCCCTTTCTGCAGTTCAAGGTGGGTTATTACCTGAGCGACATGAGCGCCCCCGACCAGGGCAACCTCACCCTGGTGCCCGGCAGCCACAAGGGCTACTTCGAGCCCGACGCGGCGGACCTGAAAAACCCCGCCCTCTTCCCAGGGGCGGTGCAGGTGTGCGGCAAGCCCGGCTCGGCCTTCATCTTCCACAACGGCCTGTGGCACACCGGCGGCCCCTGGACCAAGGCCGACGGCAAGCGCATCGTCCTCTACTATGGGTACGAGCACCCCTGGATGCTGGCCTGCACCGAGCAGTGGCGCTACCCAAAGAAATTCCTGGCCGACCTGCCGCCTGCCAAACGCGCCTTCTTCCATGGCTTTGTCTTCGACCCGCCGGAGTACCGGACCTTGTGACCACATCCGCCGATCCCGACGCCCTCGAAATCCAGGAGTGGCTCGACTCCCTCGACTACGTTTTTGAGGCGGGGGGTCCCGAGCGGGTCAGCCTGCTGATCTCGCGATTGCAGGACCACGCCCGCCGCCTGGGGGTGAGCATCCCCTTTGCCCTCAACACCCCCTACATCAACACCATCCCGCCCGAGCGCCAGCCCCCCTACCCGGGCAGCCACGACCTGGAGCGCCGGCTGCGCGACATCATCCGCTGGAATGCCATGATCATGGTGGTGCGGGCCAACCAGCAGGACCCCACCATGGGCGGCCACATCGCCACCTACGCCTCGGCCGCCGCCCTCTACGAGGTGGCCTTCAACCACTTTTTGCGCGGCGCGGATGAGACCTTCGAGGGGGACCAGATCTTCTTCCAGGCCCACACCTCGCCGGGGATCTACGCCCGTGCTTTTCTAGAGGGCCGGCTCAGCGAGACCCAGCTCCACAACTTCCGCCACGAGCTGCGCCCCCAGGGCGGTCTCTCTTCGTACCCGCACCCCCGGCTGATGCCCGAGTTCTGGCAGTTTCCCTCCGCCTCCATGGGCCTGAGCGCCATCATGGCCATCTACCAGGCCCGCTTCAACCGCTACCTGGAGGACCGCGGCCTCAAGCCCCGCACCGACGCCAGGGTCTGGGCCTTCATCGGCGATGGGGAGACCGACGAGCCCGAATCCCTGGGCGCCATCTCCCTGGCCGCCCGCGAGCAGTTGGACAACCTGCTCTTCGTCATCAACTGCAACCTCCAGCGCCTCGACGGGCCGGTGCGCGGCAACGGCAAGATCATCCAGGAGCTGGAAACCGTGTTCCGGGGCGCCGGCTGGAACGTCATCAAGGTGATCTGGGGCAGCGACTGGGACCCCATGCTGGCCCAGGATCACCAGGGCCTCTTGGCCAAACGCATGGGCGAACTGGTGGACGGCCAGTATCAGAAGTACAGCGTCTCGGACGGCCAGTACCAGCGCCAGCATTTCTTTGGGGTGGACCCGCGCCTGATGGAGCTGTCGCACCAGCTCACCGACGAGCACATCCGCACCATCCGCCGGGGCGGCCACGACCCTAACAAGGTCTACGCCGCCTACCAGGCCGCCACCCGGTACCGCGGCGCCCCCTCGGTGGTGCTGGCCAAGACCATCAAGGGCTACGGCATGGGCGAGGTGGGCGAAGGGCGGATGACCACCCACCAACTCAAGAAGCTGGACCCCCAGGTCCTCTGCCAGATCCGCACCCGCTTCGGCATCCCCCTCTCCGACGCCCAGGTCGAGGCCCTCTCCTTCTACCGCCCACCCGAGGACAGCCCCGAACTGGGCTACCTGCGGGAGCGCCGCCAGGCCCTGGGCGGGTACGTACCGCGCCGCACCCCGCCCCGCGCCACGGCGCCGGCCCCGCGCCCCGATCTCTTTGAGGAGTTCCTCTCGGAGAGCCGCGAGGTCTCCACCACCATGGTCTTTGTGCGCGTCCTGGCCAAGCTCTTGCGCGACGAAAACCTGGGCCGGCTCATCGTGCCCATCGTGCCCGACGAGGCCCGCACCTTCGGCATGGAAGCCCTCTTCCGGCAGTACGGCATCTATTCCCACATCGGCCAGCTCTACGAGCCGGTGGACAGCGAGAGCCTCACCTACTACCGCGAGGCCCGCGACGGCCAGCTCATCGAGGAGGGCATCTCCGAGGCCGGCGCCCTCTCCTCCTTCATCGCCGCCGGCAGCGCCGCCTCCACCCACGGGGTGCAGACCCTGCCCTTCTTCGTCTTCTACTCGATGTTCGGGTTCCAGCGGGTGGGGGACCTGATCTGGGCCGCCGGCGACCAGCGGGCCAGGGGTTTTTTGATCGGCGCCACCGCCGGCCGCACCACCCTCAACGGCGAGGGGCTCCAGCACCAGGACGGCCACAGCCACCTCATGGCCCTGGCCCACCCACATGTAGTGGCGTACGATCCGGCCTTTGGCTACGAGCTGGCCCTGATCCTGCGCGAGGGTCTGCGCCGGCTCACCACCGGGAACGAGGACCTGATCTACTACCTGACGGTGCAGAACGAGACCTATCCCATGCCCGCCATGCCCCAGGGCGCCGAGGAGGGCATCCTGCGCGGGCTGTACCGGCTGCGCGAATCCGGGCTGCCCCATCCCCGCGCCCATCTCCTGGCCAGCGGCAGCATCCTCACCCAGGCCCTCGAAGCCCAAACCTTATTGGAAGAGCGCTATGGGATCGGGACCGAGGTGTGGAGCCTGACCAGCTTCAAGGCCCTGCACCAGGACGGGGCCGAGGCCGAGCGCTGGAACCTCCGCCATCCCGCAGAGACCCCGCGCCGGCCCTGGCTCAGCCAGTGCCTGGAGGGAAAAACCGGGGCCTTTGTGGTGGCCTCGGACTATCTCAAGGTGCTGCCCGACGCCGTGGCCCGCTGGTTCCCCCGCCCCCCCGTCTCCCTGGGCACCGACGGCTTTGGCCGCAGCGAGGACCGGCCCACCCTGCGCCACTTCTTTGAGGTGGACGCCCGCACCATTGCCTACGCGGCCCTGGCCAATCTGGCGCGGCAGGGCGAGGTGGAGGTGGGTCTGGTGGGGCAGGCCCAGCGGGAACTCGACATCGACCCTGACAAACCCGACCTAACGCACGGCTGAAAAGGAGAACCGCACCGATGAGCGTGGACCGCGACCGTTTTCTCAGCGATGGCTACCTGATCGTCCGCAACGTCATCCCGCCCGCCAAATTGAAGGAGGTGCGCGCCAGCTACGAGCATCTGGTGGACACCCAGCGCTCCCTCTGGGCCTCCCAGCGCAAGGAGGGTGATCCCCCCGGCGGCGCCTGGGAGACCTCCCCGCAACCCCGCCTGGGCCTGAGCCGGTCCCCCCTGGTCGATCATCTCGACGAAAAGGCCGTGCCCGCCATCGAAGCCTGGCTGGGCGAGAACGCCCACGGGGTCAGCAGCGAACTGCTCGGCGTGGCCGACGCCGGGGCCACCGACATGATGCTGATGTGCAACCCGGTGCGCGACCACGGCCCGGCCGCCTGGCACCGCGACCTGCACCCCATCGACACCGCCCCGCTCCAGGGCTACATCGACGACATCGCCGAGAGCGGTCCGCGCTACATCCAGTGGAACATCCCCCTGTACGACGACAACGTGCTCTGGGTGATCCCCGGCAGCCACCTGCGCCGCAACACCGAGCCCGAGAACCGCGCCATGGGTGCCAATCCCCGCCTGCCCGTGCCCGGCTGGGTGCAGACTAACCTCAAGGCCGGCGACGGGGTGGTCTACATCCTGCCCATCCTGCACTGGGGCAGCAACTACAGCCCCAGGACGCGCCGCACCATCCACGGCGGCTTCTCGGAATACACCCAGTACCCCAGCCTGCGCTTCACCCCCTTCCTTTCCCCGGCCGGCCAGGACGCCTTTGCCCGCTGGGAGCGCCGCAGCCAGGACAAGCAGCAACAGACCGAGGCAGCCCTGCGCGCCGCCATCGCCGGCGACGGGGGAGCCTATGTCGCCGCCCTCGACCAGCTCCACCCCGGCCGCGGGGAGAAGGGCCGCCTCCTCAGCACCGTCTTCCTCTCCAAGCAGGCCCTGGTCATCCGCCAGAAAAAGCACCCCGAGATGGACGATATCCCCCAGGACCTGCGCAACCGCCTGGGCGGGTCGCACTCCATCACCCTCAACTGGGGCCCCGCCTTCGCCGACCGCTTCACCTCCGCCGAGGCCGATACCCTTTGGGAACGCTTCAAAAAGCTGGACGCCCTCCTGCGCTGCGGGCAGGAGATGTTCATCCCCGGCTACCAGTCCGGCCCGATGATCTACCACTTCGACGAGATGCCGGCCAATTACGGGGTGGGGGATTTCATCGCGGGGTGGGCAGGGTAGGGGGCGGCAGCGGACCTGCCTGCGGCGCCGAGGGCTTTGGCTGGACTGGCCTCAGCCGATCAACTGGTCGTATTCCCCGTGGCTGCCGATCCAAAACCACTGGACTCCGTCGGGGACAGGGATGCCCAGCGCCCGGTAATGCAGCCCTACCCGGACGCTCCTGAAGCGTCCGGAGCCTACGGACTTGAATTGTAGCGAGGGATGGGAAGGGTTCTGCTTGAGCAGGATGTAACTGCGCCGTGCCAGTTCCTGGACTTCTGCCGGCAACGCCTCATAACACTGCCAGAAGCGGGTGGAGGTGCAGTGCCTCAAATCTCGCGCGCCCGCCCGCTGCGGTATTCGCTCAGTGCCTCCTCGGCGAGCGCATCGAGCTTGCCCGCTGCGGCATCCGCCTCGATCTGGGCGTCCCAGGCCTCGGCGTCGAATTGGGCGAACCAACGGCGGAACTTGACCAGTTCTTCCGGAGAGAGTTGTTCCACTGCCTGTTCGATCGATTCCGCCGTCACCATCGCTGGTCTCCTCGTTCTTTTTCCTTTTTCATCAGCACTCCCTGTATGGTACCCTTCCTGGGAAAGACAGTCAAGCACCCCTCGCGCCCCCTGAACCCTCAACGATATTAGCACCTTGTCCAGAAGGGACCCAACACTAGGTTTCAAATTTTAACACTTCCATACCTCCTCCACCGCCCAGTGCAGACCAGCCCCCTGACCTCTCCCACGCCGCTCCCAGCCTGGCGACCCTCTGGCCCCCGGACAAGCGTATGGTCGAGATCAGCATCCTCGACGTCGCTGACCCCGACAACGACCCCGTTACCATCACCATCACCGCCATCACCAACGACGAGACCGGCACTGCCGACGACGGCAAGGGCGGGGTGGTCACCGGCACCGTCACGGTCACCGTGCCCCACGACCAGGGACAGGGCAACGGCAACCAGTAATCCTGCCCCACAGCACTGATTCCCCAAGGGCGGCGGGCCAGCCAGGTCTGCTGCCCTTGCTGTTGGCCGGCTCCCTGGAGTGACTCTATCAGGTTGATTTGACACAGGGTCAGTGTCCACTTATTATGTGTAAAATCTATTTCTGGAGCGTCGAACATGAAAAATATCACCATCGCCCTCGACGAGAAGATCATCCAGGCTGGCCGGGAATACGCTCAGCGACACCAGACCACGCTCAACAACCTGATCCGCCGGCTATTGGAGCAGACCGTCCTGAATTCCTCGGGCCAGTGGGTCGAGGAGTGTTTTGCTCTGATGGACAAGGCACAGGCCGACTCCAACGGCGCCCGCTGGCCCCGCGAAGAACTCCACCGTGGCTAGGACCTTCCTCGACACCAATATCCTCGTGTACTGCCTGGATCAGCACGACCTGGTGAAACAGGCCCGCTGCCGGGAACTGCTTCGCGCCCTACAAGCTGCCAATCAGGCGGTGATCTCCACCCAGGTTTTGCAGGAGTTTTACGTGGCCGCCACCCGCAAGCTCGGGGTTGAGCCTTTGGCAGCCAAGCAGATCATGCAGGGATTCAAGAATCTGGAGACCATAGCCGTCAGCCCCGAGCTAGTGGAAGAAGGAATCGATTGCAGTATCCTCCACCAGCTCTCTTTCTGGGACGGCCTGGTGCTCGCCAGCGCCGCCAGCGCTGGGTGTGAGGTGTTGATGACCGAGGATCTCAACAGTGGTCAGATCATCCGCGGGGTGCGCATACAAAACCCCTTTGCACTCTGATCTAGCTTCCCCTGAACACATTTTATAAGTAGCTCCAAACTCCTGCACCGCAGCACTGATCCCCAAGGGCGGCGGGCCGACCAGGCCTGTCGCCCTCGCTGTTTGCCCCCTCACCCCTGCTGCCCTACCTTTCACCTCGTTGCTCCACCCCTGCCCACAGGTATGACTATGGCCCAACCCTTCTGGTTCAACCGCATGGTCGAGTACTGGGGCATCCCCCTGCACCTCGACCTGGTCGAGCACACCCGCCGCGCCAGGTTGCAGGTACTGCAAATCGGTGACTTTGGCCCCATGTTCTGGGGCATGGCCGACGATCCCCAGGTGCCCCGCCACTGGGTCTCCATGCCCCTGGTGGGGGTGCGCGAAAACCTCGCGCATGTGGACGATCTCTTTCCCCACCTGCACGAGGCCGGCGCCCGCATCGTCGCCCAGTTCAGCATGTCCTGGCACTACGGCGACCACGAGACCGGCAAGGGCCTGTGGTCCTCGTGGGAGAGCATCTGGACCCCCGACCTTCTCGGCCCTGCCCCCTGCGCCTCCCCCTCCGACGCCATGGAGCAGGTGGCCGGCGGTGCCCTGCGCTGCTGGCCCATCCCCGACCGGCCGTACCGCACCTATTCGGGCTGTTGTTGCAATCCGCATTGGCGTGCCATCCTCATCGCCATGGTGGACAAGGCCCTGTCCCTCGGGGTGGACGGCTTCATGGCCCACCACAACTTCACCAGCTTCTGCCGCTGCCAGTACTGCCGCGCCCGCATGATCCCGCTGCTGGGCGCAAAATTCCGCGGCGCCGACCTCGAGGCCCTCTACGGCGAGGCCGACCCGGCAAAGGTCGCAGACCTGCTCTCGCCCCTCTCCTCCTGCCCGGCCCCGCTGCGCCAGCGCTGGGACCTGGAGGTGCAGCGCGATGTCCAGTTGCGCCGCAAGGAACTCTTCGACGAGGTACTCGTCGACCACGCCCGGGCCATCAAGCCAGACCTCCTGCTCTCGCAGTGGTACCATAAATACGACTTTGGCCCCCACGACGAGCGCAGCCTGCTGCCCACCGCCCTGTGGGCCAAAGACGAGGACTACATCTGGTACAGCCAGGGCGGACACAAAGGCCGCAGCAACATCGCCAAGGGGTACCTGGCCGACATGGGCCTGCCCGCCCGCTTCACCCACGCCGCCGGCCATGGCCGGCCCTTCGTCATCAACAAGTACGACTCGCGCCGGTTGCGCCTCTCCATCGCCGAAGCCGCCGCCCACGGCGGGGCCTCCCTGGCCTTCCACCTGCCCGAGATCGGCGAGGGGAACATCAGCCGCGAGGAGTACTACGGCCCCCTCACCCGTTACCACCGATTCCTCGCCGACCGCGACCCCCTCTACCATCCGGCCACCCCGTACTCGCAGTTCGCGCTGGTCTATCCCCGCCGCGCCGAGCTGGAGTCCGAGCCGGAGAGCATCGACCCGCTCAAGCGCCTGGGCCGAGTGCTGGAGGACGACCACTGGCTTTTCGACCTGATCACCGATGAGCAACTGATGGAGCGGGGAGGCGGGTACCAGGCCCTCATCCTGCCCGGCGTGGCACGCCTCTCCCGCGAGGAGGTCGAGTGGCTGGAAGCCTACGTCGAAAAGGGAGGAACGGTGCTCTTCACCGGGGAGACCGGGGCGCTGTTGCCGGACGGAATCCCCTTTTCGAACAGTCTGCTGACAACCTGGAAAAAAGGCCGGGCCAAGACCCTGTACCTGGAAACCGGCCCCTGGAAACCTGTGCCCACCGAGATCGCCCCAGGGATCGAGATGCCGGTCTTCCCCCTGCCCGAGCACGACGAGTACGCCCGCCAGTTCCGCGGCCAGTGGCGCCAGCTCTGCGGCCCCTCCTGGCTGCGCACCGACGCGCCTTGGTACGTGCGCACCCGCGCCTGGAAACCCGATCAAGTCCAGGCCCTGGTCATCCACTGGGTCAACTATCACCAGGACGAGCAGAGCCTCATCGAAGTCCCCCTGCCCACCGGACCCCTGCACGCCGAACTGCGGCTGCCCGCCGGCCCCGAGGTGGAGCGGGTGGAGTGGCACTACCCCGAGATGCGCGAACCCCTTATCTTAACCCACACCTGCGCCCACCACCGGGTGTCCTTCACCATCCCCAGCCTGATAGTCTACGGGTTGAGCGTGATCCACCTGACCCCCTAATCCACCCACAAGGAGCCATTCATGAGCCTCGAAGTCATCTCCAAGAAGGTCCTCGACCTCGTCTCCGCCGACGCCAAGGTGGAAAAGCTGGCCACCGGCATGCAGTTCACCGAAGGCCCGGTCTGGAACGCCAGGGGCAACTTCCTCGTCTTCAGCGACATCCCCGCCAACCACATGAAACGCTGGTCGCCGGTGGACGGCCTCACCGACTACCGCGTGCCCTCGGGAAAGTCCAACGGCCTCACCTACGACCGCCAGGGCCGGCTGCTGGCCTGCGAGCACGCCAACCGCCGCGTCTCGCGCACCGAGGCCGACGGCCGCGTCGTCACCCTGGCCTCGCACTATAAAGGCAAAAAGCTCAACAGCCCCAACGACGTGGTGGTCAAGTCCGATGGCAGCGTGTACTTCTCCGACCCGCCCTATGGCCTGGGCGAGGTCTTTGGCGCCCCCGGCGAGCAGGAGCAGCCCTGCCAGGGGGTGTACCGGCTCTCCCCCGACGGCAAAAAACTCACCCTGCTGGTGGACGACTTCGACCGGCCCAACGGCCTGTGTTTCTCCCCCGACGAGTCCCTGCTCTACATCAACGACACCGCCCGCATGCACATCCGCGTCTTCCAGGTGCAGGCCAACGGCAGCGTCGATAAGGGCAAGCTCTTTGCCAAGGAGAAGGGCCAGGGCGGGGTGCCCGACGGCATGAAGGTGGACGTGCGCGGCAACGTGTACCTGACCGGGCCGGGCGGGATCTGGATCTTCTCACCCCAGGGCAAACACCTGGGCACCATCAAGGTCCCCGAAGGCACCGCCAACCTCGCCTTCACCGGCCCCAGTTGCCGCACCATGATCATCACCGCCACCTCCTCCATCTACCGGGTGGAGTGCAAGGTGCCGGGGATTCCGGTCTGAGCGAGCCCGCCCCACAAACACCAAGCCCCCTGATCCGGCGAGCGGGTCAGGGGGCTTTTTTGCGCTGCGCTCCCTTCAGGAGAGCATGTCCTTGAAGGCCCCCGGCGGCACCGGGACCCCGGCCCCGCAGAGCCAGTTCCACATCTCCTGGCGCAGCTCCCACTCCTTGTAGTAGTCCGAGCAGTAGCCCTGGGCCCCCACCATCTCGTGCAGGCGGCGGGGTGCCGCCATCTCGGCCTGCGCCGGGTCGTGGTTCCAACTGGGCGCCGTGGGCGGACTCACCCGGTCGAAGAGGAACTTGAGCATGTGGCGGGGCCGGTCCGCCCGGTTGAGGGTGGCGGCGTGCCAGATATCGTAGTGGGTGATGGCCACGGTGCCGGCCTCCACGGTAAGGGCCACCTGCCCGCGCAGGTTGGCATAGGTCTGGAGCCGGTCGGTGGGGGCGTTGCGGAAATGGGTGCCCGGCATCACCACGGTAGGTCCCATCTCCGGAGTCACCGTCTGCGGGTAGTACATGCCCAGCACCGTCCGCACCTGGTGGTGGCGCACGTTGGTCCCGTCCTGGTGCCAGCCCTGGCTGCGGCTGCCGGGCAGGTTGGTGTGCAGGTGGCGGTGGCCGTTCATGTGATAGTCCGGCCCCAGCAGGCTGGCCAGGGCCCCGCGCACCTGCGGGTGACCGTACACCTGGTGGAGCAGGGGCACCGCGTCGAGGATCTTGTTCCCCGGATTGGCCTTCAGCCCCTCGATGGCCGCACAGACCTCCGCGTCGAAACCAGCCGGCAGTTCGGGCCGGACCAGATGGTAGCCGCGCACCACAAAGGCCAGCACCTCGTCGTCGCTCAGCAGGCAGGCCTCAGCCATCCCACACCTCCATCCGCTCCAGAATAAACTCGTAGCCCATGATGTCGATCTCGCGGTCCTCGAAAGGCGCCGTCTGCAAGGGAAAATGGACCACCCGCCAGCCCTCGCAGAGGGCGTCGTGGACGCAGGTGTAGGGCAGGTCCGGGGCCAGGGGGTCGATCTGGGTGCGCTTTCCCGCCTCTGGCTCGTGCAGGGCTGCCCCCACCAGCGGGGCGTAGATGCTGGGGCTGCCGGCGTGGAGGTAGAGCAGATGA
>Ga0194132_10005943_pt1 | contig 19328 bp, 11 predicted proteins | sample TA2KigOf80mmetaG_FD_148612 | JGI IMG/M metagenome (GOLD analysis project Ga0194132, IMG submission 148612) | Freshwater microbial communities from Lake Tanganyika, Tanzania - TA2015054 Kigoma Offshore 80m | ecosystem: Environmental > Aquatic > Freshwater > Lake | place: Tanzania: Lake...
GAGCGCGGCGAGCAGCCCGCCCGCCGCGGTGCCGCGGCGCTCGCGCAGCGCCGCGAGACGCACCAGCGCGTACACCGGCACGACGATCAGGGTGAAGAAGCCGACGTACACGCAGCTCAGCGCCTGCAGCCCGACCGCGAGCGCGAGCGCTCCTAGCCAGCCGACGCGTCGCCGCTCCAGCCACAGGTCGACGCACAGCAGCGCCAGCGGCAGAAACTGGATGCCGAGATACTGCGGCTGCGGGATCGTGCTCGCGCGGAAGAAGGTGAATGTGTAGGCGGCGCCAGCGAGGAACGCGGCCGAAGAGTCACGCGTGTGGTGGCGCACGTAGAGGAACATCGCCAACCCGGACAGCACGAAGCACTCGAAGGCGTACGCCTTGAGCAGCACGAGCGCGCTGCCGCTGAGCGCCAGCGCGGGTGCGGTCACCGGCAGGTGCGCGAGCATGTTCTCCGAGCCGGCGATCGTGTTTGCGGCCGGGTGGAAGATGTTGCCGTCGTAGATGCGCGATGGATCGGTGAGCGCTGCGTGCGCGATCCACGCGAGGATCCAGACGTTCAGGTGGAGATCGGCGTCGATCATGCTGCCGATGGCACCCGGCGCGTGTGGCAGCAGGTCGTGTCCGAGGAACCACGGACGGAGCACGAATGGCGTCGCGAGCGCGTACAGCAGCACCGCCACGAGCGCCGGGACGATGCCGCCGTCGCTGCGCGCTTCCGTGGCGGCGGGTGCGCCGGTCCCGTGCGCGCCGCCCGTGGGCGACGCGGTCACGGCAGCTCCGTCGCGCGGAGCCACGATCCGGACTGCAGGGTGAGCGCTGCCGGGCTGCGCCGTCCCTGCGCCCAGCGCAGCGTGAACGGGCCCGCATCGCCGGTCGTGAGGGTGCCCGAGAGCGACACCGCCGCGTCGCCGGCAGGCAGCGCAAGCGTCGCCGGCGAGCCGTTCAGCAGCACGCTCGTGCCGTCGCCGCTCGCCCGCGCGACGACGCTCGCCGTGGCGCCGGCGGGTGCGCCGAGGTCGAGCGCGAGGCCGGTGCGCGCGTCGGCGTTGCGCACGCGCAGGAAACCCTCGACCGCGTAGGTCCGCTGCGCGGCGAGCGACAGGGTGAGGGCGGGCTCCGGTGCCGGCGCGTCGCCGTCCGCGCGGACGACGTCCGCGTGCAGGTGTGCCACCCGGCTGGCGCCCGCCGCGTGGAGGGCGTCGGCGAGCGATGGTGCGTCTCCGGCCCCGATCCCGACGTTGCCCGAGATGTGCGTCTCGGCGAGCACCTTGGCCGACGAGAAGCCGATGAGCCCGGCGCCGGTGGCGCCGAAGTTGTTGTTGGCGATCAGCACCGAGCGCCAGGTCTGCGGCGTCCCGGTCAGGCGGATTCCGGTCGGGCGCGCGGCTCCCGCGCCGGCGAGGGCGGCGTCCGGGCCGCACGTGTTGCCGGAGATCGTCACGCCGGCGAAGCCGCCGCCGCGGTCCTCGATCTCGATGCAGGCGAGGTTGCTCCGCGGCCCGGTCTTCTTGCCGATCTGGTTGTCGGCGACGACGATCCCGCCGTTCGGTCGGCCGCCGCGCGGGTTCACCAGTCGGATGGCGCTCGACGGCCCTTCGCCGGCGGAGCCGATCACGACGTTGCCCTGCACGATCAGGTTGGTCGCGTTCTCGATGCGGATCTCGCCGGTGACGATCAGGTTCGCCAGGTGGTCGTGGTCGAAGGCGCCGAAGTCCGTGCAGTGACCGCCGCAGGCGCCGCAGCCGCCGTCGTCGTCGCACGCCGCACCGTCGCAGGTGCCGCCGCCGCAGCGGCCGCGCGAGTCGAGGAAGACACCCCGTGCCGCGTAGTTCCCGTCGAGGTACAACCCGGCCACGTTGGCGCCCGCGCCGGCGATCGCGTGGACGGCCGGCGCGCTCGAGCGCGGATTCATGGTGAGCTGGTTGCCGACGATCACCTGGTTGCCGATCGTGTCGTGGATCGACAGGACGGCACCGGCGCCCTCGCCGCTCGTCCCGAGCTGGTTGCCGGTCCAGACCGAGTTCAGCGACGCGTCGTCGACCGCGTTGTCGGAGCAGCGCACGAGCGTGTTGTCGTTCGCCGTCACACCGCCCGGACGGCGGACCTCGAGGCAGTCGCCGCCGCAGCCCTGTATCCAGTTGCCGAGTACCTGCGTGTTGAAGCCGATGAAGCCGCCCGGTGTGACGGTGAGACAGGTGTCGCGCCGCTCGGGCGAGCCCGAGCCGAAGATCGCGTTGTCGGCGATGACGCAGGGACCGCTCGCGAGCGTGCAGTCGAGGCGCACCAGGGACAGCGGATCCCCCTTGCCGGGCGGAGTGCCGCGCACGGTGTTGCCCCGGAATTCCCAGCGGGCGCCGCCGCGTTCCGCTCCGCTCGACTCCCAGGCGGTGGCGGCGACGCCGTTCAGGTCGAAGTCGCAGCCGCGGACGCTCCAGTCGTCGAGCGTGGCGCTCGTACGGAACAGGGCGCGCACGCCGGGAAGCGCCACGAAGCCGCCGCCGCTCTCGCAGCGCAGCGACACGCGGCTCCGCGGCTCGACGCCGTCGCCGCCGATCGCGCAGCGGACGCCGGACGGCACGACGATGGCGCCGCCGCTCTGCCCGAGGCTCTCGTACGCGCGGCGCAGCGCCGGTGCGTCGTCGGTGCGCCCGTCGCATACGGCGCCGAGCTCGCGGACGTCGGTGTCGGCGGCGGCCGCGCGTGCGCCGACGCACGTCACGAGCGCCGCGCAGGCGAGGAGCAGTTGCGCGGTCTGCGGTCGGAGTCCTGCGCGTGGCCCGGCGTGGGCTCGGATCATTGCAGATATCCAAGCGCGCGCAGCTTCTCCCGGACCGCCGGGTCCTTGATCTCCGGCATCGCGGCGACGTGCTCGCCCGGATAGCGCCACAGGCAGACGCGCACGCCGGTGTCCGGCGGTGCGCACGGCGGTTCGGTCGCACTCGTCACGCCGGCGGCGGTGAGATCGACGACGTCGCCGGTGGGGGTGGCACCGTCCTGCCCGAGCGCGATCGCGGCTGCCGCAACGGGTCGTCCGTCCGCGGTGGCGACCAGCTTCAGCTCGTCGTTGCGCGCGATGTTGCGCGGGCTCAGGAGGCGGTCGAAGCGGAAGCCGGTGCCACGCGCGTCGACGGTCGCCTTCGCGGTGAGGTTCTCGCCGCTGGTCGACAGCGCGAGCCGCGGCTCGCCGAACGGCGACGTCCGGTCGAGGGTGAGGAACGTGCCGCTGCGCGGCTGGCTCTCGAGCCTCAGCTCGACCTTCGCCGTGCCGGCGGCGGGCCCGACGACGCGGACCTGGTACCCGCGCCGACGCAGCGGCGCGCGTGCCTCGGTCAGGCGCGCCTCGAGCTTCGCGAGATCGTCGGGGCGCTCGGCAGCGAGATTCCGCTTCTCCTCCGGATCGTTCGTCACGTCGAACAGCTCGCGCTTGCCGGTGTCGAGGCTCTCGATCAGCTTGAGCCCGCCGACGCGGATCGCGTACCGGGTCGGGAACTGTGCCTGCGTCGCGGTCGCGATCAGGTCGTCGCCGGGGTCGTTCGGCGCGGCGAGGACCTGCGACAGCGGACGCCCCTCGAACGTCGAGGGCGGCGGGAGCCCGGCCCACTCGAGGAGCGACGGTGCGAGGTCGATCATGCGCACCGGACGCTCGACGACGGTCCCGGCGGGCACGGTACCGGGTACGCGGACGATCAGCGGGACGTGCAGCAGCTCGTCGTAGAGCGACTGCCCGTGGAAGAACTCGCCGTGGTCCCAGAACTCTTCGCCGTGGTCGGCCGTGATGACGATCGCGGTGTCGTCGAGCTGGCCGCGCTCGGCGAGGGCCGCGACGATGCGCCCGATCTGTGCGTCGACGTAGTGCAGGCCCGCGTCGTAGAGCGCGATGATCTTCTTCCGGTCGGCCGCGTCGTACGCGCTCGCGTCGGCACCTTCGACGTGCGCGTACGTGTCGCCGATCTTCCCCGCGTAGGCCGGGTCGGCGAACCGGGCGATGTGCTCCTTCGGCGGCGAGTACGGCGTGTGGGTGTCGAGGTAGTGCAGGAAGAGCACGAAGCGCTCGTCGCGCCGGCGTTCGAGCCACTCGAGCGCGCGGTCGGTGATCGCCTTCGCATCGAGGTCTCCCGACATCATGACGTCGAACGTGCCCGGCGGCTCCGCGTGCTTGCCCTGGCTGAGCCACAGCGGGATCCAGGCGTTGTTGACCACCGCCGCGCTCGGGAGGCCCGCCTTCGCGACCGGCTCGAGCAGCGTCTCGACGTCCTTGGTCGGGAACACCGTCGAGGTGAAGAGCTGGGGGATCGACGGCAGCGTCATCGGTGCGTTCGCGAACGCGTTGGTGAAGCGGACTCCCCCGGCCGCGAGCGCGTCGATGTTCGGTGTGGTCGGCCTGCCGTAGCCGTAGGCGCCGACGTGACCCGCGCGGAGACAGTCGATCGTGATGAGCAGGAGATTCCGCACGCCGGGCGACGGCGTGGCGCCCGCGTCGGGATGCTGCACGATGCGCGGCGCTGCAAAGTAGACGTTGGTGCCCTTGGCCGTCTCGGCATCGCCTTCGTTGATCGTCGCCAGCCGCAGGGTTCCCTTGCGCCCCGCGAGCGCGGCGAGGTCGATGCGCTCGTCGAACCAGCGACGATCCGGCTTCTGCTGCCGGAGGTCGATGCGCCGTTCGACGAGTACGGTCTCGCGGCCGCCGTCGGCGTCGGTGAAGGTGACGCGCACGCGCCCGGGCTCGGCGAGCTCGGGCGTCTCGGTCATGAACGCCGCGGCCTGGAACGCGTAGCCGAGCGAGAGCAGCGCGCGCGGTGGGATGTCGACGGGCACGGCGATCGCGCCCGGCAGCGGCACGTGCAGCCCCGCGCGGGTCTCGCCATGGCCGCCGCGATAGACGACCTTCACGTCGCCGGCCAGCGGACCTGCCTTCTCGAGCGCGGCGAGCATGTCCCACGTCGTGCGCAGCGGGGGCGTTTCGGCCGCCGGGGGCGTCGGCGCGGGCTCCGGCGGTGCTGCGGGAGAGGGGCCGGGGAGCAGGGCGACGAGCAGCAGGAGCGCGGTCGCTCGGACGGCCAGGCGCCGGGGCATCGCGGCGAAGCTACCACGGTGCTCCGCGAGTGTCGACGCGGCACGCGCCCGCGGCACGCCCCCGACGCGGGTGACGCCGCGGTCACGCGCACGACGCGCGCGACGCCGCGGTCACGCGCACGACGCGCGCGACGCCGCGGTCACGCTCAGGGCGCGGGTGACGCCACGGTCACGCGCGTCACGGCGAGCGGTGTCTCGGGTGCGTCTGCCAGCGCGATCGTCAAATCATAGTTGCCGGCCTGCGCCGGGACGTCGAGGGCGAGCGTGACGCGAGCCGTCGCACCCGGGGCGAGCGCGATCGGCAGGATGGCGCGCGTGCGCTCGACGTGTGCGACCCGCCCCGCGCCGTCGTGCCAGCGCGCCTCGACCGGCAGCGGCGCGATCGGCGGGCTCTGCGCGTAGATGCGAGCCGTCGGGTTCGCGACGCCGAGCTCCAGCGTGCGGCGGCCCGGCTCGACGGTGCGCGTGTCTGCCTCGGGTACGTGCGCTGCGAGCAGCGCGGGATCGTGGTCGACCGGGACGGGGCTCCGCATGCGGAACAGCAGCAGGCGGTCGGTCTGGCCGAGGAGCTGGAGGCGCTCCGCGATCGCCTGGTCGACGTCGATCAGGTCGGTGAAGAACCGTACGCGCTTCGGCTCCATCCGGTCGGCGCGCAGGAGGAGCGTCTCGAAGCCCAGCGCCACCAGCGCGTCCACGGCGCTCGCGCGCGGCAGCGCGGCCGCGAGCGCGCTCACCTGCCCGGCGAGCGGCGACGGGAACGAGTTGTAGCAGGTCGCCACCGGCCGCGCGCTGAAGCTCTCGAGCATCAGGTAGCTGCCCGACGCGACGCTCCCTGAACCGCCGCCATGCGGCAGGTCGAGGATCGCCCCCCGGGCGTGGGCGCGCAGCAGCTCGATGTCGGCGTCGGGCGGCCGCGCGCGGAACGCGGCGAGGTCGAGCTGCCCGCCGAAGCTCGCGACCGCGAGCGCGGGCAGCCAGCGCTCTGACATGACGAGCACGCCGAGCAGCGCCGCGACGCCGGCGCCGAGCGCGCGGCTGCGCCGCTCCGTGATCACCAGCACCCCGTAGCCCGCGAGCAGGGCGGCGGGCAGCACTGCCACCCGGCCGACCGAGGCCATGGCGCGGACCGCGTCGAGCCCCGGCACCACTTGCTTGAGCGCCAGTACCGGCGACGGCAGCTCGAGGCCCGCGATCGGCAGCGTGCGCATCGAGCTCCACACCACCAGCACGGCGGCGCCAAGGAGCGCCCAGCGTGGGTCCTCACCCTCCTCGTCACGGCGGCGGCGCATCCGGTCCGCGAGCGCGACCGCGACCAGCACGAGCAGGACGCAGCCGGGGAACCCTTGACCGCCCGGGGCGTACTGGTCGGGCGGCATGAAGCTCGTCCCCTCGCGCACCAGCACGTCCCACGTCGCGCGGGTCTGGAGGTAGGGCCGCAGCACCACGAACGCGATGCCGGCGACGAGCGCCGCCGCGACGGCGAGCGGCGGCAGCCAGCGCGCGGCGTCGCGGCGGAACCGCCAGACGGCACCGGTGCCGTAGGCGGCGAGCACGAGCAGCACGCCGAGCAGGGCGTAGAGACTCTCCAGGACCGTCAATCCCAGGAAGACCGCACAGCCCAGCGCATTGGCGAGGCCGCCGCGCGCGAACGTGCGGTGCAGGAACAGCAGGGCGAGCGGTGCCCACAGGTCACCGTGGATGAACGGATGGCCGCTGTCGCGGATCCGGCCGGGCTCGAGGCAGAACAGCAACCCGGCGACGAAGGCGGCTGGGTCGCTGCGGGTGAAGTGCCGTGCGCAGAGGAACATCGCGATCCCGGGGATCCACAGCGTCAGCACGAGCATCGCGTTGTACGTCGCGATCGGGTCGCCGGTCAGCGCGAGCGGCATCGTCGCGAGCAGGCTCGGACCCAGCATGTGCTCGCCGAGCGTGTACGCTTGCGGCAGCGGGTGGCACTGGCCCTCCGCCCGGAGGTGCGCGGGCCGCGTGAGCATGCGCTCCGCGTTGCCCGTCACGACCCACAGCACCATGGTCAGGTCGAGGCGTCCCAGGGCGACGTAGGTGTCGCCGACGTGCGGATTCTCCGGCAGCAACGTCGCGGGACCCGGCAGGACGGCGCGGAACTGCCACAGCGCGACGCCCAGATAGACGATCGCGGCGGCGAGGAAGCTGGCGGCACGGGAGCGGCGCATCGCGAGTTGGCGTGCGGGCCGTCTACCACGGTACGCGCGGGCTGGTCGATGGCCCGCAGGGGGCCCGCAGGGGGCCGGCTCGGGTCAGGAGGTCGACGGGATCTCGATCGCGCGCGTCGCGACCACGCGATCGGGGTCGGCCGCGCGCGCCACGTCGACGACGTAGTGGCCCGGTCCGGCCGGTGCGGGCACCGTGAGGGTGATCGGGAAGCTCGCGCCGCGCGCGAGCGCCATCGGCAGCAGCGCGCGTACGGTCTCGCTCCGCACGAGCTGCCCGGCGCCGTCGCGCCAGCGTACGACCAGGTCCTCGGGAGCGATCGGGTCGGGCAGCCGGAAGGTCGCGTCGCCGCGGTTCGCGATCTCGACCGCGAACCGGGCGGTGCCGGCCCTCGCGTCGCGCACGGCGCGCGCGGGCGGCGTCTCGACGCTCGTCAGCATCCCGTAGTCGGCGCGCGTCGCCACGTCGGACGACAGGCTGTAGGTGAGCAGGCGGCCGGTCTTGCCCGCGGGCCGGATGCGCTCGGACGCGTCGAGGTCGCGCAGCCCGTCGAAGAACGACTGCAGGTCACGCGGGTCCATGCGCACCTTGTCGAGGACCAGCGTGCCGAAGCCGAGCGCGGCCAGCGCGTCGGCGGCCTCGTCGCTCGGTAGCCGGCGCACGAGCTCGTTGATCTGCAGCTGCACCGGCGAGACGAACGAGTTGTAGCAGGCCGCGGTCGCGCGCGGGTCGTAGGCGTTGAGCAGCAGGTGCGGGGCCAGGTTCGATGCGGCCGGGGTCTCCATGAGCGGGAACGGCACGTCGAGCACCGCGCCGCGCGCGGTGCGGCGCAGGAGCGCCACGTCGGCGGCCTTCGGCGTCGCCTGCCAGGCGTCGAGGCGGTACGACCACACGTTGAACATCGGCTTCGCGAAGCGGCCGTCGTAGAGGAACAGCACCGTGAGCGCGGTCGCCGCTGCGGCGGCTCCGGTCGCCACCAGCGCGCGGCGACGCTCGATCAGCAGCAGGATGCCGTAGCCGGCGAGGAACGCCCAGGCGAGATTCTGCGCGATGCCGATCGCGTTCAGCGCACGCACGGCATCGAGGCCGGGAACGAGCGGCTTCAGCAGCTCGATCGGCGACGGCAGCAGACGGTCGGTGAAGGGCAGCGGAAAGCCGACCGTCGAGCACCACGTCACGATGACGCCGCTGGCGAAGAGCGCCAGGCGAGGATCCTCGCCTGCGACGCGGCGCGCGCCGCGCATCCGGTCGACCAGGCCGAGGGCCGCGAGGCCGAGGATCATGACTCCCGGAAAGTAGATCGAGCCCCATCCGTAGTCGGCGAGGTTCATCATGATCGACGTGCGCCCGCCGAGCAGCCGCCAGGTGTCACGCGTCGCGAGGTACGGGCCGAGGACGGTCCACGCGACGCCGAGCACGATCGCGCTTGCGAGCACGATCTTCGGCAGCAGCGACGGGAGCTGCCGGAAGTGGCGCACGGCGAGCGCGCTGCCGTACACCAGCACGATGATCGCGCAGCCCAGCAGCGGGTAGAGGCTCTCGACGACCTCGAGGCTCACGAAGACCGCGAACAGCAGCGCGTCGCGCCAGCGCCCCGTGGTGAACAGGCGGTGCAGGAAGAGCACCACGAGCGGCACCCAGAGATCGCCGTGGACGTAGGGGTGGGACGGGTCGACGATCCGGCCCGGCACGAGCTGGAACAGCATTCCCGCGACGAAGGCCGCGGCCGGGCTGCGCGTGAAGCGGAACGACAGCGCGAACATCGTGAGCGCCGGGATCCACAGCGTGAGAACCAGCGCTGCGTTGTAGCTGACGATCGGGTCGCGCGTCGCCAGGTACGGCAGCGCCGCGAGCAGGCTCGGGCCGATCATGTGCTCGCCGAGCGTGTACGAGCGCGGCAGTGGATGGCACTGCCCGAAGCCCGCCAGCAGGTTCCACGGCTCGGTGGTCAGGATCGCCGCGTTGCGCGACACCACCGAGACGACCATCGACTGGTCGCGGTGGTCGAGCAGCGTGAGGTCCAGCTCGCGCGACGAGGACCAGTCGAGCAGGGCCGGATACGGCAGCAGGGTCCCCGGCGACGGCAGGACCGCGCGCACGACGAAGAGCGCGATGACGAGGTAGCCGAGCGCCGCGAGCGCGACGCAGAGCCCGGTGCGCGACCGGAGCGAGCTCACCGACGCGCTCAGCTCTTCTCGACGACCACGAGTTGCGAGATCGCGATCAGCGGAACGCGGTAGGGCAGCCGGACCAGCAGACGGGCCAGCGCCAGCGGTGTCACGTTCGGAAACAGGAGCCCGCAGCGCTGCGGCCGGACTGCGCGCCCGGTCGCGGCGCGTACCAGCCGCCGCACGTGGCCGGGCGAGAAGAGCAGCGACTTCCGCTCCTCCTCGCGCGTCAGGCCGAGCACGATGTGCCCCGGGTTGATGCGGTTCGGCTCGAACACGATCAGCCGCCGTCGGGCGACGCGCCACATGTCGCGCAGGGCCGCCACCGGATCGTCGAGGTGGTGCAGCAGCTCCCAGCAGCCGACCACGTCGAAGGCGCCGTCGGCGAAGGGTAGGTGGGTCGCCGACGCGCGGACGCGGTCCCGCACCGGGTTGCCGGCGAGCATGCCCGCGGCGTGGTCGCTGGCGACGACGCGGATCGAGTCCGGATAGTAGGCGCTCGAGAAGCCGCTGCCGGCACCGACGTCGAGCAATGAGCGCACGTCGCCGAGCAGGCCGCGTTTCGCGAGGTAGTCGACACGCTGCCGGGCGAACAGCTCGACGACGGGGTGGTCGCTCTTCCGGTAGAGGCCGCCCGTCTCCCAGAACTCCTGCTGTCCGCCCGCTTCGCGGTTCATCGCGGACGGGTGTCGTCCACGCCGGCCGCCGCGTCGCCTTGCGAGGCGGCGGTCGCGAGCTTCTGGCGCAGCAGCGCGACCTCCTGTGCGAGCAGCTTCACCTGCAGGCTGAGCCCCGACAGGCGTACCGCGTAGTTCAGGCAGACCGTGAGCAGGAAGACGAGGCCGAAGAAGAACAGCGTCGAGCTCGGCGTCCACGCGCCGACCGCGCGCGTCAGCAGGCGGAGCGCGTCGAACCACAGGCTCAGCATTAGCGTCCCCACCGCGACCACGGTCCAGATCGGCGTGTACTCCTCGCGTAGCCGTCCGCGCCGCACCAGGACGAGAACCGCGACCAGGAACGCCGAGCACAGCGCGATCGCGAGCACCCGCGTGGCCGGCGACTCCGGCTGCTCGATGGCGAGGCGGCGCAGCAGGTCGACGTCGATCGGCGGTGCGTTCATGGCTGGATCACTCGGGCTGCAGATGCACGCGCGGCGTGAGCCAGGCGCGGAACGTCGAGAGCAGCATCTTGTACGGGTAGTAGACGGCGCGCAGCCCGGAGTGCATCGGCTTTCGCATCGGCGGGCTCGGCGCCATCTTCACCGGCACCTCGCGGATGCGAAACCCCTGCTGGTGAAGCAGCAGCAGCACGTCGATGTCCGGGAAGTCGAACGGGTAGAAGTCCGAGCAGCAGAAGCGGAACACCGGGCGCGACAGCGCCTGCAGCCCCGAGGTCGGATCGGCGATGTGCGGCCCGCCGCACCAGACCAGCATGCGCTGGAAGAAGACGCGGCCCGCGGTGCGTGCGCCGCCCATCTCGTAGCCCGACGCCTCGACGAAGCGCGAGCCGATCACGACGTCGGCCTCGCCGGCGCGCACGGGGGCCAGCAGCTCGGGTACGTAGGCGGGGTCGTGCTGGCCGTCGGCGTCCATCTGCACGACCAGATCGTAGCCGTTCTGCAGTGCGTACTTGTAGCCGGTCTGCAGCGCCGCGCCGTAGCCCAGGTTGAACGGGTGCGACACCACGACTGCGCCGTGGGCGCGTACGATCGCCGCGGTGTCGTCGCGCGAGCCGTCGTTCACCACGAGGACGTCGAGATCGAGCCCGCTCGCGCGGATGCGATCGACCACGTCGCCGATCGAGCGGCGCTCGTTGAAGGCCGGAATGACGAGGAGACACTTGGCGGATGGGGAGAGCATGACGGCGTCGGCTTCCCTACCACATGTGCGGAACGGGAGTCATGCCCGGAATCTCCGCCCTGCGAGCGACGCCGCTGCGGGGTGCTCGAGGCCAGGGCGTTCGCTCGGCGCCTCGCAGTCCGTGAACCGATCCCCTCGCGGCTCGGTCCGGGGATGGATTCACGAGCTCTCAGCCGAGGCCGGCGGCCGCGGGCCCGGACGCCTCCGTCGCGCCCGCCGGGGCGGGGCCGGGCCGTGGCCGCATGCCGATCTTCGCCGCCGGAACGCCGCCGACGATCGAGTACGGCTCGGTGTCGCGGGTCACCACCGCGCCGGCGCTGACGACGGTCCCGTCCGCGATCGTCACTCCGGGCAGGACGACCGCGTTCGCGCCGATCCAGACGTCGCTGCCGATGTCGACGAAATCGGTCTGGTGGCCCTGGAAGACCATCTCGATGGTGGGGTCGTCGAAGCGGTGCTGGGAGCTGACGATCACCGCGTTCGGGCCAATCATCACGTGGTCGCCGAAGCGCAGGCCGCCGCGCCCGTAGAGGAACGCGCCGCCGTTGATCATCAGGTTCCGGCCGGCGCTGATGCCGTAGGTGTGGGACAGCCGTGCGCCGGGGTAGACGTAGCAGAACCCGTCGAGCCGCTGGAAGAGCAGCCGGTACAGCCCGTACCGCATCACGAAGCCCTCGACCCCCGGCCAGGACCGGACCAGCGTGCCCAGGTACTCCTCGGCGAACACCTTCGCGAGCCGGGCCGGCGGGACGCTGCGCGCGAAGTTGCGGATCAGCTGGCGGAACGTCTGGCGCTCGTCGGACATGGCCGGGAAGGTTCGCACACCGCGCGCCGCGAGGGCAACGGCGTGGCGGGGCCGTGTCGCGGCGGGGCCGTTCTCGCGGTCGCGCTGCGGGGAAGAAGCCGGCCGCGCGGTCTCGCCGTCGGGAAGAAGCCGGCCGCGCGGTCTCGCCGTCGGGAAGAAGCCGGCCGCGCGGTCTCGCCGTCGGGAGAAGGGTGCCGGCAGCCGGGGCGCGGGGTTTACCGCGGCCAGCGGGCCATGTACAGAACGGAACCCATCGCAGCGGGCCTCCGAACGCTGCCGCCGCACCCCGCCGAGAATGCGCAAGCTCTATTTCGAAACCTTCTTCCTCTCGCTCGCGGTGATCCTGCTCGAGGTTTCCTACACCCGCGTCTTCTCGTTCAAGCTGGTCTACTACTTCACGTACCTGGTGATCGGCATCTCGCTGCTGGGCCTGGGCTCGGGTGGCGTGTTCGTCGCGATCAACGAGCGCCTGCGCCGCTCGGCGCCGGAGAAGCTGATCCTGGGCTGCACCGCGGCGGCGGCCGTTTCGGTGCTGGCCGGCTACTTCCTCATCGCGGTCATGCCGCTGAACCTGTTCCGCATGGTGATGCGGATCACGCAGGGCGGGGCGTGGCTGGAGGTCCTGCTCGAGCTCGCGAAGCTGACGCTCGTCTGCGTGACACTGTTCGTGCCGTTCCTCGCGGGCGGCATCGCGCTCGCGAAGATCTTCGCGTCGCAGACCGACCGCATCGGGCGGCTCTACGCGATCGACCTGCTGGGTGCGGCGCTCGGTTGCGCGATCGTGATCCCGGCGATCTCGACCATCTCGCCGCCGGGGACGGTCTTCCTCTCCGGCCTCGCCTTCGCGTTCGCCGGCCTGCCGCTGGCGCTGCGCACGCGCAGCGGCGCTCGCGTTCCGGTGGCGATCGCCACCGTCGGCCTCGCGCTCGGCGTGCTCTTCCCGCGCGAGCTCCCCGACCCGGTACGCGACCGGGTGAAGGGAGCGGAGGCCGAGGCGATCTTCACCAAGTGGAGCCCGGTATTCCGCGTCGACGTCGTACCGGTCCCCGGAACCGAGCCCCCGACCAACTTCCTGGTCCACGACGGCACCCTCGGCTCGTCCATGCTGGGATACGACGGCAACCCCGAGTCGCTCGGGCGCTACGACAAGATGGACCGGTCGTATCCGTTTCGCATCCTGAAGCCCGCTCCGCGCGTCGCGATCATCGGCTCGGCGGGCGGCAACGAGATCCTCGCGTCGCTGCGACTCGGGGCGAGCCACATCACCGGCATCGAGCTCAACCCGGTGACCGTGTCGTTGCTGACCACGCACTTCAAGGACTTCACCGGCAACATCGCCGAGCACCCGAAGGTGACGATCGTCAATGCCGAGGGCCGCTCGTTCCTGAAGGGATCCGGCAAGGAATTCGACCTCATCTGGCTCGTCGCACCCGACAGCTACGCGGCGATGAACGCCGCCACGTCGGGCGCCTTCGTGCTCTCGGAGAGCTACCTCTACACGAAGGAGATGATCGTCGAGGCGGTGACCCACCTCGACCCGAACGGCATCCTCTGCGCGCAGTTCGGCGAGATCGACTTCGACACCAAGCCGAACCGCGTCGTGCGCTACATCGGGACCGCCCGCGAGGCCTTCAAGACCCTCGGCATCCCGGACTTCCAGCAGCACGTGCTGGTCGCGGTGGCGCCGGGCTTCGGCCGGCTCGAGTCGGCGACGATCCTGCTGAAGAAGTCGCCCTTCACCGCTTCCGACATCGAGACCTTCGTCGCGACGACGGCGGGACTCCAGGGCGCGCGTCTGGTGTACGCCGGGCGCGCGAGCGATCCCGAGAGCCTCGTCCGCAAGGCGATCCTGCTCGACGGCGCCGAACGCGACGCGTTCTATGCCGGGCTCGACTACAAGGTCGGACCGATCACCGACGACTCGCCGTTCTTCTGGCACTTCGTCGGTTTCGACTCCGTCCTGTTCGGCAATGCCGGGGACGCGAAGCTGAACGTCGAGGAGGGCATCGGCGAGCGGTTGCTGCTGGTGCTGCTCGGCGTGGCGGTGAGCTTCGCCGCGGTCTTCCTGCTGCTGCCGATGTTCGCGATCCGCGACGTCTGGGGCGAGATCCCCTACAAGCTCAACGCCGGCATCTACTTCGCAGCGCTCGGACTCGGCTTCATGTTCATCGAGGTCTGCCTGATCCAGCGCCTGACGCTGTTTCTCGGCTACCCCACGTACTCGCTGACCGTCACGCTGTTCTCGCTGCTCATCTCGACCGGTATCGGCAGCTTCCTGAGCGAGCGCTGGGGTGACGAGCGCAACCGCACGCTGGCCGCACTGCTCGGCGTGCTGGTGGTGCTGGTCGTGTTCTACCGTTTCGGTTTGACGCCGATCGTCGACCACGCGGTCGGCTGGCCGTTCGCGGTGCGCGTCGCGATCACCATCGCGGTGCTGCTGCCGCTCGGCCTCGTGCTGGGCTCGTTCATGCCGATCGGGCTGCGAGCGGTGTCGAGCGTGACCACGCACCACGAGCGCTTCGTCGCCTGGTGCTGGGCGGTGAACGGCTTCTTCTCGGTGGTGGCTTCGGTGCTGGCGACCATCGTCGCCATGACGACCGGCTTCAACACCGTCATCCTCGCGGGGCTGGTCTGCTACCTGATCGGCGTGACCGCGTTTCTGCGCTTGCCGCAGGAGCCCGCGGCCGCGTCCGCACCGCCGGCCTGACGCGCGCTCACGGCGCGGCCGCACGCGGCACGAGCCGCGGCTCGGCCCAGCCCGCGAGGTCGCTCGGCGCGTCCACGAGTTTCGCCGCGGATACGGACAGCGCGAGCAGGATCTCCTGTCCCGCGAAGTCGTCGAGGTCGACCTCGACCGGGAACCACCGCCGGTGCGCCACGTCGCGCGCCGGATCGATGAACTCCTCGAGCACCAGCCGGCGCTCGCCGCGGTCGTTCGTCGTCCGCGGCGTCAGCACGGCGATCGCGAAGCGGAACGGTCCGCTCTTGAGCCCGAGCCAGCGGTCGGGATTCACGCCGAACGACACCTGCAGCGTTCCGCCGTCGGGTGGCACGCGGACCTTGAGAAACGCGGGACGCGGCTGGGTGTCGAGCGTCACGTTCTGGGCGAGGACGTCGGCGAAGGGCCAGCGCACGCGCGTGAGCGGATCGGGGCCGGGGACGACGTGGTCGAGCAGGGTGGCACCGCCGGGCGCGGCGCCGCGGCGGCGCAGGATCGTCACCAGCGGCCCGTTCGTCTCGCGCGACAGCACCTGCGCGATCGAGTAGTTCGCGACGAGGTACGCGAACAGCTTCGGCGCGTTCGTCTGCACCGTGCCGAGGTGCTGGTACTGCGACAGGCTGTAGACCACGGTGCTCGGCCTGCGCCGCTCGAGGTCGGCGACGATGCGGTCGTCGCGCGACGGGTCCTGCACCGGCCAGATGACGTGGAACCCGCCCGCCGCGTCGCGGCCGGCGAGGAAGGTCAGCATGGGCTGCACCGGGTAGACCGGCAGCGGCTCGCCCGGTGGCACGGTCCGGTCGACGTACTCGAGCAGCTCGTCGATGATCGGGCCGTTGCGGGGATCGATGCGCACGCCGCCGCGTGGCGTCGCGAGCGCGTAGCTGACGTCGCGCCGCAGGTCGCGCGCCAGGAGCACCGACACCGCGGACAGCGCGATCACCGGAACCGCCCACGCCGCTGTCCAGGCGATGCGGGCCGGACGCGGCAGTCGCCGGGCGACGCGCTCGATCAGGACCGTCCCCACGACCACCGACGGCGGGTAGACCATCATCAGGTGGACCCAGTCGCGCGGGCGGTTGAACGCGGCGAGGAAGCCGCACGCCCAGGCGAGGAGCACGAGCCGGCGCGCATCCTCGAGGCGCCGCGGATCGTCGGCGGGCGCGCCGCTCGCCGCCCGGCGCAGCGCACCCGTCAGCCACGCGACGGCGGCCGCTCCGGTCACGACCAGCGGCGCCCAGTACACGAGCTTCAGGGTCACGTCCCAGACGTACGTGCTCTTCCAGACGTGCCCGGTGCCGATCGTGCCCCACCACAGGGTCGCCAGGATCGACGGGAAGTAGCTGCCGATGTCGGCGCGCAGCGCCGGGTCCTGCGCGAGGAACGGCGTGAGGTTGGGAAGCCGCGTGTACGAGAACTGCAGAGCGCCCGACAGCGGTACGACGAACGCCTGGTTCACGAGGTCGTCGAGCGCGCCCTGCCAGGCGAAGTACGCGAGCGACGGCAGCACCACCGCGGCACCGCCAGCGACGAAGCGCAGCGCGGCCCCGAGTCCGCCTGCGACACCGACACCGGGCGCGCGCCGCGCGATGCCGTCGAACGCGAGGGCCAGCGTCAGGAGGCCGCTCACCGCGAGCCCGTAGTCCTGCTTGCTCATGACCGCCGCGCCCGCGAGCACTCCGGCGGCCAGCACGCGTCCCGCTCCGCCGGCGCCCATGTGGGCGTTGCCGGCGACCGGTGCGGTGGCCGGCGAGGAGCCGGAGACGAAGCGCATCACCAGCGCCACGGCCGCCGACAGCAGCGCCGCGGACACCAGCGAGTAGCTGTAGATGTGCCAGTGCGGGAAGGCCCAGATGCGGTAGCAGAGGATCGTCGCGAGCAGGCCGAACGACCAGGTGCGCGGCAGCAGCGCGCGCGCGATGCGGAACGATGCCGTTGCGAACAGGGCGAAGCCGGCGACCGCGAGCACGCGCGAGCTCAGCACGGAGCTGCCGAACAGGCGGAACCACCACGCGAGCAGGTAGAACGCGCCGGGGAACGGCGCGTCGACGTTCACGTCCCGGTAGAGGACGTTGCCGCGGTTCACGTCGTCCGCGATCTGCAGGATGTAGCCCTCGTCGAGCAGCGCGAACCACCGGTCGAAGATCGGCAGCTGGATCGCGATCGCGGCGAGCGCGACCGCGAGCGTGAGCGCCGGCGGGTCGCGCGTCTCGTCGGACGTGCGCTTCAAGCCGACGCCAGAACCAGCAGCTCGCCCACGGGGATGCGCAGCGGACGCCGCCGCAGGGAGGCCGGCGTGACGGTGCCGAGCACGCGCGCGCCGCGGTGCAGGAGCGGGTTGAACGCCGCCAGCGACTGCAGGACGTAGTCGATCGTCATGACCTTGGGCGCGCCGCCGATCCGCACGGTGGCGAGGCCGTGGTGCGCGAGCAGGCGCACGATGGTGTCACGGTCGAAGTAGTTCACGTGCACCGGCGGCGCGTAGTAGTACCAGTGCCGTCCCATCACGCGTGCCTGCGCGCTGCGGATGTCCGGCACCGTGATCGCGAGCCGCCCGCCGGGCGCGAGCCAGTCGCGCACGCGCGCGAGGAACGGGTTCGGGTCGATCAGGTGCTCGACGAGGTCGAACGCGGTGATGCAGGCGTAGCGGCGCTCGGGCAGGAAGTCGTCGGCCGCGACCCGGGTCGCGCGGAGGCCGCGCTCGCGCGCCGCTGCGACGGCGACGGCGGAGAGCTCGATGCCCTCCGCGTCGAGGCCGCGGTCGACGGCGGCCTGCAGGAGCGCGCCGGTGGAGCAGCCGACGTCGAGCCACGGTCCGGCCGGAACCTGCGGCGCGATCGCCGCGACGCGCGCCCGCGCGGTCGCGCTGCGCACGTCGTCGGCCTTCGCGAACATCGCGTACAGCCCCTCGCGGTACGAGCGCTCGTAGATCTCCGCCAGCAGCTCGGGCGTCGGCAGCGGATCGAGGCGGACGAGCGAGCAGTCCGTGCAGCGGGTGAAGTCGTAGCCCTGCTTGTGGAACAGCAGCGTGAACGACCGCCCGCCGCACAGCGCGCACGGGCTCTGCTCGTCGGGGCGCCGCCGCGCGCGGATGCTCTCTTCGGATTCGAACAGGTTGTCGTGCACGGGAATCTCGGGGCGGGGCAACACGACCCGCGGTGGCGCAGCTTAGCTGGATCTGCCGCGTCGCGCCGCCGCAGGCAAGCGCCCGGCCGATGGGTGTCCTGCCCGCGCACCGGCCGGGCGGTGCAGGGCGCCCGGTGCCACGAGCCCTGGACGAGGCCCTGCAGCCGGCTGACGCGCTCGAGCTCGCGGATCCCCTGCGACCACGAGGGGCCAGGATCCCCGAGAGCGGCACGGCGCGTGCGCGGCCGAAACCAGACCGGGTCGCGTGACCGCGCGTGGAACAGTAAGCCTGCGAGATCGTGGTTGCGATCCGTGCACAGGGTGCCGAGCGGGCGGATCCCGCTCGGGCCGTCTGGCTCGACGGGCGCGGCCTGCAGCAGGGCTTCAAGGCGCACGGCGGACGCGGCATCGGGACCTACGTCGCGTCGCTGGCGTCGGCGCTAGACGCGCTGGCGGGGCCGGGCCGCGTCGGCTTCGTGGCCGAACGCGGCGTCGAGCTGCTGCACCCGGTACCGCGTGCCCAGCTCGTGCCCGCGCCGCGCGCGCTGCCCGGGGGCGGGCGCCTCGCGACGCAGCTCCACCAGCACGCGCAGCTCGCGGCCTGGCTGTCGGCACGCCGTCCGGCCGCGGTGCACTTCCCGGCGCAGACCGACGCGCCGGCGCTCGTCGGCGTGCGGACGATCGTCACCGTGCACGACGTCGTGCTGCACCGGCACGGCGCCTGGTACGCGACGCACGCCGGCGACGGGCTCGCCGCGCGCGCGTCACGGGCGCGCTTCCGGACGATGCGCCTCCTCGAGCGGCTCGCGATCGCGCACGCGTCGCGCGTGATCGTGCCCTCGCGCGCGACCGCGCGCGAGCTCGAGGAGACGCTCGGCGTCGAGCGCGCGCGCATCACCGTCATCCCGCTCGCGGCGGCCGAGCGCTTCACCGACGCCGCCGCGCCGAGCGACGGGTCGGTGCGCGCGCGGCTCCGCCTGCCGGCGCGCTACGTGCTGCACGTCGGCGGCACCGACGCGCGCAAGCGTCTGCCGGATCTCGTCGCCGCGTTCGACGCGCTCGCGCACGACGACGCGACGCTCGGGCTCGTGCTCGCCGGACCACCCGGGGATGCGGCCGGCAGCGAGGCGTTGCGCCGCGCGATCGACCTCGCGGCGGCACGCCACCGCATCGTCGTCACCGGGGCGCTGGCCGACGAGGATCTGCCCGCGCTGTACCGCGGCGCGTCGGTCGTGGCGCTGGCGACCCGGCACGAGGGCTTCGGGCTGCCGGTGCTCGAGGCCTTCGCCTGCGGCGTGCCGGTGGTCGCGACCGCGGCGGACGCGGTCGCCGAGGTTGCCGGCGACGCGGCGCTGCTGGTGCCGGTCGACGCGCCGGACGCGCTCGT
>Ga0194132_10005945_pt1 | contig 19326 bp, 18 predicted proteins | sample TA2KigOf80mmetaG_FD_148612 | JGI IMG/M metagenome (GOLD analysis project Ga0194132, IMG submission 148612) | Freshwater microbial communities from Lake Tanganyika, Tanzania - TA2015054 Kigoma Offshore 80m | ecosystem: Environmental > Aquatic > Freshwater > Lake | place: Tanzania: Lake...
TTCGAGAAGTACCGGGTCCGGGAGTAGCCACCATGACGACACTCGCGACGGGCACCGCCGCCCAGGCCCGCGCCGCCGGTCAGCCCTCGCCCGACGAGCCGGTGGTGATCGTGGAGGGCCTCCACAAGAGCTACGGCGCGCTGCACGTTCTCAAGGGCGTCAGCCTGACCGTGCGGCGGGGCGAGGTCGTGGTGCTCATCGGGCCGTCCGGCTCGGGCAAGAGCACGTTCCTGCGCTGCCTCAACCGGCTGATCGACCCCGAGCAGGGCCGGATCGTCGTGGCCGGCTACGAGATGACGAGCCCGAAGACCAACCTGCCCCGGGCGCGGCGGCACATCGGCCTGGTGTCCCAGCACTTCAACCTGTACCCCCACATGACCGCTGCCCAGAACGTGATGGAGGGCCCGGTCACGGTGCTGCGGACGCCGCGCGAGGAGGCGCGGCGGCGGGCGGTGGAACTGCTCGGGCGGGTCGGCCTCGCCGACAAGGTGGACATCCATCCGCGCCAGCTCTCGGGCGGCCAGCAGCAGCGGGTGGCGATCGCGCGGGCCCTCGCGATGGACCCCGCGGTGATGCTGTTCGACGAGCCGACCAGCGCTCTCGATCCCGAGCTCACGGGCGAGGTGCTCGACGTCATGAAGAGCCTCGCCGACGCGGGCATGACGATGCTCATCGTCAGCCACGAGATGCACTTCGCGTTCCGGGTGGCCAACCGGGTGGTGATGTTCGACGAGGGCGTGATCATCGAGGAGGGGCCGCCCGCCGAGATGTTCAGCCGTGCCCGGGAGGAGCGCACCCGGCGGTTCCTGTCCCAGCTCCTCTCGTGGGAGGCCGAGGAGGGCGAACTGGTGGCGCACGACAGCGAGGGCGCGGCGGGTGCGGGAGGGGGAGGGGGCGAGGGCGGAGGCTGATCCGCGCCCCCGCGAGCGCGCCAGCTCAGCCCGCGACCAGCAGCTCCGGGTACTTCGCCTCGATCATCGCGCGGAGTTGGCGCACATCCGCCGCGTCGCCCGCGATGTACGGCGGCCGCACGGCGAGCGGCATGTCCGGGAACAGGCCCGCCGCGAGTGACAACTTGGCCTGTGCGGACCACGAGGTGATGTGCGGCTGCAACTCCGCCCAGTCCGCTGTGAAGCGCTCCGACATGACGCGCTTCCGGATCGCCTCGGCGTAGTCACCGCGGACCACGTCGTCCCACAGGGAGACCGTCCAGGCCGGCGACACGTTCGCCATCGCGCTGTAGATGCCGGGTGAGCCGAGAAGGTAGGCCGGCATGATCCGGCCGTCCAGCACGAAGTGGTGCATCGAGGGGGCATCCGCCACGGCGTCCACCAATTCCTGCTCGTCGCCCTGGAGCTTGGTGCCGACGAGGTTCGGAGCGACCTCCAGCAGCGACGCGTAGTCGCGCCCGGTCAGCACGCGGCCGCCGAAACGCGTGTTGTAGTGGATGAGCGCGACCTCGGGGAACGCCGACGCGAACTCCCCGAAGAACCGCCGCAACTCCCGGTCGCCCAGCGGCAGCCAGAACGGCTGCACGATCTGGAACGCAACGATGCCCGCGTCGCGCGCGATCTGCCCGCGCTCGAACGCGCCCTCCTGCGTCAGCCAGCTGACGCCGACCTGGGACGGGGTGCCGGCGGCTTCCACCGCGTCCGCGAAGGCCCGCACGACGGGCCCGAACTGGGCTACCTCAATCGCGTGGAACTCGCCGTCCGTGCCCGTGGCATAGACGCCATGGACCCCGGCAGCGACGTACCGTGCCACCAGCTCGCGCAGCGCACCGGCGTCCACACGGCCGTCCGACCCGTCGCCCTGCCACGGGATGACCAGGGGCGCCCAGACACCGCGCAGGTGCCGGTCGCGGAACGCCGCGGCGGGCCCGGGACTCATGCGACGGTCGGGGCGGTCGCCCGGAACAGGCGCTGTGGGAGATCCGGCAGGGTCGCGCCGGCCGCCCGGAGCGCGCCCCACATGGTCACCTGGTTGGCCGACAACACCGGGATCCCGTAGCGCGCCTCCAACGCGGGCAGAGCGTCGAACGTCCGCAGGTTCGTGCAGGACAGGAAGAGCGCCTCGGCCTCCGGATGGTGGGCCGCCTCCGCGAGGCTGCGGACCTCGTCCTCGGCAACATCCGCGATGCCACCCGTCAGCTCGAGGTTGGCCAGGGAGACTGGCTCGAAGCCGGCCGCCCGGACGAAGTCGGCAAGCAGGACGCCCAGCGCCGAGACGTACGGCGTCCCGAGGGCGACTCGCCGCACGCCCAGGGCGCGCAGTGCCTCGAGAAGCGCGCCACTTGTCGTCACGGCCCAGGCTCCGGGGCTCGCCTCCTGAATGGCAGCCCGCAGGGCGGCCTCGTGGTGCAGGCCGTCCACGAAGCTGCCGGACGTGCAGGCGTAGGCGATCGCCTCGGGCTTGATCTCGAACAGGGTCTTCGCCGCGTCTGCGGCCTCGCCCGTCTCCGAGACGGCTCGGGCAAGCTCCACGCCGACCGGACCGGAGTGCGGCGGCGTGCGGGTGATGTGCAGCGAGACATCGTCGGGCGCCCACTGCCAGTACTCGCGGTCAAGCGCGAAATCGAAGGGCACGATCACGCCGATCCGGCGCTCCGAAGCGTCCATCGTCAGACTCCCGGCCGCAGGGTAAGGATCCGCGCCGGCGTGCCGGACAGCATCGCCTCGACCGCGTCCACGGGCACGCCCGCATGGAGGAGCCTCGGGACAATGTTGGCTGGTACGTGAGCGTAGCCCTGGCCGCCGTACCTGGTGAGCTCGTGCTTGAGGCAGATGTCCTGCGCGAGGGTGATGTGGTCGCCGAGGCCGGCGTCGAGCAGGCGCGCGATCATCTCGATCCGCTGGGTGTCCGACGGGTGCTGCTTGCGCCGGCCCTCGTAGTAGATCTCCCGGCCGAACGTGTCGAAGCCGAAGATGGCGCCGGTGGCCGCAATCCGCCGGAACGCCCTGATGTCGTCCCGGAAGCGCTCCTCGAGGTGGCTGACGACCACCTTGTCCATGAGCGCCCCCGATCGCTCGAGCACGCCGACGATCTCGAACACCGATTCCTTCGAGCCCGGCGCGCTGTGGACGACCATCCCTGCGCCCGTCGCGACCTGCGCCCGAGCCGACGCCCGCAGCACCTTGCGCTCCGCGCGGTGCATCGGGTACGTGCCCACGCCGATCTCGCCGATCACGCCGGCCCGGACCCCAGTGCCCGAGACGCCGACCGTGATCTCTTCGATCATCTCGTCGCTGAGCGACTGCTCGCTGCGGTCCTCGAGGTTGCGCGGATGCGTGATCTGGATGTAGTAGCCGCAGCCGGCGATGACCTGGACCCCGGAGCGGCGGGAGATGATCTCCAGGGCCCGGACGTCACGGTCGATGCCGTGCGAGGTCACCTCCACGATCGTCCGGCCACCCGCCGCCAGGTACTCCCCGGATTCGCGGATCGCGTTCTCGACGTCGTCGACGACCAGGTTGTCGCGGACGGCGAAGGCGTGGCGCTTGACTCGCGTGAGCGTCTCGAGGCTCACCTTCGCGGTGGCGAGGTCAGGCGCGGTGTCGGGGATCCAGTACTTGGCCAGCGAGCAGATCAGGTGCTCGTGGATCAGCGTCCAGCCGAGGTCACCAGGCGCGATGTCGCCGGTGACCGTGCGAATCGAGCCCGTGTCCGGGCGCCCGGCGGGCGCCCCGCGCGCTGCGCTCATGCTCGCTTCCCCTCTGCTTCGCGGAAGGCCTCCAGCGCGCCGGCGAAGGCCTCAATGGTCCGGTCGGCGTCATCGATCGTATGAGCGGCCGAGAGCATCCAGTTGCCGCGGCCCGCGATCCGCACGCCGCGCCGCAGCAGGTGCGGGATGAACCGCCGCAGGGCGGGCACGTCCGACTGGATTGCGCCCCGATGGTCGACGATCTCGGTCAGCGACGTGAACGAGGTGTTGAACACCATCGGCAGGCCCTGGACCAGCACGTCCAGGCCGGACATCCGCGCCGCCTCGGCCAGGCCGTCGCGCAGGCGCGTCCCGACTCGCTCCATCGTCCCGTAGACGTCCCACGCCGGGTCGGTGAGGATGCGCAGCGTGGCCACGCAGGCGGCCATCCCGGGCGGGTACGAGTTGAACGTGCCCGCGTGCATCACCTTGCCCGTACCGATCTCGGCGAACAGGTCGGCGCGGCCGGCGACGCCCGCCACGGGCATGCCGGACGCCACCGCCTTGCCGAACACGCAGAGGTCCGGCGTCACACCGAGGCGCCCCTGGGCGCCGCCCTGACCGACGCGGAACCCGGTGATGATCTCGTCGAAGATCAGCACCACCCCGAACCGGGTGCACAGGTCGCGCACCGCCTGGAGGTAGCCCGGGCGGGGCGGGATGACCCCGCTGTTGCCCATGATCGGCTCCATAATCACGGCCGCGATCTCATCCCGATGGGCGGCCAGCACGGACTCCACGAGATCGGGGTCGTTCCACTGGGTGACGATCAGGTCGCGCCCGACCGCGAGCTCGATGCCCTGCGATTCGGGGACCGGCTCGATCGATCCGTCGGGGCGAGCAGTCGACGGCGTGCCCACGTTCCACAGCACCGAGTCCGCCCAGCCGTCGTAGTGGCCCTGGAAGATCAGCACCTTCTGGCGGCCCGTGGCCGCTCGAGCGATCCGCAGTGCCGCCTGTACGGCCTCGGTGCCGGTCATGTTGAACCGGACGTTCTCGGCGCAGGGCAGGATCTCCACGATCCGTTCCGCGGCCTCGATCTCGAGGTCCGTCTGGGCCGCATAGAGCAGGCCGCGGTCCAGCTGCGCCTTGACGGCCTCCACCACGGGCCGGGGCGAATGGCCGAGGAGCATCGGGCCGTTGGCGAGGACGTAGTCGATGTACTGGTTGCCGTCCACGTCCCACAAGCGGGAACCCTCGCCCCGATCGATGAACAGGGGAAACGGCTGCTCGTACAGCCGGATGTTCGTGTGGACGCCGCCCGGCGTGACCCGCTTGGCACGCTCCAGCCGCTGGCGCGATCCGTCCCAGCTCATGTCCGCCGGCACCGTCGTCGCGGCATCGTGAGCGACCGCGTGCGCCTCCGTCGACATCCGAACCATCCCTCCGGGCCTCAGCCTCCGCGCGGAGACGCCGGCACAGATCTTACGGGCCGATCGGATGGGCCGGACCGCCGTGGTACGACGCTCGAATCAAGGGCCACGAGGCCGGCGCAAACATCTATGCTCGCGCTGCGAATTTGCACCGTCGGAGGAAAGGAGTTTCCAATGGTCGACCGGACATCCCGGGGGTCTCTGTCACGGCGGGGCCTCGTGATGGGCACGCTGCTGTTCGTGGGGTCGGTGTTCCTGGCGGCCTGTCAGAGCTCGGCTCCGGCCGGCAGCGGCGCGGCATCGGGGCCGCCGGCCAACGAGACCACCTTCGCGCGCATCAAGCGCGAAAAGGTGGTCACGATCGGGTTCATCAACGAGCCGCCCTACAACTTCGCAACGTCCGAGAAGCTCACCGGCGGCTATCCGGAGGCGCTCCGCGCGTTCTTCGCGACCGTCGATCCGGAGATCAAGATCAACGGCGTCCTGACCGAGTTCTCGGCGCTGATCCCCGGGCTCGTGGCCAAGCGCTTCGACGTCAATGGGGGCGGGATGAACATCCGCCCGGCGCGCTGTGAGCAGATCGCGTTCTCCAACCCGGAGGTCAACGCCCTGACCGTGTTCGTGGTCAAGAAGGGCAATCCCAAGGGGCTGACCAGCTACAAGTCCTTCGCCGGCAGCGACGCGAAGTACGGCGCCGTCACGGCGTCGATCGAGGTCGAGCTCGCGGACGTGGCCGGGATCCCCAAGGACCGCCAGGTCCTGTTCCCCGACCTTCCGTCCATGCTGGCGGGGCTCCAGGCCGGTCGCGTCGACGCATTTGCCCTCACTTCGCTGTCCGCAACGGACATCGTCGGGAAGTCGGGCGACGCCAACCTCGAGATCGTGGCGCTCTCGGAGATCCCCAAGGACTCGAGCGGCAACGATGCCGTTGGGTACGTCGCGATCGGCTTCCGAAAGGAGGACGGCGACCTCAAGGATGCCTACAACGCGTGGCAGGCGAAGGCCAAGGCAAGCGGCGAGCTGCTCAAGATCATGGAGCCGTTCGGCTTCCAGGCACGCGACATCGCCCCCGCCGACAAGACGGCCGACCAGCTCTGCAAGGCCTGAGCGGAGCCACGGGTTCCCCGCAAGACAGAACGGCTGACGAGCCGGTGACGCGGATCCGACCGCGTCGCCGGCTCGATCTCACGACAGATGTCCAGCCCGCTTGACCTGCTCCCGCAGCTCCTTGCGGGAGCGGCGGTCACGGTCCAGCTGACCCTCCTCGGGGCCGTTGTCGCCGCCTTCTTCTCGCTCGTCGCCGGCCTCGCGCGGTTGTCATCGAACAGGGCCGTCCGGGCGATCGCCGCGGTCTACGTAGAGATCTTCCGCGGCACTTCGGCGATCGTGCAGATCTTCTTCTTCTTCTACGTGCTGCCGATCACCGGGCTGTCGCTGCCGGCTTTCCTGACGGGCGTCTTCGCGCTCGGCATCAACGTGGGTGCGTACGGATCAGAAGTGGTCCGTGCGGCCATCCTGAACGTGGATCGCGGGCAGCGGGATGCCGCCGTCGCCCTCAACCTTACGCGCGCGGCCACCATGCGTTTGGTCATCCTGCCGCAGGCGCTGGTGGCGATGCTCCCGCCGTTCGGGAACCTGCTGATCGAGCTCCTGAAGGGCACGTCGCTCGTGTCGCTGATCACGATCACCGAGTTGACCTTCGCCGGGAAGCTCCTCCTCCGGGCCGAAGGTCGCCGAGACGAGATCTATGTGCTGGTGCTGCTGCTCTACTTCGTGATGGCCCTCCCGATCACGTGGTCAGTGCGCTGGGCAGAGCGCCGCCTGAGCCGCGGGCTGCACCTGGGGCGAACGGGATGACCTTCGACGTCGACTACGCAATCCGCATCCTGCCGACGCTGCTCAACGCCACGGTCGTCACGTTTCAGGCCACCATATGGGGCATGACCTTCGCGGTCGTTGGAGGCCTGGTCCTGGCGATCCTGCGCATGTCGCGGTTCCGGCCGGTGTCGGCCACGGCCGGCTTCTACATCGAGTTCATCCGCAGTACACCCCTTCTGACGCAGCTGTTCTTCCTGTTCTACATCCTGCCGCTGTACGGTCTGGCGTTGAGCGCCTTCGTGACCGGGGTCCTGGCCCTGGGACTGCACTATTCGAGCTACACCGCAGAGGTGTACCGGGCCGGAATCACCGGCGTGCCGCGCGGCCAGTGGGAGGCCGCCACAACGCTCAACCTCGGTCCGCTACAGACGTGGCGGTTGATCATCCTGCCGCAGGCGATCCCGCCGGTCATCCCGGCCCTCGGGAACTACCTGGTCTCGATGTTCAAGGACACGCCTCTGCTGGCGACCATCACGGTGCTGGAACTTCTGGGAACCGCGCTGACGGAGGCCGGCCTCTCGTTCCGGTATCTGGAGCCGATCACGATCGTGGGCGCTATCTTTCTTGCGCTCAGCCTGCCCTCGGCACTGTTGGTGCGTGGGCTCGAGCGCAGGTTTGCCACGCGGTGACCGGGGCCCGCAGCAGCACGCCAGGGGGCGTGCCCGTCCCGATCGACATGGCGCCGACCACCGCGGCGGCCGGCGTCACCGCCGTCCGTTTCCGCAGCGTCCACAAGTCGTTCGGGGCCGTCCGCGTCCTGCGCGGCATCGACCTGGAGGTGCCCACCGGTCAGCGGCTCGCGATCATCGGCCCGTCGGGCTCCGGGAAGACAACGATCCTGCGCCTGGCGATGACGCTGGAACGGCCTGATTCCGGGACGATCGAGATCGAGGGTGAGTTGCTTGGCCAGAAGCGGGTCGGCGACCGGCTGGTCCCCGACGACGAGCGGCACCTGCGCCAGGTCCGGGGCAAGATCGGCATGGTGTTCCAGCACTTCAATCTGTTTCCCCACATGACGGCGCTCCAGAATGTGATGCTGGGACCGGTCAACGCGCTGGGCCTCACTCGGGCGGAGGCCCGGACCCGCGGACTCGAACTCCTGCACGTGGTGGGGCTCGAAGACAAGGCGGACGTCCACCCCCGCAAGCTCTCGGGCGGGCAGCAGCAGCGCGTCGCGATCGCGCGGGCGCTTGCGATGCGCCCGCGGATCATGCTGTTCGACGAGGTGACCTCGGCCCTCGACCCCGAATTGGTCGGAGAAGTCCTGACCGTCATCCGCAACCTCGCCCACGAGACAGCGATGACGATGCTCATCGTGACCCACGAGATGAAGTTCGCAGCCGACATCAGCGACCGGGTGATCTTTATGGACGAAGGGGTCATCGTGGAGGACGCGCCGTCGTCGGTGCTGTTCACCAATCCAGCCCACGAGCGGACGCGGGCGTTCCTGCGCGCCGTCCTCGAACGCTGAGATGACCGGCGACCTGGCGCGTATCGCGCTGCTGGTGCCGTTCGACACCTCGAACGACCGGGAGCTCTGGCGCTGGTGCCCCGACGACGCCACGCTCCACATCACCCGGACGGCGTACCACGACGGCGTGCTCGGTGTCGCCCTCGCCGAGGCCACGGCCGACCTTGACGACGTGCGATTCGCGACCCGCAGCGTCATCACGGCCGAGCCGGACGTGGTGACCTACGCCTGCACGTCGGGCTCGTTCGTGTTGGGCCTGGCCGGTGAGCGGGCCCTCCATGCCGCGATGCGCGAAGCGGGCGCCGCCGTCACGACCACGACCAGCGGGTCGATGCTGGATGCGTTCGCCCTCCTTGGCCTGCGCCGGCTGGCGCTCGCGACGCCCTACCCGGCGGAGATCGGGGAGCGCCTGGTGGCCTTCGTCGAGGAGGCCGGCTACGAGGCAGCGTCGCTGGAGAACCTGGGACTGCCGCACGGCGCAGCGATCCAGGCAACCACGGACGACGAGATCATCGACCTCCTGCGCGCGGCGGACCGTCCCGACGCCGATGGAATTTTCCTCTCATGCACCGGTCTCGGGACACTGGACCTCGTGGCGCGGGCGGAAGCGCGCCTTGGCAAGCCGGTGCTGACGGCGATCCAGGTGACGATGTGGGGCGCCTTCCGTGCCGCCGGCGCGCCGCTGCGCCTGGTCGGCCAGTCGCTCACGGCGGCCAGCCCAGCCGCCCTCACCAGGAGGACGTGATGGCCATCCCGCGCGAGCTCGCGTTCGAGGTCTCGGAGTACCGGTCCCGCCTGGCGGCCGTGCGCCGCCAGATGGAGTCGCGCAACCTCGACGCGCTGGTCCTGTTCGGGCCCCAGAACCTGTGCTACGTCTCGGGCCTGGACAACGACAACCTGTCCGACATCCAGGCGGTGATCGTCCCCCGCGACCGGGACCCGGTCCTGGTCCTGTTCTGGTTCGAGGCCGGGCGCGCCGAGAACACGTGCTGGCTCGATGACGTCGTGCTCTACCGGGCGAACGAGGACCCGCTGGGCGTGGTGGCCGGCGTCCTGCGCCGGCTCGGCCTTGCCAACGGCCGGCTGGGTGTCGAGCGACCCATGCTCGGGCTCAACGCGAACCAGTTCGGGGCGCTGGTGGCGCACCTGCCCGACGCGACCATCGAGGATTCCTTCCCCTGCGTCGAGATCCCGCGCCGCGTGAAGTCGGCGGCGGAGATCGGGTACATGCGCCGCGCGGCGGCGCTGACGGACCGGGCGGTCGATGTCGCGTGCGCCGCCGTCCACGTGGGCGTGTCCGATGGCGAGCTGGCGGCAGCGATCACGAGTGTGATCTACGGTGAGGGCGGCGAGGCCACCTGTCTCGGGCCAATCGTGGCGTCGGGCTTCCGCGCCGGCGCACCGCACTCGTCGTTCGCCGGGCGGCGAGTCCAGGCCGGCGATGCCGTGTTCCTGGAGTTCACGGCCCAGGTGCGCCGCTACACCGCGCCGATCATGCGCACGGTCTGGATGGGTCGCCCCAACGCCGAGATCGAGCGGCTCGCGGACGTCGGCGAGGAGACCGTCGCGACCATCGTGCGCACGGCCCGGCCGGGCATCCCGGCGGGGGATGTGGCGCGTGCGGCGGCAGCGGTCGTGGCACCGATCCGCGACACGGTCATGTTCCACGACTCGTACGGCTACCCGATCGGCCTGGGCTTCCCGCCCACCTGGTCAGAGGCGCTGGGGTTCTACCTGTGGGCCTCGAACGACCAGCCGCTCGAAGCGGGCATGACGTTCCACCTGCCGATCTCGTTCCGGCGCTTCGGCGAATGGGGCGTGAACCAGAGCCACTCCCTGCTGATCACGCCCACCGGGGCCGAGACGCTCACGACGTCCACCGCGCGGCTGCTGGTGCTCGACGACTCGCCGACCTCTGCCGGGGCCGGAGCGGGCTGATCCCGTGCGCCCGCCGTCCGTCCTCGCGCTCGCCCTCGTGGTGGCGGCATGCGGGGTCGTCTCGGCGGACACGCGCCTGGCGGACCCCCCGCTCCCGCTCGCCGGCACGCGATGTGTGAACGTCGCGGCCCGGGTCGGATTGGACTTCCGCGGCGACTACGGCACCGTGTTCGACGGCGACCCGATCGAGGTCGCCATGCAGCGCAACCTGGGCAACGGGGCCGCCGTGGGGGATTACGACGGTGACGGCGATCTCGACGTGTACCTGCTCGGGCAGGGAGGCCATCCGTCGCGTCTCTTCCGCAACGAACTGAACGGCGGCGCGCCGAGCGCGGCGAGATTCACCGACGTCACCGAGGCGGCCGGCCTGGGCTCCAACCGCGGCATGAGCCGGGCCGCGCTGTTCGCCGACCTCGACGGTGATGGTCGCCTGGACCTGGTGGTGGCCAACGACTACGTGGCGGGGAAACCTGGTGTCCCGTCGGCCGTCTACCGGAATGCAGGTGGCGGCCGCTTCGAGGACGTCACGGCGGGCTCGGGTTTCGCCCCCGAGGGCTACATCGTGGGCGGGCTGGCCCTGGTTGACGAGGCCGGGCGCGGCCTGCCGTCGATCTACGTCAGCTACTGGACATCGGACCTGGGCGGTGACCCTTCGCAGCCGAGCCGGGCCGCCAGCCGGTATCCGGGCCACAACCGGTTCTACCGCAACCTGGGTGGCTTCCGGTTCGAGGAGGACCGCCGGGCGGCCGGGATCGGCGAGTTGCGCAACGACAGCTTCCAGGCCATCTTCACCGACTTCGACGGCGACCGCCGGCCGGACCTCTACCTGGCGGTGGACCACCGGCCTGACCGCTACTTCCGCAATGTCGACGGGGTCTTCGTCCACGCGTCGCGCGAGGCCGGAGTGGGAAACGTCGGCAACGACATGGGCATCGCCGCGGGCGACATCGACGCAGACGGGCGCATCGATCTCTACGTCACCAACATTCGCGACCGCGACGAGAATTTCGGGACGCGTCCCCCCGGCAATACGCTCCTGATGGGCGACGGCGCACCCGGCGCGATGCACGTCACCAACCGGGCCTGGGAGCAACGCGTCCACGAGGGTGGCTGGGGCTGGGGCGCGGCGTTCGTTGACCTGGACCTTGATGGCGTTCTCGACATCTATACAGTCCAGGGCTTCGACGAGTTCGTGGCCGACCTCAGCCCCACCCTCCGCGACCACACCGCTCGCCTCTTCCGTGGGGACGGCGCCGGCGGCTTCACGCCCGACCCCGACTCCGGCTGCGAGGTGCCGGGCGACCAGCGGGCCCTGATCCCGTTCGACTACGACCGCGACGGCGACCCGGACCTCCTGATCACCCAGGTCGGCCTGCCGACGCTGTTGCTCGAAAACCGGACGGCAGGGCAGCATTGGCTGACCGTCGTCCTGGACCCCACCGCGACTGCGGCCTCCGGGTCCTGGGTCACGGTCCGCACGGGTGGACGTGTCCAGCGGCACCTTGTGCTGGCGTCGTCGTCCTACCTGTCGGGCATGCCGCTGGAGGCGTACGTCGGACTCGGCGACGCGGCCGTCGTCGACGAGATGACCGTGGAGTGGCCGGACGGCCGCCGCGTCGTCCTGCGCGACGTGCCCGCGGATCAGATCCTCCGCCTACGCTGACCGAGGTCCACCGCGAGCGTCCGCGGGCCGCGGATGTGGATGCTGGGGTACCAGTCGACCTTGGCCGCGACGAGCGTCGGGTCCGGATGGCGGCGATAGAGCTCGGCCAGCGCGATCGACGCCTCCAGGCGCGCGAGCGGCGCCCCGATGCACAGGTGGATGCCGTAGCCGAAGGCCAGGTGGCGATTGGGAGACCGGCGCGAGTCGAACCGATTCGGATGGGGGAACGCGGCCGGGTCCCGGTTCGCGGCGCCCAGCATGAGGAACACGAGTTCACCGTTCCGGAGCCGGTGCCCGTGGAGGTCGACGTCCTCCGTCACTCGCCGCCAGCCACGCTGGATGGAGCTTTCGAACCGGAGCACCTCCTCGACCGCCCCGGGCCAGAGTGCGGAATCGGCGAGCAGCGCGGCCCGGGCGGCCGGCTCGCGCGACAGGACGACCACCGCGTTGGCGATCAGGTCCTTCGTGGTGTGATGGCCCGCGATCATCAGCTCCGCGGCGATCAGCGGTGCGTCCTCCGCCGCGATGGAGCCTGCGTCCGCCGCGGCGGCGATCTGGCTCAGCAGGTCGTCGCGAGGGGCGCGCGAGCGGGACGCCAGCAGGTCCCCGAACCGGTCCGCCAGCGCTTCGAATGCGGCCGCGGCGCGGCGCGCTCGTTCTGCATCAACGGAACCCAGCGCCAGGAACGCCAGCACCGCCTCCGCCCACGCCTCGAACCCGTCGCGCTCGTCGTCGGCCGCACCCAGCAGCTCGCAGACCATCGCGACCGGGAGGGGCAGAGCAAGATCTCGCACCACGTCGAGCGTGCCCCGCGCGTCCGCCCGGTCCAGCAACTCTGCCACCAGCGCCTCCACGCGCGGGCGAAGCGTTGCGATCACCGGCGGGCCGAACGCGTCGCGAAGGATCCGTCGCAGGCCCGTGTGGGCCGGCGGGTCGACGTTGAACGCGCCGCGACCGAAGCGGGCGATCGGCCCCAGCAGCGCGGCCTCGTCCGGTGGCAGGAGCTCCAGCAGCGCGTTGAACCGTCCCGACGACGAGAATCGAACCGGGTCGCGCAGGATCGCCGCGACGTCCTCGTACCGGCTGACGACCCAGACACCCCAGTGGTCGCTCCAATGGACCGGCGCCTCGTCGCGAAGCCGGACGTAGACCGGGTACGGGTCCGCGATGAACCCGGGAGAGGCAGGCGCGGCATCGATCGACCCCCCGGTACCGCGGGAGGCTGGTCGATCGCGATCCGCAGGGACCCGGCTCAACGGCTGCATCCCCTGTGCGGTGGGTCGAGGCCATCAGCGTATCCGTTCGGCCGCCTGCGTCAGGCCTGACCGCCACGGACGACCGGTCATGCCGCCGATGACCGCCGGCCGGTCGCCGAACGTGACGCCTGACATCTCCGGGCGACTGGGTCATCGGGAGAGCTCACCGGTGACCCATCGGGCGACTGAGTCGTCCGTGGAGCGCCCGGGTGACGTGACTCCACCCAGCCTGCGGGCGACCGGATCGGCCACAATCGCAGATCGGCACCGCAGCGCCGGCCGGCGACCGGCAGGCAACCAGGAGGGACCAGGGTGGCGATTCCGCACGAGCCGGCGTTCCCGCAGGCCGAATTCGAGCGCCGGGTCACGGCCGCACAGCGCTCCCTCGCGGATCGCGGTCTGGACGCGATCCTCCTCTTCGGGCCTCACAACGTCTTCTACCTGTCCGGGATGGACAGCGAGAACCTGTTCGACTTCCAGTGCCTGATCGTGGGCCGCGAAGGCACGCCGACCCTGGTCATCCTGGACTTCGAGGAGGCGCGGGCCGCCCACAGCCTGGGCTACGGCACACCGGTCAGCTACCACGCGTTCGACGACCCGGTCACCGTCGTGGCCGAGCAGCTTCGCGCCCGGGGCATCGAGCGCGGCCGGCTGGGCCTGGAGCAGAGGGCGCCGTTCACGCTCACGCCGGCACTCCTGACCAGGTTCCGGGACGCCCTCCCCGGCGCGGCCTTCGAGGACCCGTTCGGGATCGTCGAGGACCTGCGACTGGTCAAGTCCGCCGCCGAGGTTGCCTACCAGCGCCGGGCGGCTGCGCTCACGGACGCGGCGGTCGAGGCAGCGTACGGCGTCCTCCGGCCCGGCATCCGCGACGCCGAGGTTGCGGCCGTGATCATGGACACCTTCTACCGGGGAGGCAGCGACACGGTCTGCTGGGGCCCGATCGTGGCGTCCGGCTTCCTCTCGGGGTCAGCGCATTCGTCGTTCAACGGCCGCCGGATCCAGGCCGGTGAGACCGTCTTCCTCGAGATCACGGGCGAGGTGAAGAAGTACACCGCGCCCCTGATGCGGACCGCGATCCTGGGCCAGCCGACGCCCGAGATCGCGCGCGTCGCCGACGCCGGTGCCCGCGCCGTTCAGACGATCCTCGACACCGCCCGGGCGGGGGTGCCGGCCGCTGACGTGGCCAGGGCCGCGGGCAAGGTTGTGGAGCCCATCCTGGAAGGCATCGTGTTCCACCACAACTTCGGCTACCCGGTTGGGATCGGCTACCCGGGCACCTGGATCGAGACACTGGGCTTCTTCATCCGGATCGACAATCCGCGGCCGCTCAAGCCCGGCATGGTCTTCCACCTGCCGATGTCGTTCCGCAAGTTCGGCGAGTTCGGTGCCAACCAGAGCCACACCATCCGGATCAGCGAGGACGGGCCCGGGGAGGCGCTCACGAAGACCGAAGCGCGGCTGCACGTCCTGGGCGGGGCGTAGGCGCGATGGCCGCCTTCACCTTCGGCCTGGCCGTCCCCAACGACGAGCCCTTCGACGAACTGCTCCCGCGCGTCCGGCGGCTCGACGCCGGCTCCGGGATCGATCGCCTGTGGGTGGCCGACGAGCGGTTCCGGCGCGATCCGTGGGTGACCATGGGCCTGCTGGCGGCGGAGACGCGCCGGCTGGAACTGGCCACGGCGGTGACGGATCCCTACATCCGTCACCCCGCACTTACGGCCAACGCCATCGCCACGGTTGCCGACGCGAGCGGCGGGCGGGCGATCCTCGGGCTCGGTGCGGGGGCCAGCGGATTCGGCGCGCTCTCGATCGAACGGCCGGCCCCCGCGACCGCCATCCGCGAGACCATCGAGCTGTCGCGCCGGCTCTGGTCGAGTACCGGCGCGTTCTCGTACGAGGGCCGACAGGTCTCGTTCAAGGACTCGCGGCTGGGCTTCCTGCCGCCGGCGCCCATCCCGATCTGGATCGCCGGGCGGGGCCCGCAGATCCTGGAGCTGGCCGGCGAGCTGGCCGATGGCGTGCTCGTCGCCTCGTTCGTGGACGGGCCCCTGCTGGAGCATTCGCTCGAGCGCGTCGCGGCAGGCGAGTCGCGCCGGCGCCCGGGCCTGCGCCCCCTCGAGCGCGCCTCCTGGGCGTACGTCGCCATCGACCCCGACCGCGAGGCAGCCCGGACCGCCGTACGGACCGGCATCGCCGTGGCCATGTGGGGCAGCCGGCCGATCGTGAAGCAGCTGGGCATCGAGCTCCCCGCCGAGCTCACCCAGCTCATGGAGGAGACGGCCTACTCCGTGGAACACGACGTCATCGGCCGGGCCGCCGCCCTCATCCCCGAGTGGCTGATCGACCAGTGCTCGATCGCGGGGACGGCCGAGGAGTGCGCCGAGAAGATCGGCCGGCTCGCCGGCCACGGCTTCGGGCACCTGGCGGCGTGGATCTTCCCGACGCCCGGCCGGAGTCTGGACCAGATGGTCGACGACCTCGTGGAGCAGGTCATCCCGGCCGTCCGAACGACCGCAACGGGGTGAACGAAGGCCTGCTCTTCGCGGTTGCCGCAGCGATCGCCTTCGGCGTCAGCGACACCTTCGCCACCCTCGTCTCGCGGCGTCTGGGCACCATCCCGGCCGCGGCCGGCATCCTGGGCGTCAGCTTCGTGAGCCTGATCGTCATCACGCTCGTGATGCGCCCGGCGTTCCCGGCCGCGTGGTCATGGGCACCGCCCGTGCTGCTGCTCGGTGGCCTGTCGGGCATGGCCTACCTGAGCCTGGTGAATGCGCTCCGCCTCGGACCGGTCTCGGTCGTGGCACCGCTGACCGCGAGCACCGGCGCGGTGGTGGTCGTGCTGGCCGTGATCCTGCTCGGCGATCGGCCGGGGGCCCTCGAGTGGCTGGCGGTCGCGGTCACCACTGTCGGGGCGGTCCTGGTTGCCCTGGTCCGGACGCCCGGCGAGCGACCGCGGCTCAACGGCGCGGGACCGATCTTCGCCCTCGGGGCGGTGGCCGGCTACGCGTTCTCGATCATCGGCCTCCAGGCGCCGATCCGCGACGTCGGCTGGCTCCAGACCCTGCTGCTCTGGCGCACCGCCAACATGACGGTGGCGGTCGTTGTCCTGCTCGCCAGCCGCCGACGGCGCGCCGTGACCGTCCCCGCCCTCCCGACGGGCGACATTGTGGTGGCCCCCGCCCTGTCCCGGTGGCGCCTGGCGCTGCCGGTCGTCCTGGTGCTGGCCGGGCTGCTCGAGAGCGCCGGCCAGTTGCTGCGCGCGTTCGCGCTCGAGGTCGCCCCGGCGTGGCTACCCGGCGTGGTCGGCCCGCTGGGACCGGTGGTCGTCATCAGCGCTGGCGTGGTCATGTTCGGCGAACGCCTCGGGCGCAGCCAGGCGGCCGGCATCGCGCTCGTCTGCATCGGGCTGGTGCTGCTGGCCGTCGCATAGGGGGCGCCCGACCGGCCCGCCGGCGTCGCTAGACTGGCCGCGTCCCCACCCGGAGAAGGAGGCCCCGCCATGCCCCGCGAGCCGAAGTCGCCCCCCGGCATCACGCCCGCCGGCCCCTACTCGCCGGCGGTCATCGCCAGCGGCCGCCTCCTGTTCTGCTCCAGCCAGGGCCCGATGGACTACGCCACCGGCCAGCGCGTCCAGGGCACGATCCAGGAGGAGACCCGCCAGACGCTCACCAATATCCGGACCATCGTGGAGGGCTCCGGCGGATCGCTCGCGAACGCCGTGAAGACGACGGTCTTCCTGCGCGACATGGCCGACTTCGCCGGCATGAACGAGGTCTACGCCGAGTTCTTCCCCGAGCCGCGCGGCGCGCGCACCACGGTCCAGTCCAACCTCAACTTCCGGGTCTCGATCGACGTCATCGTGGCGCTGGACGTCTAGGCCCGAAGGAGCCGATCCGCCGCCTGCGCGCGCGTCGCGGGCATCTCACCCGACCCGCCCCAGGCCGCCCAGTCGCCGTCGCTGATCGGCGTGTCCGGCCGGAACGCCAGTGATTCCGGGTCGCGGGCGGCGGGCGCGGCCATGAACAGCCGCTGGACGGCCGCGAACGCGGGGTGCCCGACACCGACGTCGATCGCCCAGACAAGCGGCACGCCCTCGGCCAGCAGTCCCCGCTGGAACTGGTCGAGGAGCCCCGCGTCCGAGACGACCGCGCGCGGCGTCCGCCCGGCCGAGCGGCTGAACGCCGCCAGCACGCCCGCCGCCTCGCCGATGTTCCATTCCACGGGGTGGAGCCGGTAGCAGCCGTTCGTGATGTGGGTCGTGCCGATGTTCTTGGCGGCCGCGATCAGGTTCCGGATCCGGATCGGGACGAGCGCCCCCGCCGGGATCTGGAAGGGCCGGGTCCGGGTGCTGATGCCGACGTCGTCGGGGCCCGCCCGGTGGATGTCGATCGGATACCAGCCCACGCCGACCGAGTCTTGGAAGTGCGCGGCGCGCGCGCCGGGCTGGTGCGCCGCCGACACGTCCTGTTCGACGACCGTCCGGACTGCCCGGATGCGGCGGGCCTCGCGGATGTAGGGGTACTTCGAGAGGCCGTCGGGCGTGCCCAGCAACTCGGGCGCCAGGCGCAGCTCCGGAGCGCCCCGGCGATCGCCCTCCGCGGGCGCCTCGGTCTGGAGCCAGTACAGGAACCCCAGGCTCGCCCGCTTGGCGTCCTGGAGCGCGGTCGCGACCTCGGCCGCCGTGCCCTCCGTGATCCTGGCGTCGCGATAGTCGTTGCCGGGCCAGTTGATGAGCGCTCGGTCGGCCGCGAAGTGCCCGCGGCCGCGTCCGCCGAACTGCGCCGCGTCGACCAGGCGCCGGTACTCCCAGAGCGACCCCTTTGTCCCGGGCATCCGCTCCAGGACGCGGTACGCCAGCCAGCCGCTCTCCTCGCCGTAGATCTCGCCGCCGTGCACCTCGATGGTCAGGCTGTACGGCTGGGATGCGCGGAAGTGCTCGTACCGTGCCGGCCGCGGAATCGTGTGGTCCTCCCCAGGCCGGCGGCGTTCGAGCGCGAAGGTGTACGTGAAGCTCTGGACGCAGTGGGCCTTGGGCTCCTCGGGCTGGGCGTGCGGCTCCCCGGTCCGGGCGATCGTCTCGGCGCCGACCACGTGCTCTGCGTCGACCAGCGGCAGCAGCTCACCCAGTTCGGTCGCGTCGATCACGAGCGACGGCCGGAAGCGGGTGGCGACCCCGGCCGCCGCTGGCGCGAGGCCGACCGCGACGATCTCGGTGATCCGATCGTCGGCGACGGTGGCGGCAACAACCCGAGTGCGCCGGTGGACGACGAGCCGGCCGGCGGCAACGTGCGGCCGGAGCAGCTCCGTGATCACGGCCTCCGCCACCGGTGCCTCGAACGCGAGCCGGGACACCCAGCAGTTGCCCGGGTTGAAGGCTGCGGCACGGCCGGCCTCGCCAGCATCGGCGCGGTACCGGTCCCGGATCGCCTCGCGCAGCGCGTAGTAGCTCGCCGTGCCGCCGAACGCCTCGATGTGCTCGTGCTCGTCGAGTGCCGAGACCCCCTGTGCCGTCAGCTGGCCGCCGAGCCAGTCGGTCTCCTCGAGCAGGTGGACGCGTTCGCCGCGCCGGGCTGCCGCCAGGGCCGCCGCAACGCCGCCGGTGCCGCCACCGACGACGAGGACGTCGCATTCCACGACCGGGGCGCCGGCGGCGACGTCCGGCCGGACGGGCACGACGGCCACCAGCGGATCCCCGTTCAGCGGCACGCGCATCACATCGACGATCGCGGTCTCAACCCGCGTCTCGACCATCGAACCCACGCACGCCTCCCGCGTCGAGCGTTGCCGCGTCCAGCGAAGCGACCACCGCTGCCCGCATCATGGTGCGCGACGATGCCGCGCTGTGTCGGGCGTTCACGAGCAACGGGAGGTTCCACTGGTGGCGAAGTACATGGAGATCAAGCTCGAGAAGCGCAACGTCTCGTGCGTCGCGCGCCTGCTCGAATACGAGGCGCCCGAGACCTGCGACATCGTCTGGAACGCGCTGCCGATCACGGCCGACGCCTGGCACGCGAAGTACGCCATGAACGAGGTGTATTGCCTCG
>Ga0194132_10005946_pt1 | contig 19324 bp, 14 predicted proteins | sample TA2KigOf80mmetaG_FD_148612 | JGI IMG/M metagenome (GOLD analysis project Ga0194132, IMG submission 148612) | Freshwater microbial communities from Lake Tanganyika, Tanzania - TA2015054 Kigoma Offshore 80m | ecosystem: Environmental > Aquatic > Freshwater > Lake | place: Tanzania: Lake...
CCGACCAAGGCCGCCAAGCCGTCGAAGGGCAAATAACCAGCGGCTTCCGAACGGCATTCATAAACCAGCGCCCGCAAGGGCGCTGGTTTTTTTTCTGCCGCCCGCATCCAGAGGTTGTCGGTGACCGCGTTGTCTTGGTCACGCAGACAGCCCTGTCTGCTGTGGCGCAGGCTGCCCAGCCTGTGGGGCGACGAAGGAAACTGGGCCGCCTTTTTCATGCACGGGACGCCCGGTGAGGACACCGGGCGTCCAAACACAGAGGCAGGCGCGATGGTGGGCCGCGTGCCCTCACGCGGCACACTGTCGCGGATTCAAGCTCAGGATGAATGATCCGGGCCAGGCGCGTGGAGCGCATGGAAGGGCCTCGTTCTTCACCCGCCGGGCCGACGGGCCGTCGGCGATACGGCAGGCTGGGCAGCCTGCGCCACACCACAACAGCTTCGGGATGCACGGTCTGCCTACCCGTGCATCCCGATGTTGTTGGTAGGGCGGGCCTGTCCCAGCCCGCCGCCCACTCGATGCAAAACATCATGCTCCGGCGGCGCGCCGGGACGGACGCGCCCTACCTGCATCACCGGCAACATCGGGATGCACCGTCTGCCTCCTGGACCGAGCAATCGCGCTTGGACATTCCTCGATCTTGAGCTACAAAACATCCCGTCCTTTCCATGAACACATTTTCCATCTCCCGTCTTGCCCCGCTCCTCGGCGTGGTGCTCTGCGCGGCGAGCCTGACCCTGCAGGCCGCCCCAAGCTTCAAACAGGCCCTGGAGGCGCTCCGAGCCACCGGCCCAGAAGGAGCCGGCCAAGCCCAAGCCGAACAGGCCTGGCGTGTCGTGGCCCAACAGAAACCGGACAAATTGCTCGCCGTCCTCTCCGCCATGAATGGCGCGCACGACCTGGCGTTGAACTGGCTCAGACCCGCCGCGGAAAGCATCGCGGACCGCGCGATCGCTTCGGGTTCCCTTCCCACGGCCGCGCTGGAGAGGTTCTCCACCGATTTCAAGCAGCACTCTCGCGCCCGGCGGCTGGCATGGGAACTCATCGCCCGGGCCGATATGGCCAAGGCGCAATCGATGCTGCCCAAGTATCTCGGCGATCCCGGGGCGGATTTGCGGCGGGAGGCGATCGCGCAAGTCATCCAAGCGGGCGACCAATCCATCAAGAACGGCCAGAAACCGGAGGCCATTGCCCACTATCGCCGGGCACTCACCCACGCCCGGGAGGCGGATCAATTAGAGGACTTGGCCAAGAAGCTCAAGGAACAAGGCGAGACCGTCGCGCTGGCGGCACAGTTCGCCTGGGTGAAAGATTGGAAGGTCGTCGGCCCGTTCAACAATCTGGGCGGGGTTGGATATGACACCCCGTTTGGACCTGAAACTCAAGGGCTCGACCTCCAGGCCTACGAGGGGGCGCAAGGCAAGGTGTCCTGGATCCCCTTTGCCGCAACCGACGATTACGGCACGGTGGATTTCAACAAACCCTTTACGAAACTGAAAGGCGTGGCGGGCTACGCCACCAGCACCCTGGTGAGCACCAAAGCCCAGGACGTGGTGATTCGGCTGGGCAGCCAAAACGCTTGGAAAGTCTGGCTGAATGGGAAACTGCTGTTCGGACGCGACGAATACCATCGCGGTCGCGAGATCGATCAATACCAATTACCGGCGAAATTGAAGAAAGGTGACAACGTGCTCCTCATCAAGGCCTGCCAGAATGAACAGAAAGAAGAATGGACCCAGGAATGGCAGTTCTCGCTTCGTGTCACCACGCCCGCCGGAGAACCCATCCGCTTCGACACCTTCCAACGCGCTCAACTCGATTGAACATGAAAACGAAATCTCTTTTCCTCATCCCCGCCCTGCTGGCGGGTGGATGGCTTCTCCCGGAATCCCTCCAAGCCGGAGACTGGAAGCAGTTTCGAGGACCTTACTCCTCCTCCGTCGCCTCCGACGCCGCGGTGGAACCTCATCTCAACCTCTCCAAAGTGGCCTGGAAAACGAGCCTCCCTGGCCGAGGGCTGGGCAGTCCGATCGTGGTCGGGGACCGGGTCCTTGTCACCGCGTCGAGTGGTCCTCGACAGGAACGACTGCATGTCATGTGCCTGAGGGTTTCGGATGGCGGAAAAATCTGGGAACGTCAGTTTTGGGCCACGGGCCGCACGATGTGCCACGAGAAAACGAGCGTCGCGGCCCCCTCCCCCGTCAGCGACGGAGAACGCGTCTTCGCGCTGTTCTCCTCCAATGATTTATTCGCGCTCGACCTGGATGGCAATCTGCTCTGGGTGCGGGGACTGGGACGTGACTACCCGAACGCCAGCAACAGCCTTGGCATGTCCTCTTCACCCGTGGTCTCCAGCGGGGCCGTGGTGGTGATGATCGAGAACGACAGCGAGTCCTTCTCCGCGGGGATCGATGCGCGAACCGGGAAGAATTTGTGGAAGATGGATCGCCCCAAGCTGGCGAACTGGACCTCCCCCACCCTGTTCAAGACGCCGCAGGGCCGGGAGTTGGTCGCGCTGCAAAGCGGCAAAGGCCTGATCGCGGTCGAGCCTGCCTCAGGAAAGATCGCGTGGAGTTACAAGGAAGGTTCCTCGACCATCCCCTCCAGCACGGCCGTGGACGACACCTTGCTGGTCCCTTCATTCGGCCTCACGGCATTGAAAACTTCTCCGGGAGGAACCGAGGCGGAACAGCTTTGGCGCTCCTCCGCCATGCGGCCCGGCACGGCCAGCCCCGTGGCCATGGGCTCGCGGGTCTACACCTTAAACGACGCGGGGGTCCTCAGTTGCGCCCAGCTTTCGGACGGCAAGCGCCTCTGGCAGCTCCGGCTGAAGGGACCCTTCAGCGCCACACCGGTGGCCTCCGGCAAACACCTTTTCTGCGTCAATGAAAAGGGGGTGTTGCACGTGGTCGACACCACGGCGGCCGAAGGCGCGATCGTATCCGAACTCGAACTGGCGGACGTCATTCTGAGCACCCCTTCCATCGCGCACCGCTCGATCTTCGTGCGCAGTGACGGCGCTCTCTGGAGAATCGGCGACAAATCCTAACCAAACTCCGCGGAGGCCGCTCGCCTCGGCATCCATCGAACCCGATGAAACTCCATTCCGCCATGGTCTTGGCGGCGTTGTGCGGACTCGCCGCCGCCCTCGTGGGAGCGGAGCTCCCCTCCCCCGCGGAAAGAATTCCGCTTTGGCCGGGCCGGCCTCCGGGCGAGTCCTCAGCGCAGGGCCCGGAACGAAAAGTCGAGGGGCGTCCACGCCCGTTCTATCAACTCACGGGCATCACGCAGCCGGTCCTGGAAGTGTTCCCGAGGCCTTCCACATCGGACATTCCCACCGCGGTCTTGGTGTGCCCAGGAGGCGGGCTGCAACGCCTGGCCTACGAGCACGAGGGCCTTGAAGTTGCGGCAAAGTTAAACCAGATGGGACTGACTGCGTTTGTTCTGAAATACCGAGTGCCCGCGCCCATTCGAACCGCCCTGATGGACGCTCAGCGGGCCATGGGATTGATCCGCAAAGACGCAGCCCGGTGGAAGATCGATCCCGATGCGATCGGGATCATGGGTTTCTCAGCAGGAGGAGAAATCGCGGCCTGGCTCATGACCCGGTCCGAACCACGAAGCTATCCACGACAGGATGAAGCCGATGAAACGTCCTCCTTACCCGATTTTTCCGCGCTGATTTACCCCGGGGGACTGCTGGGATCGAAGGGCGCACTCAAATCCGAGCTTTCGGCTGGATTGACACCGAATTTGAATCCCAACTTCGTGGTGCACGCGCTGCGCGACGCCTCGGACAACAGCTTGCAGTGGACCCTCGCGCTCAAACAAGCGGGTGCCCCCGTGGAACTCCACTTGTTTCAAGAGGGCATCCATGGATTCGGCGTGCGCGACGCGGGCCAGCCTGTGTCGGGTTGGTTGTCGCATTTCGAGCGATGGCTCCGTTCACAGGGTCAACTCGATCCCGTGGGTGTGCGAAAACTGGCGCAAAGCTTGATCCAATCCCGATCGGCCGGTGTCCCCGCTCCAGCATTCAAGGAGACCTTGCCTGGAGGATCCTGGGATCAGGCCTACCGGGTCCAATCGCGTGTCGTCCAAGAGCGTGGCCGGCACGCCCCCATTGCGGGTTACAAGGGTGCGGCCGTGACGGCCTCGGCCCAGCAAAGCCTGGGCATCGACCGCCCGCTGACCGGGGTCCTGTTCAAGCCGGGATGGTTGGAGATCGGCGATTCGCGGATCCGGGTGGAGTCGATCCCGAAGGCAGCCTTCGTGGTCGAAACGGAATTAGGCTATGTGCTCGGCACGGATTTGGCGTTCGAGATCCTTCATGAACAACAGGCCCGGGACATGGTCTCCTCGATCGTTCCGGTCATCGAGTTGCCACGATCCGCGCCTCCCGGCATGGCGAGGCCCGGCGGCTACGATTTGGTCGCGGGCAACATCGGTTCCGATCGGTTCATCACGGGCAAACCCTTTCCCATCGCGGGATTCGATCCCAACAGGCTTTCCGTGGTGTTGAGGAAAGACGGAGCCACGCTTCATGAGGCCAACGGCGGGGATGTTCAGGGCGGGCAGTGGAGGAACCTCATGTCGATCCTGAACACATTGGTAAGACAGGGCCACACGCTGAAAGCAGGTCAGATCATTCTCTCCGGCGCCCTGGGAAAAATCCACCCGGGCGAACCCGGCCGATACGAGGCCCTTTACGGCGACCAACATCGCATCGAGTTCGAAGTCCGGTAACGACCTGAATCATCCCCACACTCCCTCCAACCCCGGACATCGCTCGTGCAAATTTCCATCGCCTTGGCGCGCGTCTCCGTTTCGCATGACCCCGGCTCCGAATTCCCAGCTTGATCCCGAAATGGGGCCGGATCAGGCGCCTGTCGAGTTGACCGTCCTCATGCCGTGTCTCAACGAAGTCCGCACGGTTGCCGTGTGTGTTCGAAAAGCCCTCGATTTTCTAAAGCGGCACGGCTTGGAAGGGGAAGTGTTGCTGGCCGACAACGGAAGCACGGACGGCTCCATCGAGTTGGCGAGAGAATCCGGAGCGAGGATTATTCAGGTGGCGTCGCGAGGTTACGGCAGTGCCTTGCTCGCGGGGATCAAGGCGGCCCGAGGGAAGTTCGTCATCATGGGGGATGCGGACGACAGCTACGATTTCAGCGCTCTGGCCCCGTTCCTCGAACGGTTGCGCGACGGAAATACCCTGGTGGTGGGAAACCGTTTTCGTGGCGGCATCGCTCCGGGCGCAATGCCATGGTTGCATCAGTATTTCGGCAACCCCGTGCTCACCGCAATCGGGCGTCTGTTCTTCCGTTCGAAGCTGGGAGATTTCAATTGCGGTCTTCGAGGATTCGAGCGGCGGGCGATTCTCGAACTCGATTTGCAGACGACGGGCATGGAATTCGTCAGCGAAATGATTATCAAGGCGGCCATCATGCACCTGCCGACCTCGGAGGTTCCCACCACCCTTTCCCCGGATGGACGGGGGCGTCCTCCGCATCTGCGGACCTGGAGAGATGGATGGCGGAACTTGCGGTTCATGTTGCTGTTCAGTCCACGCTGGCTTTTTCTCTATCCCGGCATGGCCTTGATGCTCGCAGGTCTCTTAGTGGGAGGCTGGCTTTTGCCCGGTCCCAGGCCGGTGGGCCAGGTCACTTTCGATGTGCACACGCTGCTCTACGCGGCCCTGGCGGTCATCATGGGATTGCAGGCGGTTTGGTTCGCCATTCTGACCAAAGTGTTCGCGGTGGGCGAGCGTCTCATGCCCCCCGATCCTTGGATCTCCCGCTTTCGCAAATATTTTCCCCTGGAACTGGGTTTGTTGGTCGGAGGGTTGCTGGTGGCGGGCGGCTTGGTGGGCTCAATCGCCGCGGTTTATGTCTGGAGCCAGCGCAATTTCGGTGTCCTGGATCCAGGCAAAATGCTTCGGATGATCATCCCCAGCGTGTCCGCCATGGTCATCGGAGGCCAGGTGATCCTCGCCAGTTTCTTCCTCAGCGTTCTAAGTCTCCGCCGTTCGCGCGTGGATCCGGCATGAAACCAGTGGACCGCCTGCTGCGCTCCTGGCGCTGCTATCATGCGGCGGCGCTCCTTCCGCCGGACGCGAAACTCCTCGACATCGGCTGCGGCGACGGATGGTTCCTGCGCCGGCTGGAACGTAAAGGACGACTGGCCTCCGGACTCGGCGTCGATCAGGATCCCGTCTCGCAACCCGGCGGGGAACGGATCGCGTTCCGCCAAGGCTCGCTGCCCGGCTTGGAACTCGGGTCGGCTGAATTTGACGCGATCACGATGATCGCGGTCCTGGAACACTTCCCGGAACAAGTGCTCGAAGACTCCGTACGCTGCTGCCACCGGTGGCTCCGGCCGGGCGGCAAGGTCATTCTGACCGTGCCGTCGCCTCGAGTGGATGACATCCTCCATCTCTTGATCCGCCTGCGGCTGGCGGACGGAACCCACGTGGAGGAACACCACGGCTACGAAGTGGATCGGACGAGGCCGTTGTTCGAATCCGCGGGATTCGTTTGCGAACTTCACAAAACATTCCAGCTCGGACTCAACCACCTGTTCGTGTTTCGGAAGCCGGGATGAACGCGAAAACTCCCCTCGCTTCGAACTGGGAACGCCTGATCCCCTGGGGATTCGGCGTGTTTGCCGTCTGGCTGGCCATCCAGCATCGCGAAACACTGAACACGGACGGCGTGGCCTATTTGCGGCTGGCTTCCTACTGGTCGGAGGGAAAATGGGGACTGGCGATATCGGGATATTGGGGACCCCTGTTGCCGTGGATCATGGCGCTCTTTCTCCGGATCGGGGTCGAGTCCTTGCTGGCGGCGCATTTGGCGATGGCTGTCTCCGCCGCTTTGTTTGCATGGAATGCGCACCAGCTGTTTTTACGATTGAAGATTCCGACCATCGTTCGCATGGGTGCGAACTTCGCGACCGGAATGGCGGCCGCGGTTTGGTCCTCGGCTCAAATCTCGCCGGACTTGCTCGTGGGTTCATGGATCCTGGCCGCATTGGGAGCGATGATGGAGCAGGAGCGAAGCGCCACGACCAAGGGCCTTCTCCGTGTGGCCTTCTATTGGTCGATGGCTTACCACGCGAAGGCCATTGCGCTCCCGCTCGCGTTGGCCACAACGCTGGCGGCATGGCTGGCTCAAAGGCTGCAGCAGCGGGGAGACGGCACCTCCACGCGATCCTGGGCGAAATTGGCCGGGCTCATCTTCCTCTTTTCGGCTCCTTGGATTCTGGTGTTATCGCTGAAGTACGGAACACCGACCTTCTCGACAACCGGCAAAATCGCGCACGCGATCGTTGGGCCGTCCGATCAGGAAAGGTATCATCCGTTTGGTCGTACCCTTCATCAGCCCGAGCCAGGCCGCCTCACGGCATGGGAGGATCCGAGCCGCATGGCCTATCGCTATTGGTCACCCTTTGAGAGCCGGGCCTATTTCGACCATCAACTCGGTTTGCTCTACGAGAATTCACTGACCATTCTCGGTTTGCTTTGGACACTGGATGGGGTGGGTTTCGGGTTGGCCGCGCTGATCGCCTCCCTGGCCTGGTGGCGTTCCAAGGAGCCGTTGCGATTGGCTGCTTCGCCGGTCCTTTATCTCGTGGCACCCGTCATGTTCGCGGCGGCCGCGCATGGCTTCACGTATGTTCAAACGGTGGACCTGCGTTATTTCTTCTTTGCTCAGCCATTACTTCTGGCGCTGTGCCTCGTGGGAATCGAGCGTTGGAATTGGATTCAGTCGAGGCGGCCACTTGGACGCGCGTTGGTGATCGCCTCCTTTCTGGCTGTGCCCGGATCGGAGCTATCCCGCGTGATTTCCCCCGCGCCGGCAACAGCCACTCAGGTTGGCAAAGCCATGGCGGACCGTCTGAAGCAAGCCAACGTCGTTCAACCCATTGCGGGAAGTGCATTCTACCAGGGACAGAGGATTGGACTCTATGTCGCTTACTTCCTCGGAACGACATGGATCGGGGATAGCCCGACTGATCCCGCTCCCCTCGTTGGAAGCGCTTCGTCCACAACTGTTATCATTCATCGAAACTCGCCGTTTTCCGCAGCATTGACCGCATCGGGCTTGTGGCGCTCCTTGGATGAACAACTGTTCACCTCTCCGACAGAAGCTCAAGGGTTTCCGCTTGAGGCATTTGTGCGTTCTCGTCCTTGAGACTGGCACAAAGCGTGCGTCAGGGATTCAGGCGGGGCAAATTCCGCCGATAGAAAGGAAAGAGCGTGCAAACTCGTTTCGGGAGTGTTAATTTGCCTTTAGAAGTCCAAAGGCAATTCGTGTTTTCCGAGGTTGACACACGTTCTCCCGCGGAGGTGGAAAGCCAGGTTCAAGCGATTTACCTGGAGATGTTTCCTCACGGCAACCCCGGTTTCACTTCAACCGCGTTTGCGCTCGCGAAGCGTTGCTTTGAGGGTGAATATCCTGGTTACCAAGCGATCGACGCTCGCTACCACGATTTTGAACACACGCTGCAAGGAACCCTTTGTTTGGCCAGAATCCTCCAAGGCCGGCATCGCGCAGGGGTCGCCCCTGTATCCGACGCCAGGCGTTTCGAACTGTCCATCCTCGCGATTCTGCTCCACGACACGGGATATTTGAAGGTGGTCGGCGACAACGAAGGCACGGGTGCGAAATACACGCTGGTTCACGTCCATCGCAGCGCCGAGTTTGCCAAGAAGTTGTTGCAGGGGCATGGAGTTCCTGCGGCCGACATCACCGAAGTGCAAAACATGATTCGGTGCACCGGCGTGAACGTGGATCTCTCCGGAATTCCATTTGGATCGGAGTTGGAACGTCTTCATGGATTCGCCCTCGGTTCGGCCGACCTGCTCGGGCAAATGGCGGCCAGGGATTACATCGACAAACTTCCCATTCTTTTCTCCGAGTTCGCGGAATCCGCCGCCTACAACGCCGGGAAAATGACCGCTGGGGGAACCTTCGCCAGTGCGGACGATTTGATGCGGAAGACCCCTCTCTTCTGGGAAAAATACGTCCTGCCCAAACTCCAGCGTGATTTCCTCGGCATGTATCGCTTTCTGGCCTTACCCTATCCCGACGGGCCCAACTGCTACGTGGCCAGCATCGAAGCGAACATCGACATGTTGAGACGGAAAATGGCTGAAGTCGCGGGCTGAATTCTCCAGGTTGCGAAGCTGCAGCGGTTGAACCTTCGATCGGCAGTTCAACGTGGTGAACATGGGCAAAGGCCTTTCCCAAGTTTGGATGAATCACCTTTCGGATTCACCTCAACTTTCGGCAGGCCTTTGACGCTCAAGCTCTGGCGCATCTCGACGCGGCTGAATTGCCGTTTCATGCAAAAAACTCCGCCGGGCCGAGGTGCGGAAGGGTGAGTATCTTCAGCATCAGGTGAGTCGGCAGGTTCAAGGAAGCCGAGGCTACGGTCTTCTTAATCGAAAAAACTGGCGCGCGGGGTCCAGCGTAACGCTGACACGATGCATTCCCCCGATGGGAATCCCGCCTGTACCGAGGTTTTGCCAATTCGGATTCACCAGGTCCAAGGCGCTTTCCAACACAAACCCCGTGCTGGTGGATGGCCAGGACAATTCGAACCGGTCCCCGTTCAGACGAAAGGTTAATATGGGAGGGATCACCACGGGTTCCGGGCTGATATTCAACTTGAATAGGGTGGAAGCCGATTGCCCGCCTGGATCCGTCACGGTCACTCGAACTTCGGTGCTCCCACCGCCGCCCCCGGCGGCTTTCACCACAAGGCGCCGTTCAAAACCTGTTCCCTGAAATTCGAGAAATGCCAAAGCCGGCTGGGACACCACTCCAGCCACCTGAAGTTCGTCGAATGGACTTTCTTGATCGGCCACGTAGAACACGATGGGAGCGCTTGTCTTGCCGGCTTCCAAACGCAACTCGGGGAAAGAAGTCAGTTCCGGCGGAGTGTTGAATCCTTGGAAGGTGGCGCGGAAGGACGCGGTCGAGATTCCCCCGGCCGGATCCTCGGCTTTCACAACGACCGTCACCGTCCCGCTCGCCTGCGGCATGGGCTGGGCGCGCAGCAGCCATCCACCGTCCACGAATTCGAACGTAATCGCCGAAGAGGGCAGCAGACTTGTGAAATCGCTGGTCGCGGAAAACTTCAACAACGCCAGGTCGTGATCGGCGTCCTGCACGTTCAACCGAAAGACAAGAGCCTGGCCGGACCCGCTGAATTTCTCGGAGATCGGCCCCAACCGCGGTGGCAAATTCGGAGGAGGCGCTGTCGGACTCACCAGGAGTTCGAAGGAATCCGTCGATTCCTGTGCGCTCGAATCACGCACCCGGATGGTCACCGTGGCCCGCCCCGACAAACCTCTCGCGGGCGTGATCGTCAATGATCTCGAGCTGCCCGCGCCGCCAAGCACCAAGCCGGAAGGTGGCACCAGCACGGAATCGGTGGAAGTGACGGTGACCAGAAGATCCGATGCGGGTGTTTCACGATCAGACACCGTGAAATCAAGCCGCACGGATTGATTTTGGACCAGCGACTGGTTGCCCGTGTCGGAGATCACTGGAAACGCGTTGGGTGAGCTGACCACCACGAGGAAGTTGACGCTGGCCACCCCGCCGTCCGGATCCAGCAAGGCCAGGGTGATAGTCGAGAATCCGCTTTGTCCCGGGAGCGGGCGCACGACCATTTTGCGTTGAGAACCGGTGCCCGTGAATTGAACCCGTCCATCGGGCACCACCGCCGGGTTGCTTGAAGTGGCGAAAAGCAGGAGGTTCGCGACCTCGGTCTCGACATCGCTCAAGGTCAACGTGATCTCGTCGCTCACCCCGTCCATCGCGATGGGAAGATTCGGTACCGCACTGAGACTCGGGGCGTCGTTCACCGGTGCCACATCCACCCGGAAGGTTCGCTCGACAAAAAAGCCGTCCTTGTCCTGCAATTTTATCGTGATGTTTGCGCCACCAACAGGCCCCGTCCCGAATTGGTTGGTTCGAGGCGAGAGGGTTAGGGATCGTGTTGCGCCCGACCCGCCAAGCCTCACTCCCTCGTCCGCAAACAAGTTCGTATTCGAGTGTTTGACCGACAGGATCAAATCCGCCGCCGCCGTGGTGTCGTCCGAAAGATTCAAACTGAGGTTCAGGACGGTATCCTCGTTCATGGTGACAGGGGATGCCGGTACTCCTCCGAGGACGGGCGTCACGGGCGAAACGCAGGATTGAAGTTCGCTTGTCGTCAGTTCCAGAGCCCAGCCTCCGGTCACCGATCCGCCATCCACGGTAATGGAGTCGGAGACAAACAAACTCCAAGTGCCTGGCGCCGATTTGCCATGAAGCGTGGTTAAATCCTGACTGTAAGGCGGCCCCGGCGCGGGAGCGAGCAAGGGCAGAGCGGACGGGGCGGCGGACGGACGGTAACTCCCGGAAACGAGTGGTCCAGCGGCCGCGATCGAGGCAGTGGCGCCGGCATCGAAAGTCAGAGCGACGCCACTCGCGGAGACATCCCCTCCCACCCCGTTCATGAGGATGATCTTGTCCCCTAGCGGCGAAACCAGCAGCGCCTGGAGATCGTGGGGCCGCGAGTGGGCAACGCCGAAAAGCCTCACTTTAACTCCGCTCACGGTCCCGGCAAACGTTGGCGGGACCGTCACCGTAGAGGGAAAAACGGAACCCTGCCCAATCGAAGGCACGAGGATGGCCGTGGCATTGGCAAAAGACGAAGTGGTGGTAACGTCCTTCCCGAGCCGAATCTCGAATGGCAAGATCTCGGTCCCAACCGCGCCTACGACCACCTGGACAGAAGGCTTTACGACATCGCCGGGAGAACCGATTGGGAGGAAAGACAGGTCCGCCTCGAAACGGTCACCCGGGGCGACGGGTCCGGCGATAAACCTCGCTCCGAACGATCCTGTCACACCGTTGGTATTCAGAACAAAGATCGAAAGGGAAACGAGTGGTGTGGAGGATTGATTGGTGAAGGCGAAGCGCATTTCCACGAACTCGCCAGGATCCACAGCGCCATTGCCGCCGGAAGTCCCGGCGGCCACCAGTGCGTTGCCGGGCACACCGCAGCTTTCGCGCACCAATACCACCGGGTTCGAGGAAGCCGCCCCAACCAGAGCGGCGCGCAGATCTGAGTTCGCTCCGAATCCCACAGACGCGAGGATCAACAAGCTGGCCAATCGGGAGGTATTCACAGGAAGAACGACGTTGTCAGGTTGATTGGAACCGTTTCGGGTCAGCCTAGCACAACCCCGAGGAAGTAGCCAGTCCGCCTTCGGAAAATCAATCGCGGGTGGTGAGACCGAAGTCTGCCGGATCCCCGACTAGAACTTGGAAGAGTAGAGACGGAGCAGGGCCTCCGTTCCGAAGTGGTCCATCATGCCGCAGGCCACCAGGGCGAGAACCGGGGCGAGATCGACCCGCGCGATGGCGAGAGGGATGAAACGGACCGGTTCGAGTACGCGCCGGGCGGTGGCATTCACGTAGTTCCAAAAATCGTGATTGCCCAAATAGACGTAGCTGTTCACGAGGTGGAGGCCAAAAACCCACGCCAACGGCATGGCCCAAGCCAGATAGACGGACAAGGCGAGGGCCCCGCCCTGGCGCCACACTTGAGCTGACGGACGTATCTCGGGCACCAAACCCAGGGCGGCCATCGGAGTTTGCAATCCTGCCCACAGGCAGAGCACGGAAAGGGGAACGCCGAAAATCAACAACCAGGAAGGTAGCCTCACCAAGGGACCAAGATGCAACCTCACGAATCTTTGATACGTGACCGTGTCGGGCAGCTTCCGGTGCACGGCGGCAAGAAAGATTACACACCAGTAAAAAACGCCTGCGATTTTAAGGAAGGCGAGGGTCGAGTAAAGATACACCTTGCCGAGCTCTTGAACGCGGAAAGAAAAACGGACCACGCCCAGATCCAACACCGGCACCCATTGGTAGGCATCGCCCAGCCGTTGATAAAAGATGGGGCGAACCAAAAGGAGAAGGATCAACCCGGCGAGATAAACCCATGTCTTTTCCTGCCGCACCTCGATGCGCTTCAAAGTGGACAGCAACGAACCCGAGCCCGCGCGAATTGTCGGCGAAAGGTCAATGGACCGCCAATTGAGCCAGAGAAGGAGTGCGACGCAGTTCAAGATGACGTCGAGCAAACTCATGGTGAGTCGGGGCGCGGTGGATCCCCTGGGTCGATGAAGCGAGAGCCCGTTGAAATGCCCTACATCATGCGCAACAACGTGTCAGCCATCTCGCTTGGAGTCGCGGCGACCCCAATGCCGGCGGCTCGAAAGGCCTCGATTTTGGCAGCGGCAGTTCCTTTGCCCCCGCTGACAATGGCGCCCGCGTGTCCCATCCGCCGTCCCGGAGGAGCCGTCGCTCCGGCGATGAACCCTGCCACCGGTTTGGTGCCGTGACGGCGGATCCACTCCGCCGCGTCTTCCTCGCCATTCCCGCCGATTTCCCCAATCATGATGATCCCATGCGTGTCGGGATCCTTCATGAAAAGCTGAAGGACATCCAGGTGACTGGTCCCATTCACGGGATCTCCTCCGATGCCCACGCAGGTGGACTGCCCGACGCCGCGGCTGGTCAATTGCCAAACCGCCTCATAAGTCAACGTGCCACTGCGGGAAACCACGCCGATATTCCCCTGCTTATGAATGTAGCCGGGAGCGATACCGATCCGGCAGCCTCCGTGCGAATCTTTCCCTGGACCGGGACTGACCACGCCTGGACAGTTCGGCCCCACCAATCGAGTGCGGGATCCTTGCATCGCGCGTTTCACCCGAATCATGTCCATCACCGGAATTCCCTCCGTGATGCACACGACCACATCGAGTCCGGCGTCGATTCCTTCCAGGATCGCGTCCGCCGCGAAGGGTGGCGGGACGAAAATGGCCGAGGCGGTCGCGCCCGTGGCTTGGACCGCCTGGGAGACGGTGTCGAAGATGGGGACCTTGTTCTCGAAAAGTTGTCCTCCCTTGCCCGGAGTGACTCCAGCCACGACCCGGGTTCCGTAAGCCAGCGAAAGCTGGGCGTGGCGGGCGCCAAATGCACCGGTGATGCCCTGGATCAAGATCTTGGTGTCGGGTTGAATCAGAATGGCCATGGGAGAAAGCGTGAAGAGTGAGAGCTCGAATTCAAGCGCGAACGGCGGCGACGACTTTACGGGCGGCGTCGGCCATCGTGTCGCCGGAGATGATGGTCAGGCCAGATTCCGCAAGGGTCTGTTTGCCGGCCGCGACATTGTTGCCTTCCAAACGAACGACGAGCGGCAGTTTCAAACCGGTCTCGCGGACGGCCGCGACGATCCCGGTGGCAATGACATTGCAGTCCATGATGCCTCCGAAGATATTCACAAAAATGGCCTGCACATGCGGATCCTGCAGGATGATCTTGAAGGCGGCGGTCACTTGCTCCTTGCTGGCGCCTCCTCCGACGTCGAGAAAATTCGCGGGGGAACCGCCGAAATGCTGGATGATGTCCATGGTCGCCATGGCCAGACCGGCTCCATTCACCAAACACGCGATGGAGCCGTCGAGTTTGATGTAGTTGAGCTGATGCTTGCTCGCTTCGATTTCGAGCGGCGCCTCCTCGTTCAAATCGCGCATGGCGACGATCTCCGGGTGCCGGAAAAGAGCGTTGTCGTCGATCGAGATTTTGGCGTCCACCGCCACCATGTTTTCCGCCCCCGCGGCATCGCGCACGATGCACAGGGGATTGATCTCGACCATGGAGGCGTCGCATTCCCACCAAGTGCGGTAAACGTTGCCAATGAGTTTGGCGGCAGCACTCGCCAGAGCGCCCTGCAAGCCCAATCCGGCGGCAATCTTGCGCGCCTGGTAGGGTTGAATCCCGACGGCGGGATCGACCCACTCTTTGAGAATCTTCTCCGGAGTCTTGACCGCGACCTCCTCGATCTCCACACCGCCCTCCGTGCTGGCCATGATCAATGGACGGGAGTTGTTCCGATCGAGCAGCACGGCGAGATAAAACTCCTTCACGATCGTCTCCGCGGCCGCCACGAGCAACGTCTGGACCTTCCGTCCGTCCGGTCCGGTTTGCTTCGTGACGAGCACTTGGCCGAGCATGGACTTGGCCAGTTCGACGACTTCCTCCTTGGACTTGGCGAGTTTGACTCCGCCTTTGCAGCCGGACTTGAAAATCCCTTTGCCGCGTCCGCCGGCATGGATCTGGGACTTGACCACGGCTAGCGACTGGCCGGAGCCGAAGATTTTGTCGGCGGCGGCTTCGGCTTCGGAGATCGTCACACACGGCTGGCCGAGGGGCACAGTGACTCCGCGCTGGGCGAGCAATTGTTTGGCTTGGTATTCGTGCAGATTCATGGAACGGAAGGGGAAGGAGTGAGGGGTCCCGTGCGATCGATCAGCGTTGTTCGATGGGCGTCACTTTCAGTCCCACGGGGCCGTTGTAATTGCTCTGGGGACGAATGAGCCGGTTGTCGGCGAGCTGCTCCAGCACGTGGGCGGTCCAGCCGCTCGTTCGGGCGATGGCGAAGATGGGAGTGAAGAGGTCGGTCGGAATGCCGAGGGAGTAATAGACCGTGGCGGAATAGAAATCGACATTCGCGTGCAGGTTCTTGCGCGAGAGCATGAGCTCGGCGATGCGCTCGCTCATCTGGATCCACTTCGACTCGCCCAGGCTTTCGCTGAGTTTTTGGGCCATGCGTTTGAGATGAGGCGCCCGGGGGTCGAGGACTTTGTAAATGCGATGACCGATGCCCATAATCTTCTTCTTCTGGGCCAGGGCTTCCTCAATGTAGGCGTCCACCTGCTCCAGGGATCCGATTTCCTGGAGCATTTTGATGACCCCTTCGTTTGCGCCACCGTGCAGCGGGCCTTTGAGGGTCCCAATCGCGGTGGTCACCGCGGAATACATGTCGCTCAGGGTGGCGATGGTGACGCGGGCGCTGAAGGTGGAGGCGTTCATGCCGTGATCTGCGTGCAGCACGTAGCACATGTCCATCGTGTTTTCCTGATCGCGGGAGGGCGCGTGCCCGGTGATCATGGAGAGAAAGTTGGCGGCCTCGCCCAAGGCGGGATTGGGATGAACGAGCGGCAGTCCCTGGCGATGGCGATGGAAATAGGCGGTGACCACCGGAATTTGGGCGATCAGGCGGAGGGCTTTGCGGCGTTGCGAGTGTTGGGAATCATCGTCGCAAGTGGTGTCGAAGCAGCCGAGCGCCGAGATGAGGGTGCGCACGGCGTGCATCGGCGGCGTGTCCTTCGGCAGGGTTTGCACGATCTCGATGACCCCCTGGGGCAGTTCGCGAAATCCAGCCAGCGTCGCCTTGAGCTCCTCGAGTTCCCGGCGGTTGGGGAGATGATTGTGGTGCAGCAAGTGAACCACCTCCTCGTAGGAAACCTGGCCCGCCAGCTCGTTGATGTTGTAGCCGCAATAAATCAGTTCGCCGATGTCGCCTCGGACGTCGCTGAGCCGGGTGTTGGCGGCAACGACACCTTCGAGGCCTCGGGGAGTGGCGGGGGGCGTGGAACTCATGGGAGCATGAATGGAGAATTCGCGGTTATTCGCACGGCAAATGTAGTTTTGCGTGTTTTGACGCGTCAACGGTTTTCCCCCCCCCTCAGGGCCGCCCGACGCGTGTATAAGCAGGCACCAAGGATGCATTAGCTCCTGTAACCCGTGTCCTTGGGACCAGCATGCGCAACGGAAAGGGGATGGCTGGGTCATATTGAAGGCAGCATGCGACCGACCCCACCCGCGGCCGGAATCACCTCCCCCTCCGCAAAGCTGCGTTGAAGGCAAGTTGGCCATCATCGCAGGCGCCGGCTCTTCCTCGGGCCTTCGAAGGCGGAGAGGCGCACCGAGTGGGATACGAATGACTTCCCGATCCAACGAGGCACGAGGCTCTGGCCACTGCCCCTACAAACGCACCGGAATGCCGGCCGCAGCCAGCGCCTTCTTCACGTCCGCCACCGTGTAGGTGCCGAAGTGGAAGATGCTCGCGGCCAGCACGGCGTCCGCCTTCCCTTGCAACAACACCTCGGACATGTGCTCCAGCTTGCCCGCGCCGCCGCTCGCCACCACAGGCACACCGACCGACTCGCTCACAAGACGCGTAATCTCCAAATCGTAACCCGCCTTGGTGCCGTCCGCATCAATGCTGTTGAGAACGATCTCACCCGCCCCGAGGGAAACCGCACGGCACGCCCATTCCCGGACTTCCATGCCCGTGCTCTTGCGTCCGCCATGAACGAACACTTCCCAATTCCCGGGTCCGACTCTCTTGGCATCGATCGAGACCACAATGCATTGACTTCCAAATTTCTCCGCGCCTTCGCGGATCAAGTCGGGATTGGAAACCGCCGAGGAATTGATGCTCACCTTGTCCGCCCCCGCCTTCAACATGGCCCTCATGTCGTCCAAAGTGCGAATGCCACCGCCCACGGTCAGGGGCATAAAACAACGGTCCGCCGTGCGTTCGATCACCTGCACCATGGACGCGCGTCCGTGCGCACTGGCCGTAATGTCGAAAAAGACCATCTCATCCGCGCCTTGGTCGTTGTAACGCACCGCCAATTCCACCGGGTCGCCCACATTCCGAAGTTCCCCGGCCTCCGCCTTGCCAAATTGCACCCCACGGGTCACGCGGCCATCATGGACGTCCAGGCAGGGAATCACGCGTTTCGCAAGCATCGAATCCAATTCTCTTTTCACACCAGCCGTTCATTCAGAACCTCCGGCACCACGCGGCCGTGGACGTCCGTCAGCCGGAAATCCCTTCCGGCATAGCGATAGGTAAACCGCTCGTGATCGAAGCCCAGGCAATGCAGGAGCGTGGCGTGTAAATCATGGACATGCACCACGTTGTCCACCGCCTTGAATCCGAATTCATCCGTGGCGCCGCACACCGTTCCTCCGCGAATGCCGCCTCCCGCCAGGACCACCGAGAAGCCATAGGGATTATGATCCCGTCCGTAAGTTTGATCCCCGGAGGGCTTGAGTTCCACCGTCGGGGTGCGACCGAATTCTCCGCCCACCAAGATCAACGTGTCCTCGAAAAGTCCCAGTGTTTTCAAATCGTGAATCAACGCCGCGATGGGACGGTCAATGTCCCGCGCCAGCCGTCGGTGGGCGTCCTCGATTTTGTCGTGGCTGTCCCAGGGCTGGCCCGCGCCATGCCACAACTGCACCACGCGCACACCCCGCTCCAACAACCGCCGGGCCATCAGGGTTTGCCGTCCATGAACGGTGTCCCCGTAAAGCTCACGCGCGGCCTTGGACTCCCGGCTGAGATCAAAGGCATCCATGGCCTCCGCCTGCATCCGGTAGGCCAGCTCGAAAGAATGAATTCGGGCCTCCAAGCGGGCATTGGACGCCCGGCCGCGGCGCTGGTGTTCGCGGTTGAAATACTGCAGCAGGTCGAGCTGCCGGCGCTGAGCCTCGGCCGTCACGTAGTGATTGCGAACGTGCTCAATCAGTTTCTCCACCTCGGTATGCTTCGGATCGATAAACGTGCCTTGAAACACACCCGGCAAAAATCCGCTCTGCCAATTCTCGGCTTCCTTGATCGGATACCCCCCGGGGCACATCGCGATAAAGGCCGGCAAGTTCTGATTCTCCGTTCCCAATCCGTACGTCACCCACGAACCGAAGCTCGGACGGCTCTGCACGGCATCCCCGCAATTCATGAGCATCAAGGACGGCTCGTGATTGGGCACGTCCGCCTGCATGGAGCGGATCACCGCCAGGTCATCCGCATGCCGGGCCAGGTACGGAAACAACTCGCTGACATCCAGTCCACTGGCGCCATGCCTGGAAAACTTGAACGGACTCGGAAACGCCGCGCCTGTCTTCCGCTCGGTGCGCAGGTTTTCCGTTGGCAAGGGCTTGCCCGCGTATCGCTCCAACATCGGCTTGGGATCAAAAGAATCCACATGCGACGCGCCGCCGTTGAGAAAGAAATGAATCACCCGCTTGGCCGCGGGGCGGATATGGGGAGGACGAGGCTGCAGGGGGTTCGGCGCGCTGACGGTTTCCGCCATCAACTGGGAAAGCCCCAGCCAGCCCACGCCCAGACCGGCGCGGCGAAGAAACTCCCGCCGCGGCACACCAGACTCCACGCCTTCGTTGAATTCGCCGCCCGTCACACCGCGAAATCTGCTCCCTCGTGGCACAAAACGCGAGCCTTGCTTTGCATGTCCAGCGGCTCCCCGTGCACCCCGATGTTGTTGGTAGGGCGGGCCTGTCCCAGCCCGCCGCCCACGGGATGCAAAACATCATGCTCCGGCGGCGCGCCGGGACGGACGCGCCCTACCTGCATCCCCGGCAACTTCGGGATGCACCGA
>Ga0194132_10005947_pt1 | contig 19317 bp, 32 predicted proteins | sample TA2KigOf80mmetaG_FD_148612 | JGI IMG/M metagenome (GOLD analysis project Ga0194132, IMG submission 148612) | Freshwater microbial communities from Lake Tanganyika, Tanzania - TA2015054 Kigoma Offshore 80m | ecosystem: Environmental > Aquatic > Freshwater > Lake | place: Tanzania: Lake...
GAGGAGGACAATCTTCACCGCGATAGGAATAATAATTTGCACCATATTGAGTTTTCTGACTAGAACCGAATACTTCATCAGTCCAAGCACAAGACATATCACCACCATCAATCAGTTCAGCGGCAAGTTCTTTGCTATTATAGTGCGTCTTCAGGATACGACCCAACCATTCAGGATAACCATCCCAGTGGTGATAGACAGAGAGGACACTGCCATCTGCAAGTTCAAGACCGATGCGAGCGCGAGTTGCCATTGAGGGCGTTTGTTGATTACCCACATATTATAAGGGGCATCCCAGCAAACCAGGATGCCCCTTGTGACACTACTTAGACTGTCCCATCACTCACTCAGAGAACTGCCTCTCCAGTTCTTCGGTGGTGGGGGATCACACTTTCCCTCAAGAGATCTGACCATCAGTTCAGCAAATTTCTCCATTTTTTCTGCAGAAACTGTCTGTGGAGCGTAACTAATCGCTTCTTTCAGAGCAACTAATTCATTCCATTCTTCTTTGCTAAGATCGGTGGTAGATGTTTTGGGAAGGGTCATAATTTTTTTGCGATGGTGTTCAAATAATAGCATTAATATACACTACTATCTAGAAACTTAATGTTTTCTTTGGGATCACGTAACAATACTTAATAGAATTACTGTCTCAATTCAGTCAATAATCCAGGGGTTCCTATGGTTCCATCGAACCAGGTATTAAAAGATAAAACACATCTATGATCTTGAACACTTGATTCTTTGACGTAGTGCATCAAGTTTGATGGAAATAGTATGAGTTTACCTTCACATACGTGATACGGATATTCTCTCCACAACCAATGTTGAGACATTAATAAATTTTGATCTTTTTCCCATTCAAACTGATTGTCTGATAAAGGACTATTAGAAAAAAACGTAATGCCATTAGACACTTGTGTACATTTAATGTAATATGCTCCACTTATAAAAGAATTTGGGTGTTTATGTTGATGCAATCTTGAGATGATTCCATCGTGTTTTACACACCAACTTTGCGTCATTTTCATTTTTTGAGTTGATGCAAAACATTTTTCAACATATTCTGTAATACAACTTTCAATCCATTCTTTTAATTTTGGTGCATAAGATTCAAGAACATAAGTATTGTCACTTTGCAATCCATCTGGAGTTGGATTATATTTTAAATTTAAAAATTGTTCATGCTCAGAGAAATCGGAATTTTGAAAGGATCCGATTGGTATTGGAGATATAAAATCAATATTCATTAATTTCTGCAGATATGCGTTGAATGTCTTTTACTTTATCTAAAAGATAATTTAAGTTGATAATTAGTTCATCAAAACTATCATCAGTCTTTCCAAGTAGTGCTTCTTGAATTCTCTGAAATGCTGCTATTGTTTGGATAGTTAATTTTTCGGACATTAGATTATTTCAATTTGCCTTATTATAGTTAGCAATCCAAAATTTGTAGCGTTTCTTTTAGATGTCTTTAGAATATGGAAACAGAAATTCATTCACATAAGTTTTGGCAAAGTCTTTCCCAAACTTAGATTCCATAAATCCACTGACAGGATCCAATTTGTGCATATAAGTATCAAAGTCGATATACACAGAAGTATCTTCTTCAGTAGGTTTGGTAGATTCAACTAATGTTTTATATACATCAACATACTTTTTAAAATCTTCAAAATAATCATCTATTTCGTGAATCGTACATTTCCTCACATAGATATATCTTGAGAAATGATTTCCAGGTTCAAAAAATCTTATGTCCTTTGTATTATCCCAATATTCTCCGATTCTACTCTTTACCAATTCGTGATTGAAAGAATAATTCTCTGTTGGGTGCTGAAAGTCAAATACAATGATAACTTTCTTTTCCATAAATGCCATAAGATCCATCCCAAAACAAGGAAGGTTTGATCCTGTTTTGGGATAGACAATGTTATTATAAATCGATGAACTGTTTGAATTAATAACAGTTTCTCTCGATTTTATGTAATATTCACCAGAATACAAATTAGATATCAATTCGGAATCTTTGGCACTATGATTCTCAGTATAAGTTGAAGTTAAGTTCAACTCACTCAAAACATATTCTTTATATTTGTCCCAAAGATTTCTATATTCCATATTACATCATTCCTCCGAATCCAAAAATAGAAGGTCCATTAGAACCATCATCCTTTTTATTTTTAAGCATATCTTCGATTTTATCGGACATTACATCAAAAGCAATAATAGTTTCGATGTTCATAATCATATCCGAAATTTGTTTTGAAACAAATGGTTTTTCGTTACGTGCGGCAAATGCAAGGGCGTTACGCAGATTACCTTGTGCTTCTTTGAGACTTTCTTCTACTTGTTGTGAGAGTGCCATTTTTACTCCAATTTACTAATAATATTTTATAGATATTTCAAATTTTTTCAAGGGCGGAAATCCCTACTTTCTCCAATTAGTTGTTCAAGACTATTCATAATTTCGTAAAGACAATTAGAGGTTCCTACGTTTTCCTCTTCTAATTTTTTAATTCTATCCTTCAATGATTGAATTTCATCAAGAAGAGAAGGAATACTTTGAAGTTCTTCCGAGAATGCCATTATTTATCCGACGACCCTCCAACATACAACAGCGTTGCCCTTGCGCGTAGAAGCAATATGAGAGAAAGCACCATAAGAAAGATCAATATCAGCATGAGAAAATGGACCACGATCATTGATTCTTACAATTACCTGTTTGAGATTGTCTTGGTTTGTAACCCTAATTTTAGTTCCCATAGGAAGGTAAGGATGAGCAGCAGTCCAACGGTAAGCATCAAATTGTTCTCCGTTTGCAGTAGTTTGACCATGAAATCCATCTCCTACACCATAAAATGTAGCGATGCCACAGGTTAATCCAGCAATTAAAGTTTCAATCATTGAGTTTTACGTCCATAGTAACTTGAAGAACTTGAATGTTTTCGTGTTTATCTTTTGCTGCTTGAATTGCTTCTTTTGGAGTTTCAGATTCAAAAAATTCACTGAAAAATTGCCCAGAAGCATTTTTATAAAATACTTGATAGTTCATCCGAATACTGCATTTACCGAAACAACTTTTGCATTTGGATTTCTTGCGAGAGCAACTTCTCTTGCTTCTTTGTAATCCCTTGCATAAACCTCTTCGTAGAAAGTTTTGCCTGCTACGTAGAGTTGGACTTTACATTTCATTGAATTTCATTTGATGGTGGATAATGGAGTCTGTTTATTGGTTTATCATACTCTATATCGTTCCAATGTCGGATGACTCCAGCAACAATGAAACAATTTGTAATGAGATAGGTAAAAAAAATAATTGTTCTTATTAGGGCGATGGTGTCCGATTCTTTATCGCATTTTGATGCTTTCTCTCCAAGAGACTTTGCCCACCATCTCCAAACATTTTTATTTTTCTTTGGCATTGGATTCAATGTTTGAGGTTTTTTAAAAGTTCATGGAAGTTTGCGTGACCATGATAGAATATCCCACCGATAACTAAAATGTCAAGCAACATAAGAACAACTAATAGTATGATATGCAGTCTATAACTATCACTCATCTTCAACTTTTCTTGGTTTAGTTTTGGTTACGGAGTATGATCCTTTCTTTATTTTGTATCTATCTAAGTATTTTTTTAAATGTTCTTGGCAAACAAAATAACAAACTTTTGATTCTTTCCCTTCTTTATAAGAGAGAGTAATTGGAAAAAATTCGTGAAAAGGAGGAGTTTCTAAAGATACAGTTTCCTCCTTTGTTTTTCTTTGACTTTGTGGTTTAACCTTGACTGGTTTTTTCTTTTTCACTGTGAATTTCAGCAAGAAGTTTCAGAAGTTCTGGGGTTTCTTCCCATTCCCAGATTGTTCCATCTTTTTGAGTATAAGTGCGAGTTATCATAGTTTTCCTCCAACAGTTCCTTCATATGATTTAGATTCAGGCCATCCTTCCTGAATACCTTTAAGATAAAACCGAGTTGCTTTTACGCATTCTTCTTCGTGTAAAGAAGTAATAAGTCTTTTTCCTTCTTTATCTTTAGAATAAAACGTTCCCCATTTTGCCTTGACTACCTGAAAGCAATCATCATACCAATTAATTTCTTCACTCATCTGTATCTAAAACTCTCAAGGTATTCATTCATTTGTTCTACATAATGACTATGATAGATTCTTAATACTGGTGTGTATCTAAGATGACCATTGCCAGTGTATAACCAATGTTTCATTAGTTCAATGTCTCCACCGAACATTACGTATAGATTATCATAGAATCTCAGAAATTGCAACCGATCTCCAATTCCTTGATAACCAATACAAAGATCATCAGATGCTTTCTTTACGGCATCAAGAACTAACTGTTCATTCAATTTCATTCTTTTTACGAAATTCTTCTTCTAATTCTTTTGCGAGTTTATTATATTTTCTATTCATCATATAATTGCTAATAGGGTTCTTCGGATGCAATGTAATCATCCAAAAAACCCTTTCAGTATTTAATTTTATTATTCTTGTAAGAAGAACAATATATTCTGCTACATTAGCATCAAGAACTATCATTACACCGATGATAGAGAATATCAAAAAAAGAGCGTAATGATAATTATTCATTTATTCTATCGCAATTTTATTTTAATTATAGCGAAGTTTTAGATCGGATAGGCATCCTATCAGATATTCTTTAACTTCATTTAATTGATCTTCACATTTAGATTCTTTTGCTTGTTCTCTTATATCGATGTGTTTAATGTGAAGATCTTCAAGCATTAGATCTATTGCTTGAATCATTTTTTTAGTTTCTTCTGTCATTTTTTGTCTGGAAGTATTTTTACTGGACACGATGGAACCGCTTTTTGAAGTTCATACACTATTTCATTCTGTTGCTGCGGCGACAGTAGTGCAATCCGCCTGAGTCTGTTGATAATTCCAATTACTTGATTGCAAGTTAATATAGTAACCAAAAATACTGGTTCCATATTGATTTCCAGAACCTTAGATTATTTAGATTACTATTTAACGAAGTCATAAACAAACCATCCAGTAGCAATGTATTTACTACAAGAATAAACTGGATTTCCTCTATGAGTATGAGTAAAAAAAGCTGGCCAAATTACACATCTTCCAGTAACTGGTTTTACTTTAATTCCTTGCCAAAGAAATTCAGTTTCACCTTCATTATCTGGAACATCATTCAGATAAATCATCCATGCTAATACTCTCTCCATACTTTCTCTGCAAGTACTTTCACAATGCCAAGTATGATATCCTCCTTTTGGAAGGGTCTTTTGAATCTTAATTTCAAAAGATTTTGCTGAAATTTGTTTAATAGGCCAATAATGATTACTATATTGTTCAATACATTTGTTTAATGCATTATTAATGATTAATCCAGAATTACTTGCTCCTGGAGGTAAAAATACTTGCGTATCGTTTCTACCGAGTTCGTGGTTTGAAAAATGGTTGGTCCCAATTTTAGTATTTGCAGGATTGAAAATATAAAGTTTTTCAAATTCGTCAATTAAACGATTGCATTCCGATTTATTCAAAATACCATCATAAACTCCTATAAAACTATCTTCCATTATTTGAATCCCGATTTTTCTTTTTTAATTTGTTTTGGATCTTCTACTGTAATATAATTCAAGTAATTTGTTTTTCTTACATTAGAAAACCAGAAATCTTTAGCATCCTCATAAAATTGAAAGTGTTTAAATTTACCATTACAAAGATAAACTTTGTAAGTATGACGATCATAAGGATCATATGAGGTTTGCTGAAAGATTTCCATTACAGTGTGATCCAACGATTGTTTTCTAAAGTCCAGGTAGTAACATCTGCAATTCGTTCTTTAGCAGACTTTTCAGGTTCCCAACCAAGTTCTTTCATTTTACTTCCATCCAGAGCATAACGAAGATCGTGTCCAGGACGAGACGAATGGAAATCGATCAATTCATATTTAAGATCTTTTCCTTGTGCTGCTGCAATAATCTGAGCAAGTTCAAGATTATTAAGTTCCTCTGATCCAACAATATTAAACTTCGGGCACTTTGCATCACCCCAAGTGGGTTCAAATGTTCCTTGATAATTCAGAAGAAATAGAATTCCACTGGAAACATCTTCAGCGTGAATGTAATGCCTGGATCCAGGAATTGTGCAAGTTTTATCACTATGAATCGTAATTGTTTCGCCATCACGAACTTTACGAATACACATAGGAATGTATTTCTCTGGGTGCTGACGCTCACCAAACACATTCATTGTATGAGTAATATAAACAGGAAGGCCGTAAGTATTCTCATATGCTACTGCCAGTTCTTCACCACCTGCCTTACTTGCACTGTAAGGATTGGTTGAATTGTAGCGGTCGTTTTCTTTATATTTGATTCCATCTGGAGCAGGACCAAATACTTCATCTGTGCTGAAATAGATAAATCGCTCAAGATTAGTTTGAGTTCGAGCAAATTCAAGAATATTGCAGGTTCCTACTACGTTGTCAAGAACAAACTCCATAGGATACTCGATACTACGATCAACGTGAGACCCAGCAGCAAGATGGAGAATGTAATCAACTTGACCAATTTCAGAACGAACAAGAGGATTGAGTTCTGCCTTAAGATCATGATGAACGACTTTTACACGTTTTCGAACTTCAGGATCAAATGAAATCATAAGATCGTGAAGGCGATTCAGATTTCCACTGTAATCCAAACGATCCAGAGTAGTAATCTGCCAATCTGTATGATTGAGAAGATGCCCAATCATATGGTGGGCAATAAAACCCGCACCGCCAGTAATAAGAACTTTTTTCATATAATTAAATTTGATCTAAACTTTCGATTTGTGAAACTGGTACTTCATAAGAATCAATTCTATACCAATGCTCTTCATTTCGCAATCCTAAGTATTCAATATCCTCACACTTATTCTCACGAAGGAATGCTTGAAGTTGCAGGTGCATAAGTTCGGAGTGAGTTACAGAATTCATTTTTCGATCTTCCAATGTTCGTTTCCTTGCTTTTGAATCCAAAAACAGTATTGGCGATTGAGAGAAACAAGAAACAGTTTATTATCAGTTTCTTGTTCAACTTCACAAGAATGAAAATTATCCATAATGTTAATGAATCTATTCTTTGCTTTTGAACTCAAAGGAGTTACGCTAACAAATTTCTTTTTCATTTTTGTTTGAATTAACATAGGTAGTCTAATGGTTTTGAGAGGTTACTTGACGAAGACTGTGCCAGTTCCACAGGTGGATTCCCTGTGCTTTTTAATGAATGCAGTTGCCTGAAGAACTGTGCTTACATCCGTCAGTTGCTCACCATTGTAGATGATAACAAGTCGCTTTCCCCAAGGAACAGCAGCATAGTTATCACTAGTAATAAATCCTTCTTTCATAGTTTTCACCGTTTAATTACTGAAACTGCGACATCACCTTTTTCAAAGATAACATCAACAACATTTTGCACCGAACGAGCAGTAGAACCAGAATTCTTGTCAAACACAGGGCAGATCACAAGACCGAACGATTTAGTGTAGGATAGGAGGTTGCCAGGTGTAATAGCGCCAGAACGAATACCAGCAGCATCGTTAGGGTGAAGGCGAAGAGTGCGTCCAACAGTCTGACCGATTCCAATCACATCCATAGAGCGCATAAAGATCACTGCCTCAAGAGCAGAAATATTGATGCCCTCAGCAAGAATACTGTGATGAAGAACCACAAACTTCTTGGAAGGATCCTTACCCCAAGTATTCAGAACATCAAAGAATACCTCACGATTGACTTTGTTGCCATCGATAAATGCACCGTGCTTAGAAGTAATGTGCATCAGAGAATAACCTTGATCAGCAAGTTTCTGAGCAAACTGAGTCTCAGAAATAAGACCGACAATATGCTTGGTTGCCTTAGCACAGATCAGAATCTTATTGACAGGATTCTCATCGATGCAATTCATAAGATATTCGCAGTCACGATCAGCAATACTTTCGCCCTTGACGGAAAGACGCTGCTGAGTTGAAACAACCTTAGGGGGAATGATGTAACCACCACGAACAAGTTCTGGTGCAGGAACTTTAGCAATGATCGAACCATAAACATCAGTATCGTTCATACCAGGTTTATGAATCACTGCAGAATACTTAGGAGTTGCAGTGAAGAAATAGCAACGCTTTGCTTCAAAAGCAAAGTGCTCAGTAGCAGGATAAAAGTTTTTCTTGACGCTATTGTGTGCCTCATCAAAATAGATGGTATCTACATTGATATCTGCCTTAGCAAGTTTATCGAGAGAATTGTAGGTAGTAAAGATCAGTTTGTGACCTTCTACTGCCTCATTCCAAGCACGAATCTTAAGAGGGTTAGTGGTAGAGAAATGATGAGTCTCACCACTATGAACGTGCATTACATCAGCATTGGTGATAAACTCAAGATACTCACTGGAGAGTTGCTCAGCGAGGAGGATTCTAGGAGCGACCACAACGACCGTTTGAGGCGTCTCAGACTGAAATACACGCATAGCATCACAAATACCCACAAGAGTCTTTCCTCCGCCTGTGGGGAACACACAGATGCCTTTCAGGTACTTCAGAAGAGCATCCAGAGCGATTTGCTGATGGGGGCGAAGAAGTGGAATCATTTGTTTCATTGATTACATAGTAATTATAGCAGCAACAAAGACACTCTAGGAGTGGGCTTGTGCCAGTTCCTAAAGTGTCTCTAAGAATTCTTGATATTAAATGTCTTGAACCCTAGCAAAGCGATTATAGTCGGATTCTTATGCCCTTGTCAAATACATCTCACAAAGCATCGATTCAACAAGATGTGCTTCTATTTCCCACGGTTCATTTTCATAATCTAAATGAGAACAATCAATACCTCTCCAATATCTTTTTGGACCCCTATCTCTGAGGTCTCCACGAACGTGTTGAAATACATGTTGCAATTCGTGGAGTAATGTCTTAATATATTCTTCTCTACTCATCCGATTATGAATTTCAATCAAAAAGCAACGAGGTCTATGATCACAATCAGTGACTGAACACCATCCATAAACACCTTCTCTTAAAAGTCCTCTATGTTTGACAACAATCTCAATCTTGTGTCTTGGAATGAATTTTTCAATAAACCAAGTTACAACATCCTCACAAAGAGTTCTGCTATAATTGTATCCAGAGGTCTCAAGAAAAAGCATAATTAAGAGCAGCGTTGGTAATACGAACACCCCAATTCATTAGAATCATAAAACTTCCAATGAAAAGAAGTCTATCGATGTTGGAATAACGCATGGTTTTCCCTTAGGACTCCCATACTATAGGGTGCTCAGTTCCGACCAGGACCGACTATGTGCCAGTTTCTGGATTGTCCTTTATTCTTCTTCTCATACCCAAATATTCTCGTTCATCGTACAAGTTATCCTTAAATTTCCCATTTGCATCCACATAATGTAAAAATGATTGTAAATACCAATCTTGATTAAATTTAGGTCTCCAGTGATATAATTCACATCCCTTATATAAACATAAATCTCCCAAATTTAATTCAACTTCTATTGCATCACTTTTATCTTCATTTCTACTAAAATATATTGGATTTATTCCTTGATTTTCGGGAAATCCTAAAGCAAGGGTTGCTGATATTTCGCAAGATGGTCTATCTCGATGAATTATTAGTTCATCGTGTTTTCCATAACATCTAGTATAGGTATAAGTAGGAAGCAAATGTATTCCAGAAATTTTACTGAGTGTTTTTGTGGAACCATCTAGTATAGTATCCATTAAAGGATCACCATAAAATGAAAAACTAAATGGCGCTTGGACATCCTTTTTTTCTTGACCTTCACCAGAACAAATTCTAGTATAAAAATAGTGCTGTATAAATTTTACGAAATCTAGTTCTAAAAAATTTCTAACAACATAAAAACCCGATTCTTGAAATTCCATAATAATTATCTAAATGCGTTTCCATGAATCCATCCAACTAAAGTAAATCTTTCACCGCTTGTTACTGGGGTTACTTCATGTAAAGTATAGGATGGGAAAAATACAGTATATCCTTTTTCTTTTTCTATAATATTATTCTCGTGTGAGTTATGAAGAATTAATTCTCCTCCTTCATATTCAGATGGATCGGACAATTGAATAACAATACTAAGTTTTCTGTTATGTGGAATATTCCATTGAAGAGGATCTATATGTGCTTTATAACACCCATTTTCTGTAGAACTATAATGAGTGAATTGGAGACGTTCTATTTTGTTTAAATCAAAGTCAAACCACCTTTCATTAACAATTTTAATATGAGTAGTTAATTTTTCATATATCCATGAAGTATGTTGATTGATGGGAATCCAAGAAACCATAGATCTTCTATGATCTAAACAATCTGCTCCAGATCCCCCTGTTTCCGCTCTTTCCATACATAAAGCTTGCCCTATCATTCTAATTTGGTTTATTTCCAAATCATTGAAGATATCATTTTTCCAAACCCATCCAAGATAATCTTTGGTATTTAAATACCAATAATCTGAGTTTGATTTTTTTAATTCTTCAATTTCAAGTTTGCTATTTTTTAAGGAATCAAATGATTTATCTGATTCATAATATTGTGAGATCATATTTCAAGCATTTAAATGAGTTGATGGCCAATTTAAATTCAAATTAACATTAATAAGTTCTTCTAGATCATTTGCAAGGTTAATTCTCGTGCATAATTCTACTTCAATATCAAAACAAGTCTGAACATACCATTCCAGATAATCTGCAATTTTAATCAATTCTTCACCAGTAATAATTCTATAAGTATCTACAAATTTCCAAGAAAAACTTTTATTTGGGAATTGTCTTGCAGCATCTCTTTTTAAAAATAATGCTAATCTAGTTCTTTCATCAGTTTGAATTCTATCATTATCTATAGTAATAAGAGTTACTTCTCTTTCCCATCTCTCAGTTGCAATTATTTTTTTAATTTTACTCTTACTAAATTCTAACCATTCAGAATCATAATTGTATTTCAAAACTTCTGGATTATTCAGACGAATCCAACCGAGAGTTTCGTGTCCAGCCCAAGAAAGATCAAAAAGTTCCTCATCATTATGGGCTGGTAATCCATGAATGTTTCTCCAGTTTTCTGGAAGTGACTGGGCGTGATCTATTATATTTTTTGATTGTTTATCAACTAAAACATATAGATCATTCATTATTGCCATTTGATTGTTCCTCTGAATTATCGTTAGAAGGATAAGATGCTTCTTTTGGTTTCGTTTCTTTTAATTGCTTTTTCTTGTTGGAACTGCTAAGTCTTCTTCTTTTTGGTGCTTCTGCAATTTGCCAAGGAGCAGATCCTTTCCAGGAAACAGCATGTGGATCTTCATTATCTACATTCCAACCTCTCCAAGAGGCAAAATCAACTCTAGGTCTCATTGCAATCTGAAGACCAGCTCCAGCAGCAAGTTGTTCGATTAATTCTACAACTTCAACAGGTTGCATTTGCGCCCAAACTGTCGCTCCATCAGATCTAACGATTAATTCACATACTCCACCAAAAGCAGTACCAACAGTTACAGATCTTGCACGATATTTATTTTGAGCCATAGAAGCATATTCATGCTCCTCATACATCTCTTCAATTTTTTGTCTCAACTCGGATTTTGGTTTTGAAGGCATAAAAATCACTCCTTACAAAAAGTATTTTTAGTATTTATTATAGTTTATTGACGCCAAGAAATTGTAATAAATCCTCCAGGTGGAACTTGTATAGGATAATTTGTGAATGGAGTTACAACAACACTTGTTGCAGTTGTTGGATTCGCTGGTAATCCAGCATTTCCTGGATTTGCAGTTCCAGAATTTCCTGGTGCTCCGAAGTTACCTAATCCACCTAAATTACCTGGGTTTCCTGGAACTCCTGGATTTCCAGCAGGACCTGGATTTCCTGGATTTCCTGGCACACCTGCTCCTGCTGCAGTCGTTGGATTTCCTAGATTACCTGGAGCACCAGCATTTCCATCTGCTCCTACTTGACCTGCACCTCCAGGGTTTCCTGGATTTCCAGCAGGACCTTGACTTCCTGCGTTTCCTGCGATTCCAGGGTTTCCTGGGTTTGCTCCAGATCCAGGATTTCCACTAAAACCAGGATTACCTCCTCCTGCTCCAAAACCAGGATTTCCTGGATTTCCAGCTCCTCCCGCATTTCCGCCACCTCCACTTGTGCCGCGGCCACCGCCACCACCGCCTCCTCCCCATCTATTTCCTCCTCCAGGAGTAGGAACAGAAGCACCATTTCCACCACTGCCACCATTTCCACCACCTCCACCAGATCCACCTTGACCTCCAAATTGACCTACACTTGCGTTTCCACCAGGATTTCCCCCTCCACCTCCACTTCCTGGGCCGCTTCCTGGAACGCCAGCGTTTCCACCACCGCCGCCGTTTCCACCACCGCCTGCACTTCCACCAGTTCCATTAAATCCACTATTTCCCGGATTTCCTGAATTTCCTGCATTTCCACCAAAACCTGCCCCGCCATCGTTTCCTGGGTTTCCTGCGTTTCCTCTTACTCCATTATTTCCTGGATTTCCTGTTGTTCCAGAATTTCCTCCACCTCCATTTTGACCAGAATTACCTCCAGCACCTCCTATTCCACCAGTTCCATTAGTTCCTGGATTTCCTGCATTCCCAGCTCCTCCCGCATTTCCACCAGTTCCAGCATTTCCTGGATTTCCTGCGTTTCCACCATTTCCCCCAATTCCTTGGTTTCCTTGATTTCCTGCATTTCCACCTAATCCATTCGTTCCTGGATTTCCTGGATTTGCAGTTCCTCCATTACCAAAAGCACCTCCAGGAAATATAACACCAAAAGCAACTGCAACGTCACCAACATTTCCTGAATTACCAAAAATTGCAGCATTCCCTAGATTTGCTCCTGTTCCAATATTTCCAGCAACTCCAGGATTTCCCAATCCTCCAAGATTTCCTGGATTTCCTGGATTTCCTGGATTTCCATTAGGACCAGCATTTCCTGGATTTCCAGCAGTACCAGCATTTCCTGGATTTGCTCCAGTCCCAGAATTTCCTGGAGTCCCTTGATTTCCAGCAGAAGCTCCAGTTCCTGGATTTCCTGGATTTCCCGCTTGACCTGCTCCTGCACCAAAACCATCGGATCCTGCAGAACCTAAACCTCCTGTTCCACCACCAGATCCTGGATTTCCAGATCCACCAGGATTTCCCGATCCACCAGTTCCAGCACCAGATCCATTATTTCCACCACCTCCAGGATTACCGGAATTTCCAGAACCTCCCGTTCCAAAAGATCCTCCACCTCCTCCAGATCCACCGCCACCACCAGTTCCACTATTTCCGGGACTACCGGAATTTCCCGCTCTATCTGGACCTTGTTGCGTAGGACGACGAGCACCACCGCCGCCTCCTCCCCCTCCGCCGCCACCAGAGGATCCTGGATTTCCTGGATTTCCTGCGTTTCCTCTAGGACCACCACTTCCATTGAACCCACTATTTCCTGGATTTCCCGCAGATCCCCCAGCACCATTATTTCCTGGATTTCCTGCATTTCCAGCGTTTCCTGCTGCACCAGCATTACCAGGATTTCCTATGTTTCCTCCTACTCCAGGGTTCCCTGTATCACCTTTATTTCCAGGATTTCCTGCATTACCGCCAGTTCCTACAATTCCTTCATTTCCAGGATTTCCTGCACCGCCAGCACCACCAGCGTTTCCCGTATTTCCTTGATTGCCAGCATTACCTCCAGTTCCACCTTGCCCTTGATTTCCTCTATTTCCCGCATTTCCACCAGTCCCTTCAATTCCAGAATTTCCAGGATTACCTGGACCACCATATCCAATTACAGTTACCTCTGTTGCTCTAATTGGGGCAGTCCATGTTCCAGGAGCATCAAAAGTCGCTGTTAAAAGTTGTTTGGATGCTGAAACTAAAGTTTTTCTGGAAATTATTGACATCGGTATCTTTAGGTATTTTGATTAATCAATCATAATAAAACCAACCCGTAGCAATATATTTTGCTTCATTTCCATAGACGACATTGCCTCTATGAGTATGAGTAAAACCAGCAGGCCAGATAACCATGCAATTTTCTTTTGGTGGAATACGAATTCTCTGATAGATATATTCAGTTTCGCCTGCACATCCTTCCTCAAGAGTATTTAGATATAAAGCGAATGCTAATCCCCTATTTTGCATTCCATCGCCATTCTGCTGCTCACAATGCCAAATATGGTAACCACCTCCAGGAGAAGTTTTTTGTAATTTTATAACAGAAGATCTTAAATCTAAATCTCTTAAAATATCATATTCTCTTACATAATCATCAAAACATTTTTGTAATCCATCCCAAAATATTCTTACGGTACTTTTTCCTCTATAATCTTGTAATGAATGATTTGCCATATTGATGAAAAAAAATTCATCTTGCTTTTCTAGTTTTTTTCTTCCTTCGGAATCTTGCCTATTACCAACGTGACCACCTTCACGAAATAATTCAAACTGATTTATTAAATGTTTGCAATATCCTATTGGATATACATCTTCATACATTCCAATAAAATCTATGTATTTTGAGTCCATAGTAAAAAATTATAATTTATTTTATTTAACTGAAATTAAACATAGCAATATTTCCGTACCAAGATGTACCATTATTCGAAGTTAAGAAAATCCAAACGTCTGTCAAATTGGCACCAGAGGATCTTGATGGTGGAATACTATCGGGCCATTTTACTGAAGCAGGCCAAGTTACAGAATATCCACCAACAGAATCATTTGTTAAAATTAGAGTAAATGATGCAGAACCTGTTGATACACCAGTTTGAATATCAAATGTTGTATTTCCGACTAGTGTTGCTGTTATTACATTACCTTCCGATAATCTAATAGTAGTAATACCACTTACATTTCCTAAAGCATTTAGAGTTTCTGTGTAATTTCTAATTGTTACATCACTAATAGTTCTACCTGCACTGACTAATGAAGTATTACCAAAACTAATAGAACCGGTTACTAAATTAGCAGAAGCTAAATTACCAGTAATTGAAACTGTTCCGCCAATCGATACGTTTCCACCAACTGTAGAAAATCCAGAAACATAAGAGTTTCCAGATACCCAAAGTGCTTGATTTGCTACCGCTGTTCCGACACCGATATTTCTAGTCGTTACAATTCCAGATGCAATAGACTCCCATTTACTAAGTTTTAATTCTGGAATAACTCCCGTTAGACCAGCACCAGATCCATAATAAGTTATAATTCCAGAGGCTGCACTTATACTATTAATTCCAATTCTGACATTACCAATAGTGGTAATTCCAGATATAATTGCGGATCCTTTTACTTGAACTTTTACCTGAGGAGATAATGTTCCAACTCCAACAAACTGAGAGTCGGATCCAGTCGCAAGCGTAATGTTCTGATTGACATCATCAACTTCTACAAAGTTACTAAATTGGGAAAATTCTCTGTTTATTGCCATATCTTGTAGAAGACCTTATAGTTTATTTATTATAATGTACACTAGATTGTTTATGTGACAATATTAAAAGTTCCAACCATACCTGCGTGAATGGTGCATTGATATACTAAAGTATTTGGAGCATCAAAAGGAACTGTGAATATTTGCGTTCCACTTTGAGATCCACTCAAGAATGCAGAAGTATATGCAGATCCTCCACTGCTTGTGCGAATAGCAAATGGATGAGAGGTAGTAGTAGAATTTTCAAAAATGTAAGTAAATCCTCTGTGCAAATAAAGAGTTGGATTATTTGTGCTGTTTAATACTCCAGGACCAGCGAGTCTATATGCACCTGAAGATTCAGTTATATAGTACTTGATAGCAAATCCAACATCTGTTCCATTACCAGTCGTAGCATTAGTTCTGAAGCTCGTGGCAGTGATAATTCCAGCAGAATTTGTATTTCCAGAAATACTTAACTGATTTGTAAAGGTAGTTCCAGTAACCGTTACTCCAGTTCCAAGAGTTTCAAATTTCTTGGAGTTATCATAATAAAGTGCTACTGAACCATTTTGATTTGCTTCAATTAATTGTTCATCATTTGCAGAATTATTAAGTAACAATCTATTGGTTAAAATTCGTAGATCGCCAGTGCTCTTTATGACCTGACCAGTACCCCCATTATAATATAATTCTAATTGATCAGAATTTCCAATCTTAATAATTCCATCGGTGGCAACTTTTAAATTACCAATTAAGTTAATGGCATTATTGAATGTAGAAACACCAGTTACATTTAGATTATTGAATGTAGAAGTTCCTGATGTGTTAATACCAGCAATACCACCACCGCCGCCAGGAAGATTAGTTAATCCTGATCCATCACCAACGAATGATGATGCTTGCATAGATCCATTAACAACAACGTCACCTAAAACATTAAGAGTTTCTGAAATAGATGCTCCAGTTCCAATACCAACATTAGATGTTGTTGAAATTCCAGAAGCACCTTGATACCAATAATTGGTTCCAGATGAAAATGGATTTCCATTTTGTAGCAAGTTTCCAGTAAATCTTATATTTCCAACAACATCCAATGATTCTCTAACAATAGTTGTACCAATTCCTACAGAGTAACCAGATCCAACTTTAACGTTAGATAATAATTGACCACCTACAGAAACATCTGTGCTAATTGCTACTTGTGTGGCAATTATATTTAAATTGTTTGGACTTTGAATTGTTGGAACTCCAGATGCACCTATAAGGTTTATCTGTTTTACTCCAAAGTTCTTATCTGCCATTGGTTTTTAATCTATTTATGACTGCGAGAATGATATACCAATAATATTTACACCACTTATACTTACATCCGTATCATTTGCATAAGGATTATATAAAATTCTTCTTTCAGCATCTCTCATATTATAACTTCCAGTCCAATAGGATGTTGTTGTATTATCTGGAAATTGATCATAATATTGTGAAGAATTTACTACTATAGAACCATGATTACTCAACCAACTCTTAACTTGTTTTGAAGTTGCTGTTGGATTTGCTTCCAAATATAATGCAATTACACTACAACATACTGGTGCAGCTGCACTAGTTCCATTAAAATCGGTATCATAAAATCTAGTATCATCTGCACGCTGATAATCAGTATATCCTGATGAACTATTTGTACCAGCACCTAAAGTTTCATCTGCGGGAGCCCATACATCAATTCCAGGACCATTATTTGAATAAGATGCTTTTCTTTCTACGAAAGTTGTTGGATAAACATAATCATCCATTGCTCCAACACAAATAACTGGATGAAATTCTGGATCATTTGCATTCCAACCAATACCTTGAGGATTTAACCAATCTCTATGTCCAACCGGAATTGCGAGATTTGTTGAACTAAATTCTGGTCTCCAATCTGTAGATCCAAAAGATATATCTTGTATATAATCCAAACGATGTGGATCTGAAGATCCAACTCCAAGTCGTTGGTTACTATTTCCCGCAGCCGCTACGTAAATCACACCAACATCCATCATTTCATTCGCAGCAGTATCTGTAGATGCTGATCTTGAACTACTTCCAAAGTTCCTATAAATTGATCCTGAACTTAATATTCCATTTACCCATGCTGTCTGTAAATTTGAAACTCCGATAGTTGCTGTCGCAAAAGTTCCAGTTACTCCTTTAAATCTATATCCAATATTTGTTGCACTACTTCCAAATCCACCTCTATACCCCCAACTTCCATTAACTAATGTTGGATTTTTTCTTCCAGTTTTAGGATTGATTGGTTTGTACAAATGAAATAACTTCATTAAGTCATAATTGGGTTCAATATCCATTCCAACATTATCAGAAATGCCTGGCATATTCCAAATATTTGCTTCAAATGCTAGTCCATGAGTTTTTCCTGCGACTAAAGAAGCACATGCTGTTCCATGACCACTAGTAATAGATGCTCCAGATCCATCTCTTCTAGTTCCCATTGAAGCATTTGCAGTATATTCAACAGGAATAGTTACTGTACCTATTGTGGAAAATCCTACAGATCTTTTAGATCCATTTTGCCACCAATCTCTTGCAGAAGTTGTTGCAATACCAACTCTCCCATCATCTTTTAGATACTTAACTGCAGGAATTACATTGTTAAAATAATCAGGATCAATATAATATGGACCATCTAAAACAATATCCAAAACTCTAGATTGACCATTACTATCTAAAAACTCTGGATGATACTGAAAAACTCCAGAGTCATGAATAATAACATCTACATTTTTTCCAGTCAGACTATAACTAACATCAGAAAATTTTGGAGGTATGCTTTCTCCAGAATCTGTTGTCCAAAATTCTCTATTTGATCTAATACCAGTCCTTACTAAATTCCATCCAGTTCTATTAATTTCTCCAGACGTTGCTCCAGTAGATACAGGTTGAACTCCACCATCAAGTGCTCTATAGACTTTTACATTTCTCTTAAATCTTTTGGTTGCTGGTTCTGGCTTTGGATATAATTCTGGATAAGAAATAGGATCCAGTTCAATCCAATCAATATGAGGATGATTTTTTAAGTTTTCTACTTCAGAAGAATGTAAAACAAATGTTCCTCTAGTTGGACTGTGAAGTTTTTCATTATAACAGAAAACTTCTCTATTTGGGATATATGGACAAGAAGATATACCACAAAGAGTATCGTAAATTTCTTGCCAATATTCTGGAGAAGTAACTTTTAAAGTATATTTTTTGAGTGTCATATTATTCTAAAGTTTGGGCGCTGTATCTAAATGTTGTTACTCCAGAAATTCCGGATTCTGGAGTGACTTGAAGTAGGACATTACTTCCAGAAACTGTTGCTCCCACAGAAACAATTTGATTTGGTTCAAACATAATCGCATATTCTTGAGAATATGCTGTGGTTCCATTGTTCATCACAAGAATCTTTTGTGATTGTATGTTTGAATTATATTGGAAGAATAGCAGATATTCTGCAGTTCGAATTGAAGATGCAAGAGTATGAATTGTAGTAGTAACACCTGCACTTGCAACAAAAGTTCCAACTCCACTATTTGGATTGACAACAGTAGCAGTAACTCCAGTGAGACCAGATCCATTACCAACAAATGATGTTGCTGTAACTACACCAACAGCATTGATGTGACCTGAATTTATTCTTCCCGTAAAAGTAGAAACACCAGAAACTGAAAGTCCACTAAGAGTGTTGATGCTATATGGAGTATTAATAAAGTTTGAATTCGTTTGAACCGAATTACCCATATAACCGTGATTGACACACTGATAATGTAAGACAATCGGTGTTGTGTCAGTGACAGTAATTTCTGTATAAGCACC
>Ga0194132_10005949_pt1 | contig 19311 bp, 19 predicted proteins | sample TA2KigOf80mmetaG_FD_148612 | JGI IMG/M metagenome (GOLD analysis project Ga0194132, IMG submission 148612) | Freshwater microbial communities from Lake Tanganyika, Tanzania - TA2015054 Kigoma Offshore 80m | ecosystem: Environmental > Aquatic > Freshwater > Lake | place: Tanzania: Lake...
TGCTCGCGCACGCGCTGTCGTCCGTCGGCGCACCCGCCCGCGCGGAGGCGCAGGCCGCCGGCCGCATCAGCGGCGAGGTCCGCAGCGGCACCGCCGGCGCGACGCTCGACGGCAGCCTCCGGCTGCTCCTGATCACGCTCGAGGAGGCGAAGGTCGTCGGCTCGCAGGAGGCCACGCCCCGTGACGGGCGCTTCGCCTTCGACGTCGACCCGCGGCGGGGCCTCTCGCACGTGCTGCGCGCCACGTACCAGGGGGTGCCGTATTTCGCCGAGGTCGTCCGTCTCACCCCCGAGCAGCCCCGCGCCGAGCGCGCGCTCACGGTCTACGAGACGACGCGTGAGCGCCCCGCGCTGCGCATCGAGTCGACCGCCGTGACGGTGATCGCGATCGACCGCGGCGCCGGCGAGCTGACGCTCCTGCGCGAGGACCTCGTGCAGAACCCCGGCGACCGCGTCTACCTGGGCGACGACCGCGGCGCCACGATCCGCGTCCCCGCGCCGGACGCCACGCGCGAGGCCGGCGGCCTCGAGGGATCGGAGGACGAGCTGCGCCACGAGGGCGGGGTCGTTGTGGCCTCGACCCCGCTGCGGCCGGGGCTCACCTCCGTCGTCACCCGCTACCTCGTCGGCTACGATCTCGCGCGCGATCGCTACCGGCTGCGCGTGACCGCACCGTGGCCGACGGATCGCATCGAGGCGCGCGTGCCCGCGCGCTTCGTCCTCTCGCTCAGCCCCGTGCAGCCGACGCGCCGCGACCGGGAGACCGACCTACAGGGGGAACGATTGCTGGTGGTGTCCCGCGAGCCTGCCGCGGAGGGGCAGGGGCTGCTCGTCGACCTCGACGGGCTCTCCGGCGTCCTCCGCGCGCGTCAGCCGCTCACCGAGCGCCCGGCGTCGGCCGTCGCCGCGGCGGTGGCGCTCGCGGCGGTCGCCGGTGGCGCGATCGCGATCGGGCGGTTGACGCGGGCACGCAGCCGATGAGCGCGCCCGCCATCGAGACGCGGGGGCTCACGAAGCGCTACGGCACGCTGGACGTCGTCCGCGACGTGACGATCGCGGTCGGGCCGGGCTCGAAGACCGCGCTCACGGGGGCGAACGGGGCCGGCAAAACGACGCTGCTCGGGATGCTGGCGACGCTGATCGTGCCGTCCGCGGGGGAGGCGACGGTGGCGGGGCACCCCGTGCAGCCGCCGGCGCCGGCGCTGCGGCGGCGCATCGGCGTGCTCGCGCACCTGCCGATGGTCTACGAGGAGCTCTCGCCGTGGGAGAACCTCGCGTTCTTCGCGCGGCTGTACGCGGTCGAGGGGGCGGCCGCGCGCGCGGAGGAGCTGCTGCGGCGCGTCGGGCTCTGGGCGCGCCGCCACGAGCCAACGCACGTGTTCTCGCGCGGGCAGCACCAGCGGCTCGCGCTCGCGCGGGCGCTCCTGCACGCGCCGGACATCCTGCTGCTCGACGAGCCGGAGACCGGGCTCGACCCGGAGGGGGTCGCGGTGCTCGACGAGCTCGTGCTGCGCGCGCCCGGGCTCACGGTGATCGCGGCGACCCACCGGCTCGATCACGTCGCGTCGTGGAGCGACGGGACCGTGCACCTGGACCGCGGGCAGGTGGTCGAGGACGCGACGCGCGGCTCGGCGTCCGGGGCGCGCGCAGCCGCCACCGCGGGCGGCGCGGGGGAGGCGCAGTGAGCGCGACGCTCGCGGTACTGCGCAAGGACCTGCGGCTCGCCTGGCGGGACCGCAGCGGCTGGCTCTCCGCCACCGCGTTCGCGGCGATCAGCGTCCTCATCTACTCGTTCGCGTTCGACCTCGCCGCGCAGCCCGTGCGGCCCCTCCTGCCCGGCGTGCTCTGGACAACGTTCCTCTTCGCGGGGATCTTCGCCGGGGCCCACTCGTTCCAGCGGGAGGCGGAGCAGGGGACCTTCGACGCGATGCTGCTGTCGCCCGCGCCCGCAACCGCGATCTACCTCGGCAAGGCCCTCAGCCACATGCTCGCGCTGCTCGTGATCGAGGTTGCCCTGCTTCTGCTCGCGACTATCCTGTTCAGCACCGCGCTCCTCACGCCGGACCTTGCGTTGATCGTCTTGGTGGGTACGGTGGGATACGTGTCGCTGACGACCCTCCTCTCGACGCTGGGGAGTCGCGCGCGCGCCCGTGCAGTCCTGCTCCCCGCGCTCGCCCTGCCGTTGCTCGTGCCCCTCCTGATCGCGGCCGTGCGCGCCACCGGCGCGAGCCTCGGCGACCCCGTCGGGACGGCGCCGTGGACGCTGCTCCTGCTCGTGTTCGGAATCTGGAGCTCCGCGGGCGCGGCGCTGCTCTTCCCGCTGGTCGTGGAGCGATGAGCGCCTCCGGCGCGCCCACCGCGTTCGCGGCACCCGCGCCGCGCCGGCCCGGGGCACTCGCAAGGCTCTACGGGCGTCGCTGGGGCGTGCTCCCACCGCTCACGGCGGTCGGGATGTTCGCGATGATCGCCGGCGCCGTGATCGCGGCGCCCCGCGAGATCGTCGAGGGCGAGGTCCAGCGGCTCATGTACATTCACGTCCCGTCGGCGTGGTCCGCGTACCTCTCGTTCACGATCGTCTTCGTCGCCTCGATCGTCGTGCTCTGGCGGCGCGACATGCGGTGGGATGCCGTCGCGCGCGGGGCGGCGGCGGTCGGTGTGCTGTTCACGGCGCTCACGCTGGCGACCGGCGCGATCTGGGGCCGCCCGATCTGGGGCGTCTACTGGACCTGGGACGCGCGGCTGACGGCCACGCTCGTGCTCCTGTTGATCTTCTCCGTCTACCTGCTGGCGCGGTCGGTCGCCGGCCCGAACGACGAGCAGGGCGCGCGCTACGCGGCCGTGTTCGCGATCATCGGCTTCCTCGACATCCCGTTGATCCACATGTCGGTGAACTGGTGGCGCACGTTGCACCCCCAGCCGCTCATCGTGCGCCCGCTCGACCGCCCGGCACTCCCGGGCGAGATGCTGCTCGTGCTGGTGATCTCGGCGCTCGCGATCTCGCTGCTCGCGCTCTGGCTGATCTCGCTGCAGGCGCACGCGGAGCGGCTCGGCCAGCGTGCGCAGAGCCTGCAGGCGCGCATCGACCGTGGGGAGCGGGGCTGAGCATGGAGAACCTGCAGTACCTGTTCGCCGGGTTCGCGGTGTTCTGGGCCGGGCTGCTCGTCTACCTGCTCGTGCTGCAGGCACGGATCCGGGCGCTGCAGCGGGAGATCGAGCGGCTCGAGGAACGTCTCGCGGCGAGCGAGCCGGGCGCTGCGCGCGGTCCGGAGGAGCGCGCCGGCGGGGGCGCGAACGCGAGCGCCGCGGGCGCCCCGCGAGCGTAAGCGCGCCGCCGCGTAGGATGGCGCCGGACGGTCCACGCCGGGGCGGGAAGGGCTCGATGTCGCGGTATCAGGCGCTCGCGCTCGTCACCGTGGTCGCGACGCTCCTGTTGATCACGCTCGGCTCGGTGGTGCGCACCACGGGCTCCGGGCTCGGCTGCCCGGACTGGCCGCTGTGCCACGGCCGGCTGCTGCCGCCGCTCGAGCGCACCGCGATCATCGAGTACAGCCACCGCACGGTCGCGGCGCTCGTCGGCGCGCTCGTCGTCGCGACCGTCGTCACCACGCTGCGCGTGCGGCGCACCGAGCGTGCGGTGCGCGCGCTCGCGGTCGCCGCGCTCCCGCTGCTCGCGCTCCAGGCGTGGCTCGGGAAGGAGACCGTCGAGCGCGAGCTGCCGCCGCTCGTCGTCACGTTCCATCTCTCGACGGCGCTCGTGCTGTTCGCGGTGCTCGCGCTGGTCGCGGCGCTCGCGTGGCAGGGCGCGGAGCGCCGGCTGGCGGCGATCCGCGAGCGGCGCGCCGTCGCGCGGCTCGCCGTGATCGCGGCGGTCGCGATGGCGGTCGTGATCGTCTCGGGCGCCTACGTCGTGGGCGCGCACGCGAGCTTCGCCTGCTCGGCGTGGCCCGGCTGCCCGGAGTCGCCGGTGCCGTTCGCCGCGGGCGGCCGGCCCGAGGCCGTGCACTGGCTCCACCGCCTCACCGTGCTCGCCGCCGGCGCCGCGGTGGCGCTCGTCGTGCTCGCGGTCTGGCAGCTGCGCGAGCCCGCGCCCTGGCTGCGACGCGGCGCCCTCGCGCTGGGCGTGCTCTTCCTCGCGCAGGTGCTGAGCGGCGCGCTCAACATCTGGAGCGAGCTCTCGGAGGCCGCGCGCGTCCTCCACCTCGCGCTCGGCAGCGCGCTCTGGGCCGTCCTCGTCGTGATCGCCGTGGCCGGCCGCTACGGGTCGGCACCCTCGCCCGCCGACGCGCGCGCCCCCGCGCCCGCCGTGGGCGCGAGCCGCGCCCGTGCATAGCCAGGCGAAGCTCGGCGCCGCAGCCCAGCCGGGCCGCCCGCTCGCCGCGCTCGCGCGCGACTACGTCACGCTCACCAAGCCGTCGATCATCCTGCTGCTGCTCATCACCACGGTGCCCGCGATGGTCCTCGCGACCGGCGGGTGGCCGAGCAGCTGGCTCGTCGCCGCCACGCTGATCGGCGGCGTCCTCGCCGCCGGCGGCGCCGGCGCCGTGAACATGTACATCGACCGCGAGGTCGACGCGATCATGCGGCGCACGCGGTCGCGCCCCATCCCGCGCGGCTCCGTGGAGCCCCGCCACGCCCTCGTCTTCGGAGTCGCGATGGGTGCCGCCTCCGGCGTCTGGCTCGCGCTCACCGTGAACCTGATCTCGGCCACGCTCGCGGTGGGAGCATTCCTCTTCTACACGCTCGTCTACAGCGCCTACCTGAAGCGCACGACGGTGCACAACACGGTGCTCGGCGGCGCGGCCGGTGCGCTCCCACCCCTCATCGGCTGGACCGCCGCGACCGGCTCGGTCGGCCTCGAGGGCGTGCTGCTCTTCCTGATCGTCTTCTACTGGCAGCCGCCGCACTTCTGGGCGCTCGCGCTCGCGCTCGTCGACGACTACCGCGCGGCCGGCATCCCGATGCTCCCGGTCGTACGCGGCGAGCGCGAGACCAAGCGGCAGATCGTGCTGTACGCGATCCTCACCGCCGCGCTCTCGCTGATCTTCGGTGCGGTCGCGGGGCTCAACCTGCTCTACCTCGCGGTGGCGCTCGCGGGCGGCGTGGGCTTCGTGGCCTTCGCGGTGCGCGTCTACCGCGCCCCCGGCGTCACGGCGACCGGCGCGATGTTCCGCTACTCGACGAGCTACCTCGCCATGCTCTTCGCCTCGATGGTCGCGGACCGGCTGCTGCTCGGATAGCCACGCGCGGCGCCAGCGCGCACGCGCGAACGAGCTAGTCGACGACCTCGAGCAGCCGGAAGCTGATCGGGCCCGCCGGCGCCTGCACGACGATCTCCTCGCCGGCGGCGCGGTTGCGCACCGCGAGCCCGACCGGCGACTCGATCGAGATCTTCCCCTTCGCGGGGTCGACCTCCGTGGGGCTCACGAGCGTGAACGTCTGCTCGCGGTTGCGGTCGAGGTTGAGCAGCCGCACCGTCGAGCCGACGTTGGCGCGCCCGCGCTTGGAGTCGCGATCGATGATCACGGCGCGGCGCAGGCGCTGCTCGATGTCGCGGATGCGCGCCTCGAGGTGGGCCTGCTCGTCGCGCGCGGCGTCGAGCGGGGCGTTCTCGCGGAAGTCCTTGTCGGCGAGGGCGGCGCGGAGCTTCTCCGCGATCACGGGCCGCTCGCCCTTCAGCTTGTCGAGCTGACGCTCGAGCACCTGCAGGCCCTCGAGCGTCACGTGGTAGGCCTCGCCGCCGAGCTCCTCGGCCGCACCCTCGAGCCCTCGGGCGCCCCCGGCGTGCGCGCCGAGCTGCAGGAACGGGACGAGGTTCGCGTCGGTGAAGGCCATGCGCGAGCAGTAGGCCAGGAAGGCGCGCAGCGGCTCCAGGTGCGGGAGGTCGGCGGCGCTGTCTCCCTCGGCCTCGGCCTCGTGGTAGCGGGTCACGTCCTCCCCGCTGAGCTCGCCGATCGAGCGCGTCGACCCGAACCACGCGATGAACTGCTCGACCGCCGGGCGATCGTTCTTCGCCGTCTCCGGCTCGAGCGCGTTGATGAAGTGCGTGAGCGCCTCAACGGCGGTGGTCGGCTCCGCCATATCGCGCGGTCCTCCGTTGCGAGCAGCGATGCTGGATACGGAATGACGAGCGGCCGGCGGCCGTCCTGTTGCCCTACCGCATTGCCCAGCGCAGTCTAGGAGATCGCTGACAGTCACTGTCAAACACGCGACCGCATCCCCGCCGCGGCGACGGCGCGTGGAAGGAGCGTCCGGGATGGCCCTGCCGGTGCTCGCCGCCACCGCCGCCCGGCTCGGCGTCGCGCTCCCGGAGGGGGCGCTCGAGTATTTCGAGCGCTACCGCGAACTGCTGCTCGCGGAGAACGCGCGCGCGGGGCTCACTGCGATCACGCAGCCCGCGGCGATCGAGGCCCGCCACTTCGGCGAATCGCTCGCGCTGTTCGCGGTGCTGCGCGGGCTCGGGGCGCTCAGCCCGCGCGAGCCCGGCGGCGTGGTGCGGCTCGCCGATCTCGGGCCGGGCGGCGGCTTCCCCGGCGTGCCGATGGCGATCGTGGATCCGTCGATCGCGTTCACGCTGATCGAGGCGCACGGCCGGCGCGCGGCGTTCCTCGCGCGCGTGATCGACGAGCTTGCCGTCGCGCGCGCGACCGTCCACCACGCCCGCGCGGAGGACGTCGGCCGCGCGCCGGGGCTGCGCGGCGCCTTCGACGTGGTCGTCGCGCGCGCGCTCGCGCCGCTGGCGGTGCTCGTCGAGTACGCGCTGCCGCTGCTGCGCGAGGGCGGGCTGCTCGCAACGCCGAAGGGCAGCCGCGCGCGCGAGGAGCTGGAGGCCGCCGCCGGCGCGATCGCCGCGCTCGGTGGCACCGCCGAGGAGCCCCACCCCCTCCCCCTCCCCCCGGACGCTGCGCCGCAGGATGTGCTGCTCGTGCGGCGCACCGGTCCCGTCGACGAGCGCTATCCGCGGCGCGCCGGCGTCCCGGCCAGGCGGCCACTCGGCTAAGGTGCTTGCGCGGCTGCGCTGATGTAGGATCCGAACGGCTCCCCGGCTGGGAGGCGACCCCTGACCGCCACGCTGATCGACCTTCGCCACACCGCGCAGCATCTCCAGCGCCTGGCCCTGCTCGACGTCCGCGTCTTCGACGACGTGCGCGTCGACCGCGACGCGACCCTGCCCGCGGTCGGGGTGGCCGCTTGCTCCACGGTCCTGCTCGGGCTCGGCGGTTGGCTCTGGTGGGTGACGAGCGGCCTCGGCGACGCGCGCGCGGTGTTCCTGAAGAGCGTGATCATCGGCTCGACGTTCTCCTTGATGCTCTGGCTCGTCTGGCTGCTCATCGTCTACGTGCTGATGGAGCGGCTGGCGCGGACGCAGGTGCGCGTCGACGAGCTCGTGCGAGCGGCGGGCTTCGCCGCCGCCCCGCTCGGCCTCGGCGTGCTCATGGTCGTCCCGCCGATCTCGTTCGGGGTGGGGCTCGTCGCGGTCGGTGCGTGGCTGCTCTTCACGCAGTCGGCGATCGAGCGCGTCAGCGGGATCTCCGGCGGCGTCCCGATCCTCGCGAACGCCGCGGGCTTCGCGGCGTGGGCGGTGGGGATGGCGCTGCTCTCGAACGGCGCGCACCCGCTCGCGCCCGGCCCCTTCGTCGCCGAGGCGATCTGGGACGCGATCACGAGCCTCGACGTCGCGCGCGCCGCGGTCTCCGGCTCCTAGCGCCACGGGGCGCGCGGGCGCTACACCCCGCGCCGCGCCCGCCGCCTGCGGCCGCCCGTTCCGCGCGGGGCCGCTCGCGCGTCCCGCTACGCCACCACCCCGCGCTCACGCAGCCCCTTCCGGGCAGCCTCGTCGTACCCGAGCAGCGCGAGCACGGCGTCGGTGTGCTGCCCGGGCCACGGCGCCGTCGTGCGCACCTCCCCGGGGGTCCCCGAGAACTTCGGGCCGATCCCGACCTGGCGCACGGTGCCGACCTCCGGGTCCTGCACCTCCACCACCATCCCCCGCGCGCGGTTGTGCTCGTTGTCGAGCGCCTCGCGCAGGTCGAGCACCGGCGCCACGCACAGCTCCACCGATTGCAGCTGCGCGAACCATTCCTCGCGCGTCTTCCTCTTGAACATCGTCGTCAGGTGCTGCGAGAACTCGTCGTGCTTCGAGGCGTCGTACTCGTACGGCTTCATGTCGGGGCGGCCCGCGACCTCGCAGAGGTTGGCCCAGAAGTGCGGCTCGAGCGAGCCCAGCGAGATGTACTTGCCGTCCGCGCACTCGTAGACGTCGTAGTGCGGCGAGCCGCCGCCGAGCCCGGGCGCGCCGGGTGCCGGCGGCGCGTTGCCGGCGAGCACGCCCCCCGTCTGGCTGGCGAGCAGGTAGAGCACGCCGTCCGACATCGCACTGTCGACGTACTGCCCGCGCCCGGTGCGGTCGCGCGCAATCAGCGCTGCGAGGATGGAGAACGCGGACATCAGCCCGCCGCCGGCGAAGTCCGCGATCGTGTTGTACGGGATCGACAGCTTCTGGCCCGGCCGCCCGATCGCGCCGAGCGCGCCGCCGACCGAGATGTAGTTGATGTCGTGGCCAACCATGTCGTGGTACGGCCCGGTCTGCCCGTATCCGGAGAGCGAGCAGTAGACGATGCGCGGGTTCGTCTTCCGGATCTGCTCGAAGCCGACGCCGAGCCGTTCGACCACGCCCGGGCGGAACCCCTCGAGGAAGACGTCGGCTTCCCCCGCGAGCTTGTGGACGATCTCGCGCCCCTCCTGCTCCTTGAGGTTCACGACGATCGAGCGCTTGTTGCGGGCGAGCGGGTTGTGGGCGCGCCGCCGCTTCGCCGCCTCGTCCGGCGGGGCGGCGGCGGCGCCGGTGCCCGGCACCGCGCCGGCCGGTGCCTCCACGAGCAGCACGTCGGCGCCGAGGTCGCCGAGCAGCATCGAGCAGTACGGGCCCGGCGCGAGCCGGGACAGATCGACGACCCTGATCCCCTCGAGCGGCAGCGTCATGGGGGGGCATACCTTTCCTGGGCGAGCACGCGGGGTGGCGAGTCGGCAGTATATGCAGGCGCCCGCGTGCGGCCGATCGTGCCGCGAGGCGCACCGCGCGCCCGGCCGGAGAGCGGGGCGAGCCGGGGGAGGAGGACGACATGGCGACCGAGCATGGAGTTCACGCCGCGCATGGTTCGGCGGCGATTGCGAACCACGCGCACCCGCTCGACCCGTTGAGCGCGCCCGAGGTCGAGCGCGCCGCGGCGCTCTGCCGCCAGCGGCACCCCTCCGAGCAGCTGCGCTTCGTCACGATCGCGCTCGAGGAGCCAGCGAAGGCCGCGGTCGCGGCGTTCCGCGCCGGCGGCCCGATCGAGCGGCGGGCGGCGGTGGTCGCGATCGACCGCGCGGACGGGCGCGTCTTCGAGGGCCGCGTGGACCTCGCCGCGGGCGCGGTCGAGGCGTGGACGCACCGCCCCGGCGTGCAGCCGTACCCGATCCTCGAGGAGTTCGCGGACGCCGACCGCGTGATCCGCGCCGACGCGCGCTGGCAGGCGGCGCTGCGCCGCCGCGGCGTCACCGACCTCGACCGCGTGCAGATCGACCCGTGGCCGGCGGGGAACTTCGGCGACCCGGCGGAGGAGGGCCGCCGCATCCTGCGCGGCATCGCCTACGCCCGCGACGCGGACGACGCCAACGGCTACGCGCGCCCGATCGAGGGCGTGGTCGCGGTGGTGGACCTCAACGCGCGCGAGGTGATCCGCGTGGTCGACGAGGGCGCCGCCCCCGTCCCGGCCGCGGACGCCCGCTACGACGCGGCGGCTCAGCCACGCCTGCGCGACGACCTGCGGCCGCTCGAGATCGCGCAGCCGGAGGGGCCGAGCTTCGTGATCGAGGGCCACCGGGTGCGCTGGCAGCGGTGGCGGATGCGCGTCTCGCTCCACCCGCGCGAGGGCCTCGTGCTGCACGAGGTCGCCTACGAGGACCGCGGCCGGGTGCGCCCGATCGCGCACCGCATGGGACTCTCCGAGATGGTGGTGCCCTACGGCGACCCGTCCCCCGGCCAGTACTTCAAGAACGCCTTCGACAGCGGGGAACTGGGACTCGGCCGCTCCACGAACGCGCTGACGCGCGGGTGCGACTGCCTGGGGGAGATCGCGTACCTCGACGGGGTGGTCGCGGGGGGCGACGGGGCCGCGCGGGTGCTGCCCAACGCGATCTGCATCCACGAGGAGGACTTCAACATCCTCTGGAAGCACACGCGCGCCGCCGGCCAGACGGAGGTGCGGCGCTCGAGGCGGCTGGTGGTCTCGTCCTGGGCGACCGTCGGCAACTACGACTACGGGTTCTACTGGTACTTCTACGAGGACGCGTCGATCGAGTGCGAGGTCAGGCTCACCGGGATCATCCAGCCGATGGCCGTGGGCGACGGCCCGATCCCGCCGACCGCGCACCGCGTCGCACGGAACGTGGCCGGTCCGATCCACCAGCACTTCTTCTGCATGCGCGTCGACGCGGACGTCGACGGCGGCGGGAACACCGTGTACGAGGTCGACACGCACCCGCTCCCGCCCGGTCCCGACAACCCGCACCACAACGCGTTCGCGCCGGCGCTCACGCCGATCCGCAGCGAGGCGGAGTCCGCGCGCACGGTGAACGCGGCGACTGGGCGCCACTGGCGGATCGTGAATCCCTCGCGGCTGAACGCGGTCGGCGAGCCGGTGGCGTACGCGCTGCTCCCGGGCGAGACCGTCGCGATGATGGCCGGCGAGGAGGCCGCGGTCGCGCGGCGCGCGACCTTCGCGCGCCGGCAGCTCTGGGTGACGCAGCACGCGCCGGACGAGCTCTACCCCGCGGGCACGTACCCGTCGATGTCGAAGGGGGGCGACGGGCTGCCCGCGTTCACCGCGGCGAACCGCCCGCTCGAGGATCGCGACATCGTGCTCTGGTACGTGATCGGCGTGAACCACATCGTGCGGCCCGAGGACTTCCCGATCACCTCGGTGCACCGTGCGGGCTTCGCGCTGAAGCCGTGGGGCTTCTTCGACGCGAACCCGGCGCTCGACGTCGCGCCGCCGGCGGCGGCCTGCGACTGCCCGCCGGGCGAGTGCGTGCACGGGCACGACGGCCACGAGGGGCACGCGCACGGAGCAGCCCGGTAGCGCGACCGCGAGCTGCGACGTCACGGGGGCGGAGCGTGGGAACGGAGCCCCGCCCGCGGAACCGCTGGCTCAACGGCGTCTCGCGCGACGGCCGGCGCATCGTGGGCGCCAAGGCCGTGCGGGCGTTCGGCGACGGGCTCGCGAGCATCGCGCTCGCGGCGCTGTTGGCCGAGCGGGGCTTCGGTCCGTTCGCGATCGGCGTGCTCGCGACCGCGGCCCTGAGCGGCTCGTCGCTGGCCACGCTGGCCGTGGGGTTCTGGGTCGACCGCATCGGCCGGCGGCGCGTGCTCATGGGTGCCTCGGTGCTGGCGGCACTCAGCGGCATCGCGTTCGCCGCGGCCGAGGCGTACGCGCTGCTGCTCGTGATCGTCTTCCTCGGCACGATCAACCCGAGCCAGGGCGACGTCTCGGCGTTCCTCCCGGTGGAGCAGGCCGCCCTCTCCGAGACGGTGCCGGCGCCGCGGCGGACGTGGCTCTACGCGCGGTACAACCTGGTCGGGCGCATCTCGGCGGCGGCGGGCGCGCTCGCCACCGGCGGCGCCGTGGCGGGCGCTCGCGCGTTCGGGATCGACGCGGCCGATGCGCTCCGGCTCGTCTTCGTCGGATACAGCCTGCTCGGCGTGAGCCTGCTGCTCGTGTACCGGGGCGTCTCCCCGGCGATCGAGCTCGCCGCCGACGCGCGGGCCCGCCGCGCCCGGCTCGGGGAGTCGCGCGGACGCGTCGCCGGGCTCGCCGCGTTGTTCGCGATCGACTCCTTCGGAGGCGGGCTCGTCGTCGACTCCGTGCTCGCGCTGTGGCTCTTCGAGCACCACGGGCTCTCGGTGGCCGCCACGGGCGCGATCTTCTTCGCGATCGGGCTCCTCGCCGCCGGGTCCATGCTGCTCGCCGTGCCGCTGGCCGACCGCATCGGCCTGATCCGGACGATGGCCTACACGCACCTCCCCTCGAACGTCGCTCTGGCCCTGGTGCCGTTCGCGCCCACACTGCCGGTCGCGCTCGCGCTGCTGTTCGTGCGGTCGTCGCTCTCGCAGATGGACGTGGCCCCGCGCACGACCTACATCGTCTCGGTGGTCGCGCCGGAGGAGCGGGCGGCCGCGGTGGGCGTCGCGAACGTCGCGCGCTCGCTGGCGACGGCGGCGGGTCCGCTGGCGGGAGGGGCGCTGCTCGCCGCGGGGCCGTTCGGGCTGCAGCTCGTGGCAGCGGGCGCGATCAAGGGCGCCTACGACGTGGCGTTGCTGATCGCTTTCGGGCGCGTCCCCGTGCGCGAGGAGCCGGCCGCGCGAACGCCGGCGGGCGACGGAGAGCGGGAGGCTACAGGTAGCCCAGCTTCTTCGCCTCGTGCGTGAGCGACTCGCGGAACTTCGGGTGCGCGAGGCCGATCAGCGCCTGCGCCCGGTCGCGCGTCGACTTCCCCTTGAGGCAGGCCGCGCCGTGCTCGGAGACGACCCAGTGCACCTCGGTGCGCGGCGTGGTCACGACCGCGCCCGGGGTGAGCGTCGGCACCACGCGTGACACGGCACCCTGCCGCGCGGTCGAGTAGAACGCGATGATCGACTTCCCCCCGCGCGAGTCGAAGGCGCCACGCGCGTAGTCGTGCTGGCCGCCGGTGCCGCTGAACTGCACCGCACCCATCGACTCCGAGCAGCACTGGCCGGTGAGGTCGACCTCGATCGTCGAGTTCACCGAGATCATGTGGTCGTTGCGCGCGATATTCGGCGGGAAGTTCGTGTACGAGACGGGGTGCGCCTCGATGTACGGGTTGTCGTCCAGGAAGTCGTACATCCGCCGCGAGCCCGCCGCGAACGCGTAGATCGCCTTCCCCGGATGGAACGTCTTCTTCGAGCCGTTCGCCACGCCGGACTCGACCAGGTCGACCATCGACTCCACGAACATCTCGGTGTGGATCCCGAGGTCGCGGTGGTGCATGAGGTTCCTGGCGACCGCGTTCGGCACGCCGCCGATCCCGAGCTGGATGCAGGCGCCGTCCGGGATCATCTCCGCGATCAGCGCGCCCATGCGCGTGTCCTCCTCGCGCTCGGGCTGCGTCGCCAGCTCGTTGAGGGGGGCATCGTGCTCGACGACGGCGTCGACCTCGGAGATGTGCACCCAGCCGGTGCCGTGGACGCGCGGCATCTGTGGGTTGAGCTCGGCGACGACGTAGCGTGCCTTCTCGATGGCGGCCTTGTTGATGTCGACGTCGGTGCCGAGGCTCATGAAACCGTGCTTGTCGATGCGCGACACCTTCACGAGCGCGACGTCGACGTCCATGAACTCGGTGATGAGGCGCGGGATCTGGTGGAAGTAGGCGGGGTTGAACACGGCGTCGCCGTGCTTGAGCAGCTCGCGGTCGGCGCCGCTCGCGAACATCGACTCCCAGTGGAGGGCGTGGCGGACGTCGGGCTGGAAGATCGTGCGCGCCGAGCCGCCCATCGGGAGCAGCGTCGTCACGCGGACGTCCTTGAGGTCGCCGGCGCGCGCGCGGTTGGCGAGCGCCTCGAGCAGAGCGGGCGGCTCGCCCACGGCCATGCCGAAGACGACCAGTGACCCGTCCGGGATCGCGGCGACCGCCTCGTCGGCGCCCCTCAGCTTCGCGCGGTACGCGTCCTCCCAGCCCACCATCGCCTCCTCCTTCGCCTGCCCGCGCACTCTATACCGGTCCTGCGGATCGGGGCTCCGGTGGCGGCCGCCGCCGCCCCCGTTCAGCGCGTCCGCCCCACGTACCCCGGCCCGCGGCCGCGCTCCCGGACGTGCGCCCGCGCGACACGCGCGTCGAGGTCGATCCCCCGCCGGGGCGGCTCGGGATCGCGAGCGTCCCCCCTTCGAACTCCAGCGCGCCGCCGGTGAGTCTCGTCGTTCCACGGCACGTCGCCGATGTCGATCTCCATGATCCGCACGTTCGGCACCGTCGCGCAGAGGTGCGGCGCGATGTACCTCGAGAGGTGCGAGTCGAAGTTGTGCGGCGCGACGTTCAGCTCGTAGCTCTCGGCGAGCATCGCGACGTCGCGATCGCGCGAAGCCGTTCCACGGGATGTCGATCATGACGTTGTCCATCGCGCGCGCCTCGAAGTACCGGCGGTAGTCGCGGATCCCGTACAGGTTCTCGCCGGGCGTGATCGGCACGGTCGTGCGCTCCCTTCACCCGGCGCAGCCCGTGCGGCTCGTACATGTCGACCTCGCCCCAGAGCATGTTCAACTGCTCCGAGACGCGGCAGATCGTGACAGCAGCCTCCGGCTTGTAGTGGAAGTTCAGGTCGAGCGCGATCTCGACGTCCGGGCCGACGCCCTCGGTGAACGCCGCGAGCAGTCGCTCGATCGCGCGGAGGATCTCGACCGGTACGGTCTGATCGGTCGGTCCGCCGCCGAAGCCGTGGGTGCGCGCGGGGGTGCCCGGGATCACGACGTTGGTCTTGAGCGCGCTGATGGCCCGCCGCGATGCCCATCGCCGAGGCGCACGATCGTGTCGTACGAGTCGATCGGAGGCGCGCCGATCAGCTCGTGGTTGCGCGCGCGAGGAGCCGCAGTGCGACCAGTAGAGGCGCTGGCGTTCGCGCACCGGGCCGCCGAAGAGCTCGTGCACCGGGACGCCGAGCGCCTTCCTCTTGAGTTCCCACAGCGCGAGCTCGATCCCCGCGATCGCCCTTCGCGGCGATTCCGCCCGGGCTCTGCCGCGCGACGCGATAGAGGTCCCAGTACACCGACTCCACGGCGCGCGGGTCGCGGCGCAGCGCGACCGGCTCGAAGTCGGTGACCGCGCCGACGATGCCGTACGGGTTGCGGCCGTTGAGCACTCCCCGTAGCCGGTCAGGCCCTCGTCGGTGCGCACGGCGACGCATTGCCACGGGCGCCAGCCCGCGTCGACGACGAAGGTCGTGATCGCGGTGATCTTCACGGCGCTCCCCCGTTCGTCCCCGACCGCCGCGGACGTGGGCGGTCTAGACGAGGACCATCGCGTTGCCAGCCGTCACCGTGGCGGGGCCGTGTCAGGTTCGCGCGCCTCTCGGGCCGGGTGGGGCGCAGCCGCGCCTCCAGGCCTTCCCTCCCCGCGCCCCGCGCGATGGACCTGCGATGGCACGTACCCGTTCGTCCCAGGCCACGCCGACGACGAGAGACGCGATCGACCAGCGACTGGATGCGACGCGTGAGGCCGCCGACCGCCGCGCGTGGCGCGAGGCGTACGAGCCGCTCGTCGAGATCGACGGGGACGGGCGGCTCGACGCCGCCGGGCTCGAGCTCCTCGGCTCGGTCGCGTGGTGGGCGGGCGACCCCGACCGATCGATCGGCGCCCGCGAGCGCGCCGTGCCCGCGTACCTGAAGGACGGCGACACGGTGCGAGCGGCGTACGTCGCGTGCCTGCTTGCGATGGATCACCGCCAGCGCTCCTCGGAGGCGGCGGCGGGCGGCTGGCGGGCGTGCGCGGCGCGGATCCTCCAGGGCGAGCCCGAGGGCGTGGCGCACGGCTACCTCGCGATGGTCGAAGGCGACGAGACGCTGGTGGACGGCGACGGCGAGCGCGCCTTCGCGCTCGCCGAGCGCGCGGTCGATCTCGGCGCGCGCTACGGCGACCGCGACCTCCAGGGGTACGGGCGCGTCGCCCAGGGGATGGCGGTCGTCCGCGCCGGCGATCCCGAACAGGGCCTCGCGCTGCTCGACGAGGCGGCGGCGGCGGCGGGCCGGCCGCCGGCGAGCTGGAGCAGCGCCATCGCGGGCTGCGCCGTCGCCATCCAGCGCCGCCTCGCGGAGCACCGGCGCGAGCACGGGTTCGCGCCGCAGGTGCGCATCGGCGTGCACACGGCGAACGTTGCCAAGCTCGGGCACGAGTTCTCGGGGATCGGCGTGAACCAGGCCGCGCGCATCGCCGCGCTCGCGGACGGCGGCCAGATCCTCGCGAGCCGGGAGACGGCGGGCGACCGGCGCGCCACAGGCGACCCGCGCACCGTCTCGCTGAAGGGGATCGCGGAGCCCGTCGAGATCGTCAGCGTCGGCTGGCGCTGAGCGGCCGGCTGCGGCGACTCACCCCCGGCGTCGCCGAGCGCCGACCTCGCCGCTCAGTCGAGCGGCGCGCCGATCTCGCCCCGGAAGCGCGCGTAGGCCGCGGCACCCGCGAAGGCGCTCACCGCGCGGTCGGCGGTCGGGAAGACGCCGATGCCGGCGTCGACGTAGCGCCGCTGCAGCGAGGCCTCCGCGGGGCCGGACATCGCGGTCGCGATCGCGAACGGGACCCGCGCGTCGCGATGCGCGCCGACCATCGCCTCTGCGAAGCGGCGCGCGCCCTCGCCCCCGCCGCCGCCGCCGATGATCACGACGCCGTCCACCGCGGGGTCGGCGGCGGCGATGCGCGCGCCGCGCTCGAACGCCTCGAGCGAGCCGCCGAGGCCGACGTCGATCGGGTTGCGCGGCGAGGTGCCGACCGGGTTGATCTCGGCCCAGAGTCGCTCGATCGACCCCGGCGCGAGCCGCGCGAGCGCCAGCCCGGCCTCCTCCAGGGCGTCGACGGCGGAGATGCCCGGTCCGCCCGGACCCGTCACGATCGCGATGCGCCGGCCGGCGGGCGCAGGCCGCATGTGGAGCGCGACGACGAGGTCGATCACCTGCTCCGCGTTGCGCGCCACAACCGCGCCGGCCTGACGGGCGACCGCCTCCCACACGTAGCGCGAGCCGGTCAGCGCGCCGGTGTGGCTGCGCGCCGCGCGGGCGCCGCCTTCGGTGCGGCCCGACTTCCACAGCACCACGGGCTTGCGTGCCGAGGTCGCGCGCAGTGCGTCGAAGAAGTGCCGCCCGTCGCGCGCGCCCTCCACGTACATCCCGACGACGCGCGTCGCGGCGTCGTCACTGAGGTGGTCGAGGAAGTCCGCGGCCTGCAGGTCGAGCTGGTTGCCGACCGAGACGGCCTTGCTCGCGGGGTAGCCGCGCGCGGTGCTCTCGCGCGTGAACATGCTCATCAGCGAGCCGCTCTGCGAGATGAACGCCGTGTCGCCGACCTCGGTGGGGACGCCGGGGAACGGGCCGAGCCCGACCGCGGGGGAGTACACCCCCATGCAGTTCGGGCCGATCATCCGCACGCCGCCTTCGCGCGCGGCCGCGAGCAGCGCTGCGGCGCGCGCGTCACCCTCCGGCGTGTGCAGCTCGTCGAAGCCCGCGACGAACATGATCGCCACCGAGACCCCGGCGCGGCCGCAGTCCGCGACGATCCCGGGCGCCGCATCCGGCGGCGCCACGACGATCGCCTGCTCCACCGGGCGGCCGATCGCCGAGACGGTGGGGTGGCACTTCACGCCGAGGATCTCGTCGGCGCCGGGGTTCACCGCGTAGACGTCGCCCCTGAAGCCCGGCGACTGCAGCGCCTCGAGGAAGCGCCGCCCGAGCCCCTCGCGACGGGGCACGCCGACCACCGCGACCGAGCGTGGCTCGAAGACCTGCCGCATCACCGACCCGGCGTCGCCTGGCATGCCGGGCATCCTACATCCACGACTCGCCGCAGAGGCGAGGGGTGGCGGGGGGGACGGTGCGGGTAGACTGCACCCATGGACAGGCACCTCCTCGATCGACTGCGTTCCGTGAGCCGTTCTGAGCCGGACGGGCGGCGCGGCGCGTTCTACGGCTGGTACGTCGTCGGTGCGCTCTTCTTCGCGACGTTCCTCGGCGTCGGCACGCGCCAGGGGTTCGGCGTCTTCGTCGAGTCGTGGGAGCGCGACTTCGGCGTCTCCGTGGGCACGATCTCGGCCGCGGCGGCGGTCGGCTGGGTCGGGAACGGCCTGAGCCAGCCGCTCTTCGGGCGGCTCACCGACGCGTTCGGCGGCCGGCGCGTGCTGGTGGCCAGCACGGTCGCGATGGGGCTCGGCACGGTCGCGATGGCCGGAGCGCAGAACGTCTTCGCGCTGCTCGTGCTCTACGGGTTCGTCGTCTCCGCGGCCGGCGGCGGGGTTTTCCCCACGCCCGCCGCCGCGGTCGTGTCTCGCTGGTTCCAGCGCCGCCGCGGCACCGCGATGAGCTTCGTCACGTTCGGCGGCTCCGCGGGGGGGATCGTGCTGGTGCCGTTCGCGGCGTACCTGCTGCTTGCGACCGACTGGCGTGTCGCGTGGCTCGCGATGGGCGGGCTGGTGCTCGCGCTCGGCGTGCCGCTGCTGCTTGCAATCGTGCGGTCGGACCCAGGCGAGCTCGGCCTGCAGGCGGACGGCGACGACCACCACGACGAGCGCGTGGGGGCCGGACCGCGCCCGGCCGTCCACGCGCAGACGGGACCGCTCGTCGCGCGCGAGTGGCCGGACTCGTTCCGCACGTCGCCGATCTGGCAGCTCTCGCTCGCCTACGGCGTGTGCGGGGTGACGACCGCGATGGCGTCCGTGCACTACGTGCGCTGGGCTGCAACCGAGGGCATCTCGCCGGGCACCGCCGCGCTCGCCTTCGGCCTGCTCAGCGCGATCAACGGCGCCGGGCTGCTGACGGTCGGCGCGATCTCGGATCGCATGCAGCGCAAGAACCTCCTCGGCGGGGTCTACCTCGTGCGCGCGGTCGCGTTCGTCATGTTGGTGGCGCTGCCGGGCGTGCCGGCGCTGTGGACGTTCGCGGTGATCGGCGGGATGTCGTGGCTCGCGACGGTCCCGCTCACGACCTCGCTCACCGCCGACGTCTACGGGCTCCGGCACATCGGCACGCTGAACGGGCTCGTCACGATGGCGCACCAGCTCGGGGGCGCGGCCGCCGTGCTCGTCGCAGGGTTCGCGTTCGACCGCTTCGGCACGTACGACGTCTCGTTCCTCGCCGCGGCGGCGCTGCTCGTCGTGGCCGGCCTGCTCAGCCTCACGATCCGCGAGCGCGCGTACTCGACCCGGTTCCAGCCGGTGACCGCGGAGGCCGCCGCGACCGGGAGGTCATACCCGACGGCCGCGAGCTGACCCGGTGGGGACGGCCCTGTTCCGCTTCGTCCTGCACCACTCCGAGGCCGTCGACCCGACGCTGGCGCGCTGGCTGCGAGACGAGATCGACCACCTGCTCGGGCTGCCAACGGCGGCGTACGTCGGGCTGCTCGGGGCCGCGATCGTGGCGTTCCCGCTGGGGCTCCTCTGGATGGCGCGGCGGCGCGGGCCGAACCCCGGCGCGCAGGCGGGCGAGGGGAGCCGGGATCGGGGGCAGCGGGGCGCGCCGTAAGCGCGCGATCACGCGGCGGCCGGCTGCGCGCCCCCCCCTCGCCGACC
>Ga0194132_10005952_pt1 | contig 19301 bp, 16 predicted proteins | sample TA2KigOf80mmetaG_FD_148612 | JGI IMG/M metagenome (GOLD analysis project Ga0194132, IMG submission 148612) | Freshwater microbial communities from Lake Tanganyika, Tanzania - TA2015054 Kigoma Offshore 80m | ecosystem: Environmental > Aquatic > Freshwater > Lake | place: Tanzania: Lake...
CCTGTTCGTCGCGTGCTCGGCCGATGATGTCGTGTGCGAAATCGATCTGCTCACGAACACGATCTTCGACCGCTTCGAGATCATGACGTCGCGCCACGTGCTCTTCCTGTCGAAGGACGGAAACAACGTGCTCGTGTCGCCGATGCTGTCGGGCAACAACACGATGGCCAAGGCCGGAGGACCGATCGTCAACGCGGACTCGACTGCGCCGGTGTTGGACATGGCCGACCCGGCCGTCGCAGCGATCGGACTGCCGGACGAGGACCTGTTTCGCCTGATTCCCGGTGCGACTCCGTTCACCGGACAGGTCGAAGTGGCAGCCAAGGGTCTGGGCACGAACCTGTTCGCTCACGGGACAAACCCGGCCACGGGCAAGTTCTGGATCCTCAACACCAATTCGCGCAATCAGGGCGCGAATGCCAAGGGGGTCGCGGCATTGAAGAGCACGTTCACGACCTCGCGCATCACGCTGACGAACCTGCCCACGCCGGGTGGACAGCCCGCGACCAATCACACCTTCGTCGGTCTGGACAATCTGGATCCCGTGACCTTCGCGCCGGGCCCGTTCCTCGCCGGCGACAACTGCACGAAGCCCTATGACCTGTGGTTCACCACCGGCGGCTTGGGATTCGTCGTCGGCACATCGACCGACAACGTTCGCATCTTCAACCAGAACGGCGCACGGATCGGACAGTGGTCCTTGCCATCCGGCTCGCTCCCTCGCGCGGTCCTCGTCCACGAAGGGTACTGGCTCGTCGCGGTCTACTGTTGGGGAACGAACGTGATCGACATCCGCGATCTCACCGGCACTTCGGTCGGCGAGTTGCAGCTGGGTTACGATCCGGCGCCGTACGCGATCAAGCAGGGTCGCAAGATCTTCTTCGACGCGCGCCACTCGGAGTTCGAGAACGCCACCTGCGAGAGCTGCCACGTCGAAGGGTTGATGGACTTCCTCGCGTGGGACAACTCGTCCCTGCCGCTCGACGACAAGGGCCCGATGTTCACGCAGAGCCTGCGCGGAATCGCGGCGATCCGGCCGTACCACTGGCGCGGTGAACAGGTGGATCTCGCCGATTTCAACGGCGTGTTCGCCGACCTCTTCGGCAGCACCCCACTCGGGACCGGGCCAGGCAGCGATTTCGAAAAGCTGCAGGCCTACATCTTCCAGCTCGAAAACCCCGCCAATCCCAACGCGCACCCCAACCGGATCATCACCAACAGCAAGCAGGTGACCAAGTTCAACCCGGTCGACCCGACGCACAGCGCGTTGAGCGCGATCAACGGCCAGGATGTGTATTTCAGCAAGCCGAACGTCGGCGTCTCGACATGTCAGGACTGCCACACGCTGCCGACCGGATCGGACAGCGACATCTTCGAGGACGGTCTCCTCGATCAGCACCACCGCTCGGGCTTCGACATTGCTGCCTACAACGGACTGTGGCGCAAGGAGCAGAAATCGCGCGTGGACGTTCAGCTCGTCGGGTCCACGATCGAGCCGAGAGCGCCGCTGGGTTCGGGCGCGAGTCACGCTGGAATCGTGCCGGGCGTGTTCGAGTTCATCCGCGACCTGTTCCCGCCCTTGACGATGAACGAGCGCCAGGACGTCGCGTTCTTCATTCACCAGCTCGACAGCGGCCTGGCCCCGGCGGTCCATCGCTCGCGGTTCATCGGGCCGGGCTCGACGAGCGGAACGTGGGTATCGACCTACCTCATCGCTCAAGCGAGACAACGCAACTGCGACATCGGGGTGTACGGAACGGTCAATTGGCTCGGCGTCCCGCGCAATCTGCGGTGGTTCTGGGACCGGAATCTGACGTCGTCGCAGTTCACCTGCGAGGATCCGACGATCCCCAATCAGAATCTGGCCTTCTTCGTCAACCAAGCCGTCGCTGGCACCGGTCGCAACGTCTTCCTCGGCCTGCCGGTCGGCATGGGCCGGCGCTGGGCGGTGGACTTCGACGACGACGGGTTGTTCAACGTGCCCGAAGTGGCGCTCGCCACGAATCCGACGAAACCCGACACCGACGCCGACGGTTTCCTGGATGGGACGGAAGTCACGTTCGGCAGCAACCCGAGCGACCCGCTGAGTCTGCCGAACGACAACGTCGCGCCGATCGTGCGTTCGGTGCGCTTGATCTACAAGACGGCTCGCATCGCCAAGTTCATCATCGAGACGTCGGAGCCGACCAGACTCATGGTGAACTACAGCGATGGAATCGCTCCCCCGCAGGCGCAGCCCGCTCGCGGCTGGAAGCGCTTGCACACGGTGTTGTTGCGTGATCTGGAGCCTTCCTACTCGACCAACAACTTCACGCGCACGTACATGGGCTCGGTGATCGCGACGGACCAGGCGGGCAACACGAGCTTGCCGAGCCCGTTGCCGCAATTCGCCACGGAGTCCTTCATCACGGCCTTCGAGGCGTTCACCCCGCGCGAAAACATCATCAGCAACCTGACCACGCCGACGGTGGTGCTCTTGCCGAACGGGAACTACCAGGTGACCTGCTCCGCGACCATCGTCGACTTCAAGCAGGTGCCGCCCTCCCCCTTGGCGAATCACTGCGCCGTGGGACGTGTGATCGTCAACGGTCAGGTGAGCGGAGCCTTCACGGCCAACGGCGGCAATCCTCCGCAGTTCCTGCTCTTCGCGGGGCTCCTGGGATTCAACGGCGTCTACAACTACCCGCTGAGTCCGTACCTGATCGGCAGCGTCACGACGAACAACGGCGTAAGCACGTTCCAGTTCGAACTGACCAGCGCCGTGGCCGGCGACAAGGTGCAGATCTCGATCGAGACCGCGGGCGAGATCGACGCGACGACCTTCAATCCGGTCAATTTCGCAAGCTTCCTCCAGACGAGCCGGTTCGAGTTCCCGACGACTCACAAGCAGAATCAGGTGTCCACGGTCGTCACGCTCTGATCACGTGAAGTCAGGTTCCGGTCTCGCACGGCCGGAACCTGATGTTCCTGTCTCCGGCCCGCGCTCAGCAATGCGTTCGCGCAGCGCGTTTCTACGACAGGCCGGATGTGTCGCCCACATCCGGCGAACCCGAAATGGTCGCGCCCCCGGCGGCGGTCTCGTGAGGGACCGTTGCCGGGGGCGCGAGAGTCGAGCGGTCAGTCCTTGGCGATCAGCTTGCCGAGGGCGACACCATCGGGCGTGAGCAAGTCGACGATCCGCGGAGCGTGGACATCGGCCACGATGATCTGGCCCACCTCGGTGCTGACTCTCGAGAACAGCCCTGCGTTCCTCATTCTCTCCGCTTGGCCTCGGTTGTCTTCGGTCGGGCTCGGCACACGCCCCAGGGCCGATCTCGACCGACAACCTTTCAAGTCAGGCTAGCGCCCTCAACGCGCGCGGCCTCCCCGGATCGAGGAGGCCGCTTGGGAGCATAGTTCGAGGCTCAGGGGGAGGTGCTGCCGGTCACATGACTGCCAATATTCACCGTCGAGCCGCAAACACTGTCGCCGGGATGGCCACGCCATCTCGGAAACAATTGCGTGGAGCGCCACAATGAACCTCGACGGTCAGGACGGCGTGGACACCACAGTATCGGCTGGAGACTCGGGTGACGCGAGCGGAACCGCCCACCCGAAACTGGTCCGATAGGGCCATCACTGGCCGTCCTCCTCCGATTCACCAGGTTCGCGACCAGCTGTAGTGCGGAAACGCATCCTCGAAGTCTGCAACGCGCATCACGTTCCAGCCACTTATCACTCCGTCGTTGTTGGGATCCGACAAGTACACAATATCAGAACCAACGTTGATTGTGTGGATCCGCCCCTGCCGCGCAAAATCGCCAGCGCAGATTCTCGCCGATCCTGCCCCCAGCGACGGGCACTGCTGCGAGGTCACCAAATCCACAATGGGCCCGACTGGAGATAGCGGAACTTGGCTGACCACGGAATCGCCACTGGCGGTGCGACGAAGCAGGATCAAGAAACGACCATCCGGGTCGATATTGGCCGCCAAAACCCTTCCAACGCCGCTAAGCGCAAGCACCGGCGACCTGCCAACGTCTGGGCGGGGAAAACGATCACGAGGCTCTACAAACACACCACCCTCGACCTCGACGGTAGTATCGCCGGTTCGAACAGGGACGCCGATAGGCTGCACGGTGGGATCAAGCTCGGCATAGTAGGCTCCGAGTATCTTCGGCCACAACCAACGTTCAACTGCGAGATCTCCATTCTGCAGTTCGCCAAGAACAATGAACGCGTTCGAGTGGAGCATCGTCGGAACGACGCGCTCAAAGGCCGTAGGCTCCCGTCGCGTCCACAGCGACCAGTCGTTCGCAGCTCCGTCTAACTCGCGACCTCTAATCACGATATCCGACCCGTCTGCCTCGATCAGCACTCCGAAGCTGGATCTGACGAAAGCGTCAAACGGACTCCGCCCTGGAGTCAGCCATTGCGCCGATGCCTCCGCACCCGCCTTCATGTCGTTTTCGAGAGCGACGAACCTGAAGCGCTGTCCGGAATCGGCGCGCGGCAGGATCGCGCTGACTCGACCTTCGCTCCCTCGAGGCGCTGGCGCCCCGCATCCCCCAACAATCGAGAGATAGGACATCGCGACCACGAGCCGTCCATGAACTGTCTTCATTATTCTTTCCTCTTGACTCAATGTTAGTAGACCCAGTCGACCTCTCGACAGCCCGATTCCATTGAACAGCACTCGGGGCAGCAGCCATCGAAGACCTGACTATCTGACACATCGACGTCATTCGTAGCCGTTGTGCAAATCCCCGCTGCCGCGGCGGATAGGAACTCCAAGCGGATGACTTCCGCCGGAGGCGGTCGGCGTCGACCGCGAGGTGGCGGTTGGCCGCGGGGCGCCTTGGATACGAGCGGGGTTGCTCGACCGACGCGCGTAGCGATCGAGGGCCCGCGGTGTCAGGGTGGTTGTCGCCTCGTCGGCAGAGGGAGCTCGAGCGAGACGACGAGCGGCATCTTCGGGATACGGATCTGGACGAAGGTGACGAGATCGGCGGGCCGTTGGCATCGTCGGCGCGAACGGCCCAGGACTCGACGCGCTCTTTGTCGCATCCGGCATTCACGAGGGTGCGCTGCACGACCACGCCGGGCTCGACCTCGCGGCAGTGGCGAGGACTCTCGCCCAAGTCGAGGCCCACGCGCGATACGCCATGGCCGAGCTCGCCCGAGCGAGCGACTGGACATCCCGCGCCGCCACGGGGAGAATTCGGTCCTTTCCATGCACAACCTCGCCCTGATGCTCGTTCTCGTCTTGCTCTCCGCCTGCCGCGTTGCGAGACCGTCGGAGCTCCCGAACGACCAGGACTGGATCGTCGCCGTGAAGAGCTGCGGAATTCCGCAGTGGATGCCGTGGTACTCGCATTCCGCGGAGCACACATGGATCGACATGAAGGAAGGCGACGAGATGACCTGGTCGCGGGTCGAGGTCGCCGGCAAGTTCTCCGGCGCGACGCTGGAGCGGATCGGCGCCCACTCCGCACGGCATGACTTGCGCTGGTCCGACGAGCCCGTGCGCGTGCACGCCGTGTTCTTCGGGCAGGAAGCCTCACGGATTCAGCGGCAAGTCGCGCACCTCACCCGGCAACTCGGCGCCCGCTACGCCGATGGCGGTTACGAGGCTTGGCCGGGGCCGAACAGCAACACATTCCTGCGCGAGTTGAGCCAAGAGATCCCCGAGCTCGCGTTCGCCTTCGACCACAACGCCGTCGGGAAGGACTACACCTGGTTCGATGCGGGACTTGCACCTTCGCGCACCGGCGTGCACCTCGACACCTGGCCGATCGGAGCCACGATCGCCGCCAAGGAAGGCCTCGAGCTGCACTTCCTTCAGCTCACATTTGGCCTGAGCGTCTGGCCGCCGCGCCTGAAACTGCCGTTGCTCCCCGCGATTCCGTGGGAACGTGCGCCGGAGCCCGAACCTGCCTCCCGCGCGCCGGCCGACGGCGAGCAAGTGATCGTCTATCCGTTCGACGACGCCGATTCCGCGAGTGAGCCGGCAAAATTCGAGATGATGGTCTCGGTCCAGCCTCCGATCACTTCGGGGCGTTCACTGCGCGTCGAAAGCTCGACCGCGCACACCTGGCTCTCGGTGGTCTTCAAGCTGACGCCGTCGACGGATCCCGCGATGCTCCACTCGGTCCGCGCGGAAACCGTCGTCCATTGGATGGGCTCCACGGATCTCGTCTTCCCGATCGACCTTCGTCGCGACGGACTCCTCGAGAGCATCGGACCGTTCGCCCTCGACGGCGCGATCGTGTCGATTCAGCTGCGCGCGATGCCCGACGGTACGGTCGACACGCTCGTCTCGGTGAAGAGCAAATAGGCGCCGCTCACTGCAGGATGCCGAACAGGAACATCGTCATCGAAATAGCCGTCCGCGTCTGCGCTGGGCGCCGCTGCGCCTCGACCAGATAGCGCGCCAGCTCCTTCGGATCCTCGGCCGTCTTGAGCCGCTGGATGTCCGCACAGGTCGCGCCGGCGTTCGTGCGCAGCAGGTCGATGATCTCCGGCTCCCCCATCGCCTGGCGTGACGGCACGTCGGCCGTCTGCTTCGACCCGCTCACCTTCATCGAGCGCCTCGCCGCACGGATCCTCTTCGCAACGACGCCAAGGCGTCGTTGCGATTCGTCGCTGCGCGACGAACCGAGGCTTACCTCCCGCCCCCGCGCGCCCACTTGTCTCACCTACCACGGCGTGCTCGCGCCCGCCTCCGCATGGCGCGACCTCGTCGTCCCCAAGCGCGCGCCTGCTCTCGATGCACCATGTCACGGCGCTCTCGCTCCCACCTCGCCGACCGCGCCCAGTTCCTCCGCCCGCTCCCATTCCCGCCGCTCGACCTGGGCCGAGCTCCTGCGGCGCGTCTTCGCCGTCGACGATCTCACCTGCCCGCATTGCGGCGGACCCCGCCGCCTGATCGCACAGCTCACCGACCCCATCGTCGTACGCAAGATCCTCAGCAGCCCTCGGCCACCCGACCGAGCCTCCACAGCCCGCACCCGCCCGCTCGCCCGAGCTGCTCGACTTCGCCTGAGCCGGCGCCCCTTGCACCGCCGAGCACACTCCTCGCCCGCGACCCGCGCCAGCCCAGCAAGCCCGGTCGTATCCAACGCGCCCGCACCACCGCCCCAGCGGACCTCGCCGGCCTCGCAACCCCGGCCCACCGAGCCCCTAGCTGGCCTCAAGGCGGCCGCTTGACGGATTTGACCGCCGCGGCGGTCCTCCACCTCGCGGTCGACGACGCCGACCACCTCCGGCGGAAGTCATCCGCTTGGAGTTCCTATCCGCGCCGCGCGTTCGTGGAAGCCCGGCGTGGAGCACTTGTTCGCCCGCACGCCGAACGACTTCAGCGCGCCGCGCATGTGGTTCACCAGGCGGGTGCGTTCGGTCACCAGGCAGGCGCGCGCGCGCACCAGCGCGAGATCGACGCGCGCCGCACGACCGCGGTGCTCGATCGCGTACAAGAGCGACGGATTCAGGCGCGCCACGCGCGCGAACTGCCGGGCGTCGAAGCGATCGTTCTTCGAGGCGCTGTCGAAGATCATGCGCAGCCTGCGCGCGTTGGCGACCAAGACCTCGTGTCCGGCCGCCTTCAACAACTCGCACACCCAGGGCGAGTGCGTCCCCACCTCGAGCGCGATCCGCGCCCGCGCCGCGCCACCGAAGCGCACGCCGAACGCCGCGGGGCTGGTCGTCAGGCGGCCCTCGTCGACGACCGAGCCGCCTTCGTCCAGCACGCAGTACTGGCTGAGGCGGTCGCCCAGGTCGATGCCGATGGTCACGGTCGGAGTGATGGAGGCAACTTCCTGCATGGTCAGTCTCCTCCTTGGGCCCGCGAGCCCGTCAAGTGATTGGGGACCTCACCGTACCCCGCTCAGGAGGCTGGCCTTCTCATCCCATCTATCCGCCTTTTCCCCGACTGTTCCGATCGCTATGGCTCGATGGGTCTCGAACCGCCCTCGTCGGACTCTGTTCGCTGCCCACTGCGCACGCAATGCGCCCAGCGTGCCGCCGAGTTGCTCCACCGCGAAGCGTCGAGCGTCGTAGGCCCTGCATAGCGAGCACGCGCGGCCGTCGCGGTGAGACGCCAGCGGTCACCGCTCGGCGTGGACCGGGCGATGACCGCGCGGATCGAACGAGCGCAACGCTCATGCACGAGCGCTGCGCGATCGACTGCGAATCGTCAGGGCAGGATCTCGGCGTACAACGCGTTCGACAGGCCGAAGGTCGCCGGGTCTGCCGGGTCGCGGTACCAGTACTCGCAGAAGATCGTGCTGCCGACCATGAGCGCGTTGGCCGCCATGTACGCGTCGCTGAAATGGAAGTCGAAGGTGCCCGAGCAGTCTTCCGGAGGAGGATTGCCGCCCGAGTTCTGCAAGGGGGTGCGCCGGACCGGCGACGCGACGCACTGCGTGCCGCCCCCAAAGGGCGCATTCTTGGGACCCGTGCCCCAGTACATGATGCCCGACTTGTTGTTGATCACGAGCATGCAAGTGACATGGAAATCGTCCGGTGCCGCAAGTGTCGGCAAGCCCGTGAACCCAACGGCGGGGACGCAACCCTGGCTGTTCGTCTTGCCCGTGCAGTACGACGCCGGGTTCGAGCAACCCGGGACCATCTGTCCGCGGATCTCGCCGCCACCGAAGGCAGTGGTGTGGATGTTCACGTACGCGAGTCCTGCCAGGTAGCTCGCTTCGTCCGCCGCCGGATAGGCGAGCGTGCCGTTCTTGTGGAAGCCCAGCGGGAGCGCGATCTTCACGCCCGAATTGACGCCCGGCGAGGAGAACCCGTGCACATGCGCCGACATCTCCGCTGCCATCAAGCCGGTGTAGGTGAACGAGTACTGAAACGAGTTGGCGATGGTGTTGAACCTGAACCAGCCCACGCCGCGACCAACGCTGGGAGTCGGAGGAACTTCAGCCATCCCGTGCGCGCTCGCGGTCATCGTGAAGTGCGCATTCGAGCGCACGATTTGCCCGCGGATCTCGCCGCCGCCGAAGGCCGCCGTGTGAATGTTGAAGTAGGTCAACCCGGCCAGGATGCTCAGCTCGTCGGCCTCGGAATAGGTGATCACACCCGACTTGTGGTTGCCGAGCGGCAGCGCGAACTTGACGCCCGCGGCGAGGCCCGGTCCGGCGAAGCCATGGATGTGTGCAGTTGTCTCCGCCGCCGTGCTGGCGAACGCGAGCTCGTAGGTCAACGTGTTCAAGTCGCGGTCGACGAGCATGTAGGCCGTGCCTTTGCCCGGGGAGCCGTTCGGCGGAGTCTCCTGGGCTCCATCGAGCACTGCCGTCATGCACACCTTCTGGGCCAATGTGGTCGTTGCGAGCGTGGCGACGACCGCAGCCATCGACGCACCGCGCAGCCATCGCTTGAGAGATCGGTTCATGGGGATTCCTGATTGAAAGTGCCGACTCGGCAGCGCCTCGCGTTGCGGAGCCTCGAGTTGCCTATGCAAATGTCGAGCGTCGACGCAACGCCTCGGTCGACCCGTCGCGAGCTCGCCTGCGCGAGCTCATCGTTCCTGTCTCGACGCGCCGCTCTGCGCCAATGCGCCCACGCCCAAACGCCCGTCGAGCCTACACACTTCTGCGGCGGGCGCTCGGGTGCGCGACGGCTCCCGCGCCGCGCGCTCTGCTCCAGGCCGATTCCCGCCCCGCGCGCCTCGCCAGCCCGGCCCACCGACGCCCCTAGCTGGCCTCCAGGCGGCCACTTGACGCTTCGGCGCCCCGCGCGGCGAACCTCCACCTCGCGGTCGACGCTGACCGCCTCCGGCGCCAGTCATCCGCTTGGAGTTCCTATCCTCCGCAAGAACGAGGTCGACAAGGTGATGCGCGCGTTCCGCGACACTCTCGCGCACGGCGCGCTCAGACCCGATTGGGTCAGGTCGCGGCTGGCAAGCCTCGAGGCGGCGCGCCAGTGAGTTCACGGCCGCGCAAGCGCGCGATTGCTGCGCTGCTGATCGCCCTCGCCGGTTGGTTCGCGTACGCGACGAGCTTCGACGGCGCGTTCGTCCACGACGATTTTCCCAACATCGTCGAGAACCCCTATGTGCGACGCCTGTGGCCTCCCGGACCCGCGCTGTGGGCGAATCCCAGCTTGGGGCTGCACGGATGGCCCGTAGTCGCGTTCACATTCGCGCTCGACCACGCGCTTTGGGGCGCCGGTCCGCGCGGATTTCACGTGACCAATCTCGCGCTCCATGTGCTGGCAGGCATCGCGCTCTACGCGGTCATGAGCACGGCGCTGCGCTCACCGGCGATGCAGGAGCGGCTCAGGGCTCGCGCGCACGGTGTTGCGCTCGCGATCGCGCTCCTGTGGGTCGTGCACCCGTTGACAAGCTCGGCCGTGACCTATGTGGTTCAGCGGTGCGAGTCGCTGATGGGGCTGTTTTTTCCTGCTCGGTTCCACGCGGCGCAGCGCTGGCTCGAGGCACCCGCTCGGCGCTGGGTCGCGGTCGCGGCGATCGCCGGAGTCCTCGGCGCCGGGTGCAAGGAGGTGATCGCCGTGCTCCCAGTCGTCGTCCTCGCGTACGACATGGTGCTTCACGGACGCACGGTTCGGAGCGCGTTGCGAAGCGGCGGTGCCCTGTACAGCGCACTGCTCGCCAGCTCGGTAGCGGTGGGACTGCTGGTCGCATGGAGCGGCGGCCACGCGCGCTCGGTCGGTGTCGGCCTCGACGCGTGGACATACTTGAAAGCGCAGAGCTGCGCCCTGATCGATTACCTGCGCCTCGCGTTCTGGCCGCATCCGCTGGTCTTCGACCACGGGTCGCAGCCTGCTCACGGGCTCGCCTGGCTCGCGTGCGGATCGGTCGTGATGGCGATCCTCGCGCTGACCCTGCTCGCGCTCGCCCGCCGGCGGCCGATCGGCGTCGCGGGGAGCGTGGTTCTTCCTGATCCTCGCTCTTCCTTTTCGAGCGTCGTGCCGATCGCGAGCGAGCTTGCCGCGGAACATCGCATGTACCTGCCGCTGACGGCAGTGATCACGCTCGTGGTCGTGGCCGGGAGCCTGCTGGCGCAGAACATCGGCCGTTGGGTGCCGTGCGTCGCGACCGGCGGGCTCGCGCTCGTACTGGCGCTGGCGACGCGCGCTCGCAACCGCGACTACGCGTCCGAGGAGCGCCTGTGGAGCAGCGTGCTCGCCGTCGAGTCCGCGAACGCCCGCGCCTATGACGCGCTCGGCGATGTCCTGCGCCGCGCCGGCCGGGACGACGAGGCACGCGAGCACTTCGCGCGCGCCGTGGCGTTGCAACCCGACGCGGCGTTCCGGCGCAACAACTACGGATCGAGCCTGTCGGCCGCCGGCGACCTCGACGGCGCGCTCGAACAGTTCCGCGCCGCCGTCGACCTCGCTCCGCGCTTCGCCATCGCGCGTGCCAACCTCGGCCGCATCTTGTACCTGCGCGGCGACCCGCAACACGCGGTTGACGAGCTGCGCACCGCATTGCTCCTCGAGCCCGGGTTGGCCGCAGCGTCCCGGTGGCTAGGGTTCGCGCTCGCCGACACCGGGCGCACCGAGAAGGCGAAAGTCGCACTGCGCGCGGCCTTGCAGGTCGCTCCGGACGGCGCGCAGCAAGCTCGACGAGCTCGGCGCGAGGTGAGCGAACGCTACTGCTTGCTCGCGAGCGCTGCGAGTGCGCGCGCCAAGCTGCCCGCATCGACCGCCATGTCGTAGACCTGCTCGCCGCCGTGGTCGGCGACGAAGATCACGCGCGGGGACGAGCTCTCCACGGTCGTCGCGCCAGGCCACGAGCCACGACGCACCAGTTGCACATCGACGCGCAGCGCGCCGACGAACGCCGAATCGCACACCAGCTCGCCATGGGCGTCAAACTCGGCTGCGATCGTGTCGACGAAGCCGCAGGAACGGCCGGCGTCGCACGGCGTCAGCACGGCTGCCAGGGCGAGCGCCGGATCGGAGAGCGCAGTGTCGGGCGGCAGCCGCAGACGCACTTGGACGCTGCGGCGCAAGGTGACACGCCGCGAGGTATCGACCCGCTGCAGCTCGACGCGCTGGAATCCGGGAGCTGCGATGGCGATGTCGAGCGGACGGCCATCGCACAACAGCGCGAGGCGCTCGCCGTCGCGATCGGCGAAGACCCAAACGGCCTCGTCGTCGCCGGAGAGCCGACTGAAAGCTCGCCCTCCAGCGATCGCCGCGCCGCGCTCGTCGGCCAGGGCCGTCGCGGCGAAGACCACGCTCATGTCGTAGTCGCCCGCATGCAATCCGCCGAGGGCGAAGCTGCCGTCGCGTCGCAGCGCGCTCTCGACCTCGCGGTTGCGATCCGAAGCGGCCGCGCTCGGCACGGCGCGGACGAGGACGAGCGCGTTCTGGAACGACCGATCGAGCAGGATGGCGTCGGCGAGCTCGGCCGCAGGTTCGAGCACGATCGCGACATCGCGCGCCCCCGCGCGGACGACTTGCGGACTGCCGGTGCGGCCCTGGGCCTGGGAGCTCAACCTCAGCAGGGAGGCTGCGATGACGCCGCGCACCTGGAACGATCCGTACGCGCTGCTGGCACAGGATCCTGCGCGCGCGGAGCCTTCACTCGCGAACGCTTCGACCCATGCCCCCGCGAGCGGGTGGCCGTGCTCGTCGAGTACGCGACCCGACGCCAGCAGCGGCGCCGGCTCGATCACGAAATCGCCGAGTTCGTGGAACCCTCACCCAGCTGGGGCGGCAGCGCCCGTCGCGCGTGAGCGGTCGTCGTCGAGCCGTCCGCCGCGAACTCGACCACCAGCGCGGTGCCGCCTTGGATCGAGAGGACCTCCTTCGGGCGGATTACCTCGTACAATGCCGTCGTCTAACATATGCGGACCCCCCCGTTCAACTCGTTATCTAAAGACGGTTCACTTGCAGCAACCCCAGCACTCGACGCTCCGCATCGGCCTCGAATTGACTGTGATCTCCTTTGCGGTGCTGGTGCAGGAGCTTGCACTCATCCGCTGGTTGCCGGGACAAGTGCGCGTGCTCGCCTACTTCCCCAACCTGATCCTGATCAGCGCCTTCCTGGGGCTGGGGATCGGTTGCCTGCGCGCAGGGAAGGGCTCGTTGCTGTGGCTCTGGCCGGCCTCCATGGTGACGCTCGTGGGCACGGCGTGGGCCTTGAGCGGCGTCGTGTTCACTTCGGAGACCGTCACCGACTTCCTCTGGCTGCTCTACGACGACCTCGAGGGCACTGGCGCGCCGATCGTCGAGGGCGTCAAGCTTCCGATCGCCTGGGCCTTCGTGGCCTCGGCGCTGACCTTCATTCCGCTCGGGCAGCTGGTGGCGGAGCGCCTCGTGCGCTTCCGCGAGCAGTCGAACTCCCTCTGGGGGTACTCCTTTGACATCGCCGGTTCGCTGCTCGGCGTGATCCTGTTCTCGCTGGCGAGCTTCCTGCGCACGTTCCCGGTGGTCTGGTTCACGGTCATCGTGCTCGCGCTCGCGCCGTTCCTGTTCGCGCAGCACAGGCGCTGGGCCTACCACGCCATCGGCGCGCTGGCGTTGGTCGCCGTGTTGAAGTTCGCCGAGAAAGCCGAGTTCTACAGCCCGTACTACGCGGTCTCCACCGAGGTTCCCGCTGATCGCCCCGGCTTGCTGATCAAGACCAATGGCGCGTGGCACCAGGGCGCGCTGCCTCTGTCGAAGAACGACACGCATCCCGATCCGCGCATCGAAGCGTGGATGAAGTTGATTCGCGAGGACTACCACCTCCCGTACCGGCTGCTCTCCACGGTGCCGAAAAAGGGGCTGGTGATCGGGGCCGGGTCGGGCAATGACGTCGCCACCATGCTCGACGAAGGGGTCGCCGAGGTCACGGCGGTCGAGATCGACCCGTTGATTCAGGAGCTCGGCCGGCGGGGCCATCCGAACAGGCCCTACTCCGATCCGCGCGTGATCGCCGTCAACGACGACGGTCGCGCCTTCCTGAACCGCACGACGGAGCGCTACGACATCATCCTTTTCGGGACGCTCGACTCCCTGACGCGCCTGTCGGCGCTGTCGAATGTGCGCCTCGACAACTTCGTGTACACGCGCGAGTGCTTCGAGCTCGCCCGCGATCGCCTCGCTCCCGGCGGCGGTTTCGTGGTGCTGTTCGACTGCCATGTCGCGGACTACATCCGCGACCGCCAGATCGCGCTGCTGACGGAGATCTTCGGCAAGCCGCCGCTGGTCAAGGCCAAGACCTACGATGGCCACGCGATGTTCTTCTGCGGGGACGCCTTTGACGCATTCCAGGTCAAGGGCGTGCGACGTCCGGATCCAGAGAGCGTCGCGAAGATCCGCGAGAGCACCGAGTTGCCTGACGACGATTGGCCCTTCCTGTACCTGGTCGAGCGCGGCGTGAGCGATTTCTACGCGATGCTGATCACGGTGTTCGCCGGCATCTCGCTCGTCGGGGTGCTGATCGCCTCGCCCGACATGCGCCGGGGGCTCCGCGGCCGCGGCGGCATCGATATCGAGATGTTCCTGTTCGGCGTGGCGTTCCTGCTGCTCGAGACGCGCTCGGTCACGGCCATGAATCTGGCCTGGGGCGCGACATGGTTCACCTCGGCGGTGGTGTTCGCCGCGATCCTCACGATGGTGCTGATCGCCACCATTGCCATGGCGTGGCGGCCGATCCCGTGGCTCGCGAGCGTGCTCGGTCTCGTCCTCTCGCTCGTGGCTGTGATTCTGATGCCCAGTGACATCCTGCTCGACCTCGAGCCACCTGCGCGAATGCTGGCTTCGATCGCGCTGGTCGGCACCCCGGTCTTCTTCGCCTCCACCTGCTTTGCGCTGCGCTTCGCAGAGCGCGCCAGACCGGAGCTCGCCTTCGGCTGGAATCTGCTGGGTGCCGTCGCCGGTGGCCTCGCCGAATTCCTGTCGATGGCGCTCGGCCTGAAGGCCCTGCTCTACATCGTGCTCGCCGCCTATCTCGCCGTCACGCTGATGTCCTTCCGGTCGCGGCGCGCCGCCGTTGCGCCGTCTGGAGGTGCGGCGACGGGGAGCGCCGCAGGCGAGGCGTAGGCGCCCAAGTTACTCCGCGCCCCCCGATGTCGGGCTCCGAGTCGCTCGCCATTCGCCGATCTCCGGATCCGCCGCGCTCGCGCCCGAGAGCTCCCCGCCGCTCGCGCGGCTCGAGCATCTCTGCCGGATCCCCTTCGCAACGACGCCAAGGCGTCGTTGCGATTCGTCGCTGCGCGACGAACCGGGGCTTACCCATCACTCGCCCGCCCATCGCGACGCAGCGCCTCGCGCTCGCCCCTGACGGCCGCGTCGTCTACGGCCCCAAACGACATTGGCGTGACGGCACATCCGCCGTCTCCTTCGACCCTCTCACCGTCATCGAGCGGCTCGCGGCGCTCGTTCCGCCGCCGCGCGCCCACTTGTCTCACCTACCACGGCGTGCCCGCGCCGACCTCCGCTTGGCGCGATCTGGTCGTGCCCAAGCGTGCGCCGGCCTCCGCCGAGCGCGCTCCCCGCCCGCGACCCGCGCCGGCCGAGTCGCCCCGCTCGTATCCAAAGCGTCCGCACCACCGCCCCACGGCAAAGGTCGACCTCGCGGTCGACCCCGACATCCTCCAGCGGAAGTCGCCCGCTTGGAGTTCCTATCGCTCGCCGGTCAGAGCTTCTTTTCCACATGCTCCGCGTGCTTGCGGCAAAAGCGGCAGTACTTCTTCTTGGAGAGCTTGTAGCTCGCTTTGGCGCGCTTGTGGGTCGTGTACCGGCTGCGGCCCGGCGTCGCGCAGCCCGTGCAAGCGAGGAAGCAGAACCGTTCCTTGGTCTTCAATTCTTGGGCTCCTTGTTCACGCCCTTGGGCAGCAGGCCGGCCTCACGCAGCACAACATAGGCACCGCGCTTGTCGATGAGCTTGAGTCCGCGCGTAGACACGCGCACGCGCACGAAGCGACCGAGCTCCTGCACCCAGATGCGCTTATGCTGCACATTGACCTTGAATTTGCGCCGCGTGTGGCCGGTCGTCTTGAGGCCGATACCGCCCTTCTTCTTGGGAAGACCACGTCGCGCTATTTGCTGGCCGCTGGTCGTGCCGCGGCCCGTGATAGGACACCTGCGTGCCATGAGCTTAATTCTCCGATGGAATCTCGAGGTCCTCGGCGGGTTGAAGGACCCACGGATCAAAGGGATCGCCGAGTCCCTTCCATCCCTCGAAGCCCAACTCGAGCTCGCGCTCGGTGAGCAGGCACAGGTCGAGTGCGCGCGAGATGCCCTCGCGGTCGAGTTCAATGCCAATGAACACCAGCTCTTGCTGCCGATCACCCCAAGGCGACTCCCAGCGCGACTCGAGCTCGAGACGCGCAGCTTCGTCATCCGGCCAGTCGTCCTTCGGCGTCGCCGCGTACCAGCGACCGATCGGCTCGATCGATGCCGTGGGCCCAGCCTGCGACCAGCAGCCGATCAGATCTGGCCGCGTTGCGATCCAGAAGAACCCCTTGGCGCGCAACACTTCACCGAATCCGCGCGTGAAGGTGAGGTGCAGGCGCTCGGGATGGAACGGACGGCGCGCGCGATACACAAAGCTCGAGATGCCGTATTCCTCGCTCTCAGGAACATGCTCGCCGGAGAGTTCGCGCATCCAGCCGGCACTCTGGCTGGCGACCTCCATGTCGAAGCGCCCGGTGTCGAGCACCTCCACGAGCGGCACTCGACCGCGCCGCGATCGCACGATGTGGGCCTTCGGATTGAGCGCGCGTAGGGCCGCCTCCGCCGTGTCGAGATCCTCGGCCGAAGCGAGGTCGGTCTTGTTGAGCACGATCACATCGGCGAATTCGATCTGGTCCACGATCAGGTCCGCCACGCCGCGCTCGTCTTGTTCGCCGGCAGCGAGCCCGCGCTCCTTCAGCGAGTCGATCGCCCGCGCGTCCTCGAGAAAGCGTCGCGCGTCCACGACCGTCACGCATGTATCGAGGCGGGCGATGTCATTGAGCGTTCGACCATTCTCATCCGTGAATGTGAATGTCTGGGCCACCGGCATGGGCTCGGAGATGCCGGTCGACTCGATCAGGATGGCATCAAAGCGTCCCTCGCTGGCAAGCCGCGAGACTTCCTTGAGCAGGTCGTCGCGCAGCGTGCAGCAGATGCAACCGTTGTGCATCTCCACCATCTTCTCTTCCGTGCGCGACAGCATCGCGTCACCGCTACCGACGACTTTGGCGTCGATATTCACATCGCTCATGTCGTTGACGATCACGGCGACGCGCCGCCCCTCGCGGTTGCGGAGCACATGGTTCAGAAGCGTGGTCTTTCCGGCTCCGAGAAAGCCGGAAAGCACGGTGACGGGAACGGGACGCTGATTCATGGTGCAGGGAGGGCAGGGTGGATGCGCTCCAGCTCTGTTCCCCACCCGCCGCGTGCGGGTTCCCGAGAATCATCGCGGCGGGACGAGCAGCAGCGCGGAGGTGACTTCGCGCGGGCCCTTGACGGATCGCCCAGCCGCGGCGAACCTCCCTATCGCGGTCGACGCCGACCGCCTCCGGCGGATGTCATCCGCTTGAAGTTCCTATCCCCCTCGCAAGAGTACCCGAGAGCAGCGCAGGAAGCCGCGCTGCGCACCGCAGGAAGAGCACGGCCCTGCGTCAGCACCGCTCCACGCTTCGGACGGCGCGTTCTGCGCGACCAGCTGCACTGTGCCGCCGATCGCAACGAGAAGGTCACAGCGACACGAGCACCGAGCGCAGTCGCGCAGGGTCGGCCAACTCGAACGAGTTCCGCCCGTGCCAGAGCTGAAGGCTGGAGTGGACGCCGAGCAGGCTGGAGCGGACCAGGCCGATCGTGCGGTCTCGGTGGCGCAGCCAGTCGTGCTCGCGTGCGATCGCCTCCAGCTGCCGGTCGTGAGCCCCACAGCGTCGCGCCCAGCGCTCGACGTGGATGTGTCCCGGTAGGAAGTCGCGCTTGTCGCCGTTGCAGCGCTCGTCGGCCGCGACCAGGTTGTCGAGACCGTCGTCGGGATGTCGCGACCAAGGGATGAAGTGGTCGACGTGTGTGCGGCTCACCGTCAGTTTCCCAGCGCAGTAGAAGCAGTGCCCCTCCTGCAGCTCGATCAGCGGTGCACGCAGCCGCGACAGCGCCCGGCGGTCGCTCTCGAACAAAAAGTCGTGGAGTTCACTCTCCGGCAAGCGGTTGAGCTGCGCCACCATTCTGGCCCAGCGCTCCAGGATCAGCGGTCGCAGCAGGCTGGCCAACAGAGCCAGGTTCCTGGCCGCGCCGGGCGCGAAGCGGATTCGATTATCGAAGTGCAGTGGATCGCGCCAGCGCGCGCGGGAGATGCCGTCGTCCCAGGCGATCTCGTAGAGGAAGCGCTGCTCCTGACTGCCGAAGCGCTGCAGCTTGGGCAGGGGCATCTCGACCAGCACCCACTCCACTTCGCGCAAGAGCCGCGCGAAGCTCGCTTGGCGCTGCGCTGCAAACCACGAGAGCGGCGGCGCGGCTGCATCTCGAAACTCGCGGATCAGCCGCAGGATCTTGGCCTCGGCACCCGCGTTCTGGCTCAGAGCAGCTCCGGTGTCAAGATACGGCGACGTCTGCCTCCAGTAGATCCGCACGACCGCTTCCGCGAGCTGCGTCGTCGTGACGACCTCGGGCGGATCGCCGTTCTTGTCCGCGCCCTCGCAGCAAAGGTCGAGCAGCCCTACGAACACCGCGAACTTGTAGGTGGAAGAAAACGCCCCTTGGTCGAGCAGCGCCAGCACGCGCTCGGCGAATCCGACGACGTCCTGCGCTCGACTCACCATCGGCGGACCTTCACGGATAAAGGCGGCGCCTGGGCAGCACGCCGCGGATCCCGCCGCGCGGGTCGGGCACGTCGCCGATCCAGCGCGGGATCAGGTGCAGGTGCAAGTGCATCACGGTCTGCCCCGCGGCCGCTCCCGCGTTGAAGCCGGCGTTCCAGCCGTCGGGCGCCCCCTGCAGGCGCTCCTCCAGGCGTCTGCGTACGGTGGCGAGCAGCTTCAGCAGCTCGAACTGTTCGGACTCACTGGCATCGAACCAAGTCTCGATGTGCCGTCGCGGCACGACGAGTGCGTGCCCTTCACTCACCGGAAAACGGTCGAGGAAGGCGACGCCCGCCTCGGACTCGGCGAGGAGCTCGACGTCGCGAAGCTCGCAGAACACGCAGGCAGGCTCCTGTGAAGTCGGCACGGCGACATGCTACGCGAGCCGGTTCTTGGACTGCGACGCCCGAGGTGCAAGCCGGAGGCTCGACCTGGGCGGAGCTCCTGCGGCGCATCTTCGCCCTCGACGTCCTTACCTGCCCGCACTGCGGCGCTCCCCGTCGCCTGCTCGCCCTGCTCACCGCCCCGCCCGTCGTGCGCAAGATCCTCCCTCCG
>Ga0194132_10005954_pt1 | contig 19295 bp, 16 predicted proteins | sample TA2KigOf80mmetaG_FD_148612 | JGI IMG/M metagenome (GOLD analysis project Ga0194132, IMG submission 148612) | Freshwater microbial communities from Lake Tanganyika, Tanzania - TA2015054 Kigoma Offshore 80m | ecosystem: Environmental > Aquatic > Freshwater > Lake | place: Tanzania: Lake...
TCGGGTTTTCGGCGGCGGAGCATGGAATAGGCTTCGTTGTGCGCTATCCGGAAGAGCCAGCCGCTGAAGCGCGCCGGATCTTCCAGTTTTTTCAGATTTTGGTAAGCCTTCAGAAAGGCGTCTTGACAGAGATCGAGAGCGTCCTCACGGTTCCGGACCAGCTTGAGGATGTAGTTGTAGACACGCTTCTCCCAGCGCGAAACGAGCAGGTTGTAGGCGTCCACTCCGCCCTTTTGCGCTTTGAGGATCAGATCGCGGTCTTCAACCTCGCGGAAGATCAAGGAAGCTCTCTCTTTCCGGTAAGACGCCGCCGGGCTCCAAAAAGCCGGAGGGGTCCTGGGAAATAGTTTACCGGAGCGCCCGCCCCTCCCAGCACGCGTGCGGTTTGAGACCAAGCGCCCTGATCACCGTCGGCGCCATGTCGATGTTGCGGACGGGCGGCTTCAACTCGCGCTTGGGGATGCCGGGGCCCGCGAAAATGAGCGGAATCTCAAGCTCGAACGTCGTATCGCTACCGTGTTTGGTCCCTGTGCCACCGTGGTCGGCGACGATGACGATCAGCGTTTTGTCGAGAGGCACGGCGGCTGTGAGCTTGCCGATCAAGCCATCGATGACCTTAACGGCGTCCTTGTATTCAGGGCCTTCCCAGGTCTTGCCATGGCCGGCGTGGTCGACATCGTCGAGATGCACCCAAAGCAGATATGGCTTGTGTTGCTTAAAGTAGGCGATGGCGGCGTCGGTGGCCTGCGGCGAACCGAGGACATGTTCGACGTGGGCGGTGTTTTTTTCCACCAGCCGGCCGAATCCCTTCCAATCGTGGATCGCGGCGAGTTTGGCGTTGGGGCGTTGCGCGTGGATGACACCGAACAGGCCCGGGAAAAGGCCATCGGGGCCGGTACAGGCGGGATCGATCTTCTTGTTGAAGCGTTCCCACTCGTTCGAGTGCACGCCGTGCATTTCGGGGCCAGCGCCGGAAATCAGCGACATCCAGTTCGGTGAACTGACGGTGGGCATGACGCCTCGCGAGGCGAGGGTCCACATGCCGCGGTTCATGAGTGCGTGGATGTGCGGCGTATCGGCATCGCGGACTCCGGCGTTGGAGAGGCCGTCGACTCCGATGATGAGGACGTGCTGGATGGCGGCAAGAAGAAGCATCCTACATAGGATAGAATTGTTCCGCAATGCGACTCTTGCTTCTCACCGCCGCCGCCTGCGCCGCGCAGACGTTTTCACTGGACTCGATGGAGGGATTGTCGACACGCCGCGTCGCCGCGGCGGTCGCCGAGCACAAGGGCAAGAAGGGGGTCCGCGTAACCGAGCCGCCGGGCCAAACGGGCGAGAACGAAGACCGCGTGGTGCTGTTGCCGGTGAAGGATTTTGAAAGCGGCGTGATCGAGGCCGAGATCAGCGGTGAGCCGGGGCCGGGCGCGGCGGGCGGCGCGCGCGGGTTTGTGGGCATCGCGTTCCGCGTGAGCGATACGCCGAACAAGTTCGACGCCTTCTACCTGCGGCCGACCAATGGGCGCGCCGACGATCAGGTGCGGCGCAATCATTCGGCGCAGTACATCTCGCATCCTCAATACACCTGGAGCCTGTTGCGAGAGAAGGAACCAAAGAAGTATGAAAGCTACGTCGATCTAGTACCGGGCGAATGGACGCGCGTGCGGATCGAAGTCGATGGCGTAAAGGCGAAGTTGTTCGTGCACGGCGCGTCGCAGCCGACGTTGATCGTGAACGACTTGAAGCAGGGCGCGTGGAAGGGCCAGGTGGGGTTGTGGATCGGCCCGGGAACGATCGGACATTTTCGGAATGTAAAGGTGACCAAGAAATGAATCGTCGCGATTTTTTGACAGCGGGAATTACGCTGCCGTCGCTCGCATGGGCGCAAGAGAAAAGCAAGTTGAAGATTACGGACATCAAGATCGTCCGCACTCGGCCGAGGAAGCCGTATCCGGCGTACAAGCCTGCCGCGGGAGCGTGGTCGACGCAGGGCGTTGAAGTCGCTAATCCGGTGTCGATCTATCCGGAGTTCAAGCCTCGGCGCGAGCTGTTCGCGGCGACGAACGTGCCGTCGTTCACGGTCGAAGTGACGACGGACAAGGGCATCAAAGGATACGGCAACGGCGGTCCGGGCGGCGGCAACATTGTCACCGGGCACTTGGCGAAGCTGATGATGGGCCGCGATCCGTTCGACATCGAACGTAACTGGGACATCTGCTGGCGGGCGACGATGTCCTACGGGCGCATGGGCGTGACGATGAATGCGATCAGCGGCTTCGACATGGCGCTGTGGGACATTGTCGGCAAGGCGCTGAACATGCCGGTGTACAAGCTGCTCGGGGGCGAAACGAAGGATCGCGTGCCGACTTATTGCACGGGCAACGATATCGAACAGCACGTGGAGTTCGGCTACAAACGATTGAAGCTGGCGATTCCGCACGGACGCGCAAGCGGGCGCGAAGGGATGCGCGAGAATGTCGAACTGGTGAAGCGCGCGCGCGCGGCGCTGGGACCGGACGGCGACATCATGCTGGATTGCTGGATGGCGTGGGACGAGTGGTACACGATCGAGATGTGCGAGATGATGGCGCCACATCGCGTGTACTGGGTTGAAGAAGTCCTGCAGCCGCACGACTACGCGGGCTTTGGGCGATTGAACGCAGCGATCAAATCGACGCGGATCGCGACGGGCGAACATGAGTACGGCCGCTACGGATTCCGTTATCTGCTCGAGGCGAAGGGCGCTTCGATCTGGCAGCCGGATATTCAATGGTGCGGCGGGTTGACGGAGTTGCGGAAGATCGGCGCGATGGCGGCGGCCTACGACATTCCGGTAATTCCGCACGGCGGCGGATTGAACGGTTCAACGCACTGGTCGATCGCCAACGTCAACGCACCGTGGGCCGAGTTGTTCCTGCCGGCGCCGGGCGGGCCGAAGGAGGTCTACCAGATGTTCGAGGAGATCTACAACATCTCTCGCGGGCCGGAAGGCATCTACATGAAGCCGCACGACCGGCCGGGCTGGGGTTGGGACATTGAGGTTGCCGGCTGATGTTTGCCGCGGCGCTGGTGGTGATCGCGCTGGCGCCGTGGCCTGATCCATTCGATCCTGGATTTGTTTCGAGAGTGCGCCGGGATGGCGCCTCGAACGAAGTTGTGTTTCGTCCGGCGCCGGCGCGCGAGTGGGTGATTGCGGTGCGCGCGATGCGGGAAGAGGCGCCGGCGCGGCAGCAGTATGTGCAATTTCTGAAGGACCTGTATGGGTACAACATCGGCGCGTTGAACGCGGCGTATGGGATCGAGGCGGGTTCGTTCACAGAGCTATTGACGTACGACTTTCGAAAGTTGGACTTGACGCGCGAAACAGTGCGGCGGGATGACGCGTCCTTTCTGAAGATACTGACGGAGACCGCAATAGCGGCGTCCAAACAAAAATGACCAAATACGTTTTCCTGTTCTGCCTGTTGGTTTCCTGCTCGACCAAGCCGGTTGAACAGCCCGTGACCACGAAAGCGCCCGAGGGCCCTGTCGCCGAGCCGGCCGGGGACGGTACGATCTTGCGGCTCGATGGAATGCCGGTGCCGGCCGGCGCGAAGATCGAAAAGATCGCAGGCGGGTTCGGGTTTATCGAGGGGCCGATTTGGTTCAAGGAAACGGGCAACATCTGGTTCAGCGACGTGGCAGGGAATGTGACGCGGCAGTGGTCGCCCCCCGACAACGCGATCACCGAGATCCTGCGCCCGGCGGGATACGATGGGACCGATGCACCCGAGGGCGCGCATGTCGGGCCGAACGGAATGATTATCGACAAGAGCTGCAATGTCTTGATTGCGCAGCATGGGAACAGGCGGATCGCGCGCCGCAATCAAGCGGGTGTGATCACGACGCTGGTCGATCGCTTCGAGGGCAAACGCCTGAATAGCCCGAACGATATGGTGTTTCATTCCGGCGGCGCGTTGTACTTCACCGATCCGCCGTATGGCTTGTTGAAGCAGGACGAAGATCCGAAGAAGGAGCTGCCGTTCAACGGGATCTACCGGTTGCTCGGCGGGAAGCTGACGCTGCTGAACAAAGAGATGTCGCGGCCGAACGGCATCGCCTTGTCGCCCGACGAACGGTGGCTGTATGTCGCCAACTCGGATGCCGCGCGAAAGGTGTGGATGAAGTTCTTGGTGTACGAAGATGGGACGATCGGTCCGGGCCGCGTCTTCGCCGACGTGACGTCGAACACCGAAGAGGGCTTGCCGGATGGCATGAAGGTCGATGCGAAGGGGAACGTGTGGGCGACGGGGCCGGGCGGCGTTTGGATCTTTAACGAAGACGGCAAACATCTTGGAACGATCAAGCCCAACGAGGCGCCCGCGAATTGTGCGTTCGCCGACGATGGCGCCACTTTGTGGATGACGGCGCAGACCTCGCTGTATCGAATCAAGCTGAAATAGTTGACCCGGGGTTCCGGCGGCGTGCGCAATCGCAGGGTGAAGGAGAGATTCACTCATGCGATTACTTTTATTGGCCGCGGCTGGTATTGGACTGCACGCGGCCCCACTGAATATATTGAATCCGAGTATTGAGGATGGGGGCGGGCAGTTTGGAACGGCGTGGCAGGGGACTTGCGGATCGTGCGGCGTGTTTGTGGACTGCGGTTTCGATTTCACATCCGGACCGCCGGACGGCACACGGACCCTGTATGTGAACTCAACGGTGGGAGCCCATCAGGTATTGAGCGATTTGGTCGCGCCCAACACGACCTACACGATCAACGTAATGATCGGAGACCGGTTAAACGTGCCGTTTGCGGCAGCGATATTCGGCTTTACTCAAGCGCGTCGTTCACGACGTTCGCGACGGCCACGCTATTAGCGCAGGTGGTGAACCCGGTCACACCCTTCGAGGGTGGATTCGCGATGGGAACCTTGACGTTCACGACGGATTCCGCGCCGGCGAACCTGGGCGAGAACCTGATCTTGCGGCTTGGCGGGGCTTTTTCCGGAACTCTGCAGACGCATTATGACCTTGTCAGCGGCGATGCAACACCAACGCCGGACTGTATCTCGCCCGCCGCCGCGTGAGGAATAACGCGCAGCCGAATCCGGCTAAGCTTGGAGTTGATGAGCCACTCCGATCGCAAGCCCCATCCCTCGACCGCCGTGCTGACCGCCGGGTTCGACCCCGCTCTTTCGGTCGGCTCGGCGCGGCCGGCGGTCTTTCGTTCGAGCACCTATGTCTTCCCCACGCCTGAGGCCGCCGAACGCGCATTCGCAATACTCGGCGGGCGCGAGAAGCTGGGTGAAGGCGAAACCGCCGACCTCATCTACTCGCGCTTCAATCATCCCAACGCCGAGATTGTCGAAGCGCAAATCCTGCCGCTTGAAAAGGCCGCGGTGGCCGCGGCGGTTTTTAACTCCGGTATGGCCGCCATCATGACGGCGCTGATGGCGCACATGAAACCGGGCGACGCCGTCGTCTACACGGTGCCGCTCTACGGCGGTACGCAGTCGCTTATCCAGGGTTTTCTTTCCATGTGGGGAATCACCGGAGTGCCGGTGCGCGGCGGGGATTCGGACGCCATCGACCGCGCCATCGTCGACACGCCGAATTGCCGAGTAGTGCTTGTCGAAACGCCTGCCAATCCGACTTTGACAATGACCGACATCGCGCGCGCGGTCGCCGCGGCCGATAAGTGTGCGCGTCGGCCACTCGTCATGGTCGACAACACGTTTCTCGGCCCCGCGTTTCAGCACCCGCTCGCGCTTGGCGCCGATGTCGCGCTCTACAGCGCGACCAAATATCTCGGCGGTTTTTCCGACATTCTGGCTGGCGTCGCCATCACGCGCGACCCGGAAGTGATGCGGCCGATCCGCGCGCCCGACGAATGCTGGATTCTCGACTCCCGCCTGCCGACGGTCCGGCTGCGCATGAACCGCCAGTCGAAGAACGCGCAGCGCATCGCCGAGAAGCTGGTCAGCCACCCGGCCGTGCGCAAGGTCTATTACCCAACGTTATTTGAAGACCCCGAACAGATCCGCATCCGGCTGGCGCAATGCGACTATCCGGGCGGGCTCTTCAGCCTCGATCTGCATGGTGGCAAGAAGTCTGCGTTCGAGTTTCTGCGGCGGCTGAAAGTAGGCCGAAACGCGGTGTCGCTAGGGGGCGTAGAGACGCTGGTCTGTCATCCGCGCTCGACGACGCATTCGGCTGTCAGCGCGGAAGAGTTGCAGGTGTCGGGAGTGGTCGACGGCTTGGTCCGCGTGTCGGTGGGCATTGAGGATTGGCGGGATCTGCTGGCGGATTTTGAGCAGGCGTTGGATGGGGCAGTGTGATACAGTAATGTATAGACATGTTTTTCTCTTGGGAGGAGACGAAAAACCGGATCAACCAGGGAAGACATTCGATTTCGTTCGAGGTCGCCAAGACGGCATTCGATGACCAATACGCTGTCTCTTTCTGGGACCGCGAGGTTGATGGCGAAGACCGCTGGCATTTGATCGGGCGGACGGAAGAAACAACCATAGTCGTCGTCGTTCATACAACCAGGGAAAAAGATGGCCAGGAAATCACTCGAATCATTTCCGCGCGTCGTGCGATACAGCGCGAAAGAGCTCTCTATGAGGCCGCTCAGCGAAAATGACAAGCGGTTGCTGCGCCGCCTTGCGAAAATGACTGACGAAGATGTCGACCTCTCCGACATCCCGCCTCTGGACTATCCGATGGGATCGGGCGAAGTCGGCAAATTCTACCGGCCGATCAAGAAGCAGATTAGCATCCGGGTCGACGCCGACGTACTTTCGTGGCTCCGTGGAAAGCACTCGAAATACCAGACTTACATCAACGAAGTGCTGCGGCGCGAAATGATGGCGGGGTTGAAGTAGCGGTCGCGTCCTTGACGGCCGCGCGGGTTTTTCGTACGGTACGAACATGGCCAATAGACTGAACGCGGAAGCGGGGTGGCAGTCATTGAACCTAAATCCGGCAGTTGACGCGGGCCAAACACCGCCGCACGCCTGCTGGCGCTGTACGTAACGGAGCCGCGCCAATCACCCGGCGGGTGACTGGCGGGAGCGCGACGCAACCCGCGCAAACAAAGGGGTTGGCGAGGCCTCGCGGAGTTGAACTGCCGGATTTAGGTTGAACGGGCAAGGGATTGGCGACAAGATCGACCGCGCAATCGCCGGAATAGATGCAGGTGACGCGATGAGCCGAGTCACGGGCCTGACTCGACCGACAAAAAGCCGAATGGCGTAAGCACCGGCGTCCATAATGCGGCAGTGCATTGAGCGCGGGTGAAAACGGTCGAGATCCGCGCGGTCGTAAACGGCGGACGCTGGCTGAGGCGGTTGCTGTGCGATCGAAATACTTAGCTCACACAAAATCGACGACAGCCGATTCGAACATGTCGCCCAGCAGTGCTTCGGCGTCGCGTTCGACGGCATCGAGCACCTTCTCGGCGAAGTCCTTGGAGCTCGAAACGGTAACCACGCAAATCGACGCGCGATTCATGAGCATCTGGTCGTCCACCTCCGCCACCGCCACGTTATGCTTCGTGCGCATCTTCGACTTGAAGCTGCGCACGATGTTACGGCGGTCCTTGATCGACCGCGCGTGCGGGATGTGAATCTCGATTTGCAAGACACCGATCGCTGGCATCGGCGTCCCGTTAGTCCAGGTCTTGCTTGACCTGCTCGGTGATGAACGCTTCGATGACGTCGCCCTGCTTAATGTCGTTGTAGGCGGCGATAGAGATACCGCACTCGAAGCCCTGCTTCACTTCGCTGACATCGTCCTTGAAGCGCTTCAAGGCGCTGATCTTGCCGGTGTAGACCAAGGCTCCGTCGCGCAACAGCCGGACTTCCGCCGAACGCGGAATCGCGCCCTCGGTGACATAGCAGCCGGCGACGGTGCCGACCTTCGAAATGCGGAAGATCTCGCGCACTTCGACGCGGCCCTTGGATGTTTCCTTGAACACAGGAGCGAGCAGTCCGAGCATCGCCTTGCGGATTTCATCGGTCACCTCGTAGATAATCGAGTGCAGCCGGATGTCGATCCCCTCGCGCTCGGCGGTGGCCTGCGCATTGCGGTCCGGACGGACGTTGAAACCGATGATGATCGCGTCGGAAGTCGCGGCCAGATTGATGTCGGACTCGGTGATCGCGCCCACGCCGGTGAGCATCACGCGCACGCGGACTTGATCGTTCGACATCTTCTGCAGCGTATCGGATAACACCTCGGCCGAGCCGCCGACGTCGGCCTTGATGATGAGGTTGAGATCCTGCGTCTCGCCCTCCTTCATATGGGCGTGCAGCGCTTCCAAACTCGTACGTTTGGTCTTGGCCATCTGCACGTCGCGAGCGCGGGCCTCTCGGAACATGACGATCTGCTTGGCCTTCGCGGTATCGGTGATGGCCTGCAAGCTGTCGCCGATTTCGGGCAGCGTTTCCAGGCCGAGCACTTCGACTGGAGTCGCCGGACCCGCCTCGCGGATCTGCGCGCCGCGATCGTCGAACATCGCGCGGACCTTGCCGAGAATCGAGCCGCAAAGCACGAAGTCGCCGACCCGCAACGTACCGTTGCGGACAAGAACGGTCGCCACCGGGCCGCGGCCTTTGTCGAGGTGCGCTTCAAGGACGTTGCCGATCGCGGGGCGAGTCGGGTTCGCCTTGAGGCTCTTCATGTCGGCGGTGAGAATGATCATCTCGAGCAGCAGATCGAGATTCTGTTTCGCCTTGGCCGAGACAGGCACCATCACGGTGTCGCCTCCCCAGTCTTCGGCGAGCAAGCCGCGATCGGAGAGTTGCTGCTTGATGCGGTCTATCTGCGCGTCGGGGCGGTCGATCTTATTGATAGCGACGATGATCGGCACGCCCGCGGCCTTGGCGTGGTCGATCGCTTCGATCGTCTGCGGCATTACGCCGTCGTCGGCCGCGACGACGAGAATGACAATGTCGGTCACCTTGGCGCCGCGGGCGCGCATGCGTGTGAACGCTTCGTGACCGGGGGTGTCGATGAACACGATCTTCTTGCCGTGAATTTCAACGTGATACGCGCCGATGTGCTGCGTGATACCACCGGCTTCGCGTTCGGCGACGCGCGCGGTGCGGATGGCGTCGAGCAGCGACGTTTTGCCGTGATCGACGTGGCCCATGATCGTGACGACAGGCGCGCGAGGCAGCAAGTCGGCCGGATCCTCGGCGAGTTCGACTTCCCAGGTCTGCTCTTCTTCGTAGCTGACCTGCGAGGCTGCCGCGCCGAAGTCCTTGGCGATGTCCTCGGCCATTTTCACATCGAGTGTCTGATTGATAGTCGCGAAGATCTTGCGATCAACCAGCTTCTTGATGACCTGAGTCGTTTTGATGCCCAGTTTTTCGGCCAGTTCCTTGACCGTGATGCCTTCGGAAACCGTGATTTCCTTGCCTTGAGCAAGCAAATGATCGGTATTTTCCTTGCGGCTGAAAACGGGACGGAGTTTACCCTCTTCGGCCTCGCGAACACGGCCCTGCTGACGCTTGCGATTGTCGGTGCGGCGATTGGCATCGACCGGGATCGGCATCGGAGCGGGCTGGAGCAGTCCGGCGCCACCCGAGGTCGGATGCATCGGACGGCCTCGGCCCGGACCGCCAGGACCGCCGGGGCGGAATCCACCACCGCCGGGACTACCCTGACGGGGCTGGGCGGGGCGGCCGCCTTGATTGCCGGGGAACGGCGGGCGGCCGGGCGCGGGTGCGCCGGGCCGGGGCGCGGGGGGACCGGGCCGCGGCCCGCCGGGCATTGGACTTTGCAGGCTTTTCAGCCGGTCGACCATGTCCGGACGCGGCGGTACAACGGGCCGCGCGGAGGGCTGGCCGACAAGAGGGCGATTGGAGGCCTGCGGCGGCCGGGGCGCGGGAGCGCCGGGCCCGGACGGACGGAGTTGCTGCCCTGGACCTGCCAGCGGACGGTTTCCGGCGGGACGTGGGGGCGGAGGCTGCGGTGCACCCGGGGCCGCGGGTGGAGTAGCGGGCTGTCCGACAAAAACCGCGGGCGGCGCCGCGGGCTTAGCCGGAAGTGCGGGCTGCGCGGGTGTTGCCGGTTCGGCGGGCTTTTCCGGGGCGGTCGTAACAGGAGGCCGCGTTGCACCGGGCGTCACGAGTGGTTGGCGAGGTCCCGACAGAATCTGACCCGGCTTTGGCGGCATCGCCGGCGCCAGCGTTGGACGGACCGGCAGCGATGGTGGCTTCGCCGCGGAGGGCGGCGTTGATGGCCCGGAGGCGATCGGCGGCAAGATGGGTTTGCCCGTCGCCAACGGGGGCCGCAAGGGCGCCATCGCTTTCGGCGCATCGACGGGCGGTTCAGGCGGCGGGACTGGCTCGGCGGCGTTAGGCGTAGCGGTCGCCACCGGGAGGGCGACAGGTTTTGCCGTCTCGCGGGAAGGCGGCGGAGTTTTCACTTCCGGCTCGGCGGTCGAGGCCTTCGGACGCGGCGATACCTCCGCTGGAGGTGGAGTCACGGCCGCGCCGCCCTTTTTGCCCAGTCGGCGGCGAATCTCTAGAGCAACATCGTCATCGATGGAACTGGAGTGCGTTTTTTTGTCGGTAACGCCCAGGTCGTTGAGTGCGTCGATGACCAAGCTTGGCTTGACCTCGAGCTCCCGTGCCAGTTCGTTGATTCGGATCTTACTCATATTTGGAGAGAAAACAAAAACCTCGGCCCGCTCACACGACAACTGTGGCGCATGCCGTTACTGCCCCTTCTGCCATGGTAACAGATCGGGTTTCCACCCTGACTTGGCGCTATTCGCTTTCGGCAGGCTTTTCCTCGCTTACTTCCACTTCGGCGGCCGGCACCGGCTCGACTTCGGCCGGGGCTTCCGCTTCCGCCGCTTCCGCGGCATCGACCGGCGCCGCTTCCCCTTCCACAGCTACCTCTTCCCCCTCGTACGGGCCGTAATAGCCGTTTACCGCATTTTGGATTTCATCCATCGCCTTGGCGTCGATGCCCCGCAACTGCATTATTTCGTCCGGTGTCATCGCGCCCAAGCGTTCAACGGTTCCGATGCCCGCTTCAAATAACCGCTCGATTATCTTCTCCGGCAGGCCAAAGTCGCCGAGAATGGACAGCGGCGCGCCCGACACCTGCAACTGCGCCATCTGCGCTTCCACTTCGCGGCGCTTCTCTTCTTCGCTCTTGATGTCGATCTTCCAGCCGATCAACTTCGCCGCCAGCCGTACGTTCTGACCCTTCTTGCCGATCGCCAGCGATAGCTGGTTATCGTCGACGATCACTTCCATGTGCCGGTCGTTCGGATCGAGAACCGTCACTCGCCCAATCTTTGCCGGGCTCAGCGCATGCGTCGCAAACTGCACCGGGTCTTCGGAGTATTCGATGATGTCGATCTTTTCGCCGCGCAGTTCACGGATGATCGACTGCACCCGCATGCCTTTCATGCCGACGCACGCGCCCACCGAATCGACATCGCGATCGCGCGACGACACCGCGATCTTGGTCCGCTCGCCCGCTTCCCGCGCACAAGCTTTGATAACAACGGTGTTGTCGTAGATTTCCGGAACTTCCTGCTCGAACAGCCGCTTCACAAATTCGCAATCGGCGCGCGACAGGATCACGCCCGCGTTTTTGCCCGCGCGTTCGACGGTCTTAATCACACACCGCACGCGGTCGCCGATCTGGAAATTCTCTAGCCGCGACTGCTCCCGCCGCGGCAGCCGTCCTTCCGACTTCGACGACATGTCGCAGATCATATCGCCCATCTCGCTGCGCTTGATCGTGCAGGTGACTAATTCGCCTACGCGGTTGTGGAACTCGTTGAAGATCGTGTCGCGTTCCGCTTCACGGACCTTTTGCATGATGACCTGTTTGGCGGTCTGCGCGGAGATGCGGCCGAGGGCTTCGGTCTTTTTGGGGAAGCGGATCTGCCCGCCGACTTCGGCGTTGCGGTCGAACTCGAGCGCCTCGGCGACAGTCATCTCCTTCACCGGATCGGCAACGGTCTCGACGATGTTCTTCACCGCGAAGATGTTGATCGCACCGGTTTTCTGATCGAAGTCGGCGGCCAGTTCTTCGTTGCCCTTGAACTGTTTGCGCGCCGCCGCCAGCATGGCGTCTTTCACCGCGTCGATGATGATCCGCGGATCGATGCCCTTTTCTTTGCTCAGGATTTCGATCGATTGATAGATGGTTCCCACGTCGTTTCTACTCCTATAGTCCGGTGGCTTACCACTCGAACTTCAAATTCGCTTTCTTGATCTTGTCGAGCGGGATCGCGGCCCGCTTGCCTTTGGCCGTCTCGACGGTTGCGGCGTTGTCCTTAAATTCGATCAGCGTGCCATCCCATGAAGGCGTGCCATCGACCGGTTCCTTGCAGACGATCTTTACCCGCTTGCCCGCGAAACGCTCGAAATCGCGCGGCTGGCTCAACTTCCGCTCCACGCCGGGCGAGCTGACTTCCAGCGTGTACTCGCCGCCGGGAATGGTTTCTTCGACATCGAGGATCGTGCCGACCTGGGTCGAAACGTTTTCGCAATCGGCCAGCGTAACGCCGCCTTCTTTGTCGATATAGATGCGCAAGACCCGGTGCTTGCCGCCGCCGAGAAATTCGACGTCGACAACTTCCATGTCCTCCGACCGGGCGACCCGTTCGGCGACAGCCCAGATTTTTTCGATGAGATCCTGGCGCATGATGTCTGCCGTTGGACAAATAAAAAAGTGGGCTCTCGCCCACTTCGTTGGTTCGTCCGTAGATTTTATTGTACACAGCGTGGCGGGGAGTGCAAGGGGGGTGGCTTCTACAAACCCAGATAGCGGCCACGAGCGGCCAGCCACTTTCTTTCGGTGACTCGGCGTGGCGCATTCAATTGCAACAGTCTCACCGTCGCCTCGCCGACCGGAGTGAGAGGAACAATCTCGCCAAACTGGATTCCGAAATGTTCTTGCCAACGATCGATTCGCGGGTTGAAGAGAGGAATCAGCATTCGCCGCCCGGAATCGAAAGTGGCAATATCGCTGCCCTTCATCCAATTACAGTAGTTGCACGCATACGCCAAGTTGCCCAAGTCACTGCCGCCGAGGTGCTTCCCGCTAATGATGTGGTCGACGTGATGAGACTGAATCGCATCGTCTTCATGCAGCAGGCAATATTCACATCGAAAGTGGGCGCGCCTTGCAACCGCAAGACGTTGCGCCGCTGTAACGGGCTGAGCCACCCGTCTACGCTTCCAGCCGCTGCCGCGCCCTTGCCTTCGCCATGATCATGACGTGCTCTAGGTTCAGGTACTCTTCCATCTCTTCAACCTCCGCACGCGTAATCGTCCCGTCCTTCTTGCGTTCGATGAGTTCGGAGACCCGATCTTGCGTTTGCGCGGACGACCGGAAATTGGCGATTTGTTCCGTAGCCGCGCCCGCGCTGAGGACGTCGAGCAACTCGTCATAGGCATGTGCGACGGTCATACTATCTGATTGTCATCATAGCGCCGTTTGCAGTTCACTGCCCGCGGGCTACTTGGCAAAGCCTTCGAGCGTATAGAGGTTGTAGGTCGACGTGCGCACCATGGCGGCGAATCGCTTCCCACTGGGATGCACGGAGACCGTATCCACCGCGCTGTCGGTATCGAGGTCGATGGCCTTGCCGATTGCGCCGCTGGCGATGTCGATCGGAATAACGCGCGGCCGGGCGCCATCGACGTTTTCGAACACGTACAGCGTTCGGCCATCCGCTGTGTGACCGCAGATCTCCACCTGCCCTGGCGAAGCGATTTTCACCGGCTTGCCGCCGTCCGCCGACAGGCGGACGATGTCGTTGCCGCTCGGCGCGAAAATCGAATCGCCGATCCAGGCGGTTTCTCGAACTGTTACTGTCTCGGATTCGAAGAGAAGCACCGGTTCGGCGCCGCCCTGCGAAGATACCTTGAAAACTCTTCGGCCTTCTGCGAATGCGATCCAGCGGCTGTCGGGCGACCAGGTGACGCCAATTAGTGTCTCACGGTTGAGCAACTTTATCGGTGAGCCGCCATGCACTGAGATGGTCCAGAGGCCCCGGTCGTAGTTGTATGCGATGCGCTTGTTGTCGGGAGAAAGTCTGGCTCGAATATTCATTCCGATGTTGTCCAGCGTTAGGACAGTGCGCACATCCCCGGTCGCCGCACTCCAGGTTCGAATTGAGGCTTTCTCTCTGAAATTGTTGCTCAACGCAATCGATTGGCCATCGACACTCCACCCCGGGATCGACTGGACACCAGTCGCCGGTGCGATCATCGGTCCCGGCCTTCCGTCGGCGCCGAACTCCTGAATCCGCGATCTGGCAATTCCATTGGCAAAGACCAGCGACTTTGCTCCCGGCGCGAGCATCGCCGAAGTGATGAAGTCGGGAGACACAAAAATTGGTTCAACCGAACCCGTCTCGACATCGACTCGAACGATGCGTCCGCCTACGGCCTGCGTGATCAGCAGTGTTCGATTGTCCGGAAACCACTGGGGCCGGCGTGGCGAGCCAGAGACGTTTAGTTTACGTAACGGCCCAGTCGGCCATGCTGCGACGGAGAAAACCGACCCCGTGCCTATCCCAAGACAGACCCTCGATCCGTCCGGCGAGAAGGCGATATACCCGAACTCCCCATCGAACTCTGGAAAACCGGCCCGCTCCTTCGGCGCCGAACCGGGCGGATCGCTGACAAGAAACCTCGTCTTCCCCTCGCGAGCCTGCGCGATCACGAAGGCGTCGCTTCCCGGCAGAAGCGCCGCCGCGCGAACACCTGCGAACAAAAGCGCCGACTCTCCGCCAGCCGCCGAGACTTGGGAAATTCCTTGATTCGATTGATAGTAGATCCGCCCACCGTCGCGCGACCAGAACAGTGTGAAATGAATGTTGTTAACCGGGCGCGCGACATCCTTCGCAATCACCACCGGTTCGCCGCCATCGACAGTTCGCACCATCAGGCCGCGATTGCGCCCGGCCCCTTTCACGAACGCAATCGATTTCCCGTCGGGCGAATACGTCGGGGCGGTCAGCCAGTCGTCGTCAATCGAAAATTCCTTCACGGCCAACTGGGGGGCCGCGCCAGGCTTCGGCGCCAACAACAACCCGGCTGCTAGCGACGCCGCACACGCCATCGGCCACAACCAATTCCTCTTTGCGGGGGCTGCCGGTTTCATCGAACCAGAAGTCGTCGCCGCCAACCCCGTGCTGCGCAACGCGAACGCCAAATCCTTTATCGACTGAAACCGCTGCGCCGGTTCCTTCTCCAAGCAGTGCTGAATCACGTTGCGAAGCGGCGTATCGGGCAGATCGGCCGGCTCGTCGCGGATAATCGCCGCCAGCGTCTCCGGCACCGTCGCCTTGTGAAACGCCCGCGCGCCGCTGGCCATTTCGTAAAGCACCGCGCCGAAGCTGAAGACGTCGGAGCGGTGGTCGATCTCCTCGCCGCGCGCCTGCTCGGGCGACATGTAGCCCGCGGTTCCCATCACCGTTCCCGCGGCCGTTTCGGTTTCATTGCCGGCCGCCACCTAGCCCTTCGCCAGCCCGAAATCGAGAATCTTCGCGTGCCCGTCGCGCGTCACCATGATGTTTTCTGGCTTGATGTCGCGATGGGTGATTCCCTTGGCGTGTGCCGCCGCCAGCGCTTCGGCGATTTCGACGGCCAGGCTCTGCACCTTGCGCGGCGGCAACTGGCCCGCATCGCGCAGCGTCGTGCCGTCCACCAGCTCGGTGACCATGTAGACAACGCCGTCTTCGACGCCGATGTCGTACAACGCCACGATGCCGGCGTGATTCAAACTAGCCACCGCGCGGGCTTCCTGTTCGAATCGCGCCTTGCGCTGCGGATCGCGCGCGAAGTCGGCCGGCAGAACTTTCAGCGCGACTTCGCGGTTCAGGCGCGTGTCGCGGGCCTTGTACACCTCGCCCATGCCGCCAGCGCCCAGCGGGCCGACGACTTCAAAATGGCCGAGTTTCGCTCCGGCGGCGAGGGGCATCGATCCGATTATTATATGCGGAAGTTCCGCTACGGCAGCAGCCGAAGTATCGACGCCGCGGCCGGTGGCGACGCCAGCAGCGAAGTAGCCGACGACGCTCCAATTGTCGTCAGCTGCGCCCCGGTCCGTCTTGAAATCAGATTGTCCTGCTCGACATAGCCGAATCCCCCGAATCCTCCGAAGCCGAACCCGCTCTGCACTCGGCACACCGTTTGTCCAAATTGTGAGAAGCAGACTAAGGTGCCGCCAAGACTGCCTAGTCCAAACGCCCGCGCGCTATTCTTCAAGGGCGCGTCCGCAGCCGAAAACGCCACAATCTCCAGCCCCGGCGTTACGGCTCTCCGTGTCGGCAGCGAAATCGCAACCGGCTTCTGAAACGCAACCTGCGGCTCCATGCGAATGTCATAGGTGGCGCACCACCAAAGCGGCGGATCGCTGACCGGCAGTTGCAGGGTCTCAAACGGCACACGCGTCACCGTGATTTTGACCTCCTGATCCAGCGCCCCCTCAGGGATGAGCAGCACCACGCCCGTTTCCCCGACCGTCACCGGCGCCGCATTTCCGCTCGCGTCGATTGTCCCGCGCCGGTCGAGAGTAATCACGCCGCGATCGGCGAATCGGACCAACTTGCCTTCCGGCGCGGGCGAGACAACCTGATCTTGCGCCGGCCGTTGGAAAGCGACAACCGAATACAAACTCGCCGGCAGATCCTGTCCGGTCCCATCCGGCCGGACTCGAAAGACGAACGGCCCAAGCAGCGACCCCTTTTCCAAATCAGGTACGGCGTAGAAAATCGCGTCTTTTTGCACGCCCTCGTAAACGGCCCCGAGCGGCGCGTGGACCTGCTCGATAAACCGCGCGCCGGGCGGCAATGCAACGGCGATGTTGAGGTTGCCGAGATCGTCATTGCCGGCCGCGACGAACACGGAATAGAGCGCGCTGCCATCGCGATCGTACTGGCCGGTCGTTCGGATCACGGCTCGCGTTCCGAACTGCGCGGAGAGGGTAAACGTGGCGAAGAGGATTATCCAGAGTTGCTTCATAGTCCAAGCCTATCCGGATCCCGCAAAAAAAGTTGTCAGCAAATGGTAAGGATTGCCGGCCGCTCTGCTTTTCGATAGCAACCATGACAACTTTCTCCGCCCAACCGCGCCATAACTTGTGAAGCTGCTCGACAGCCAAAAACAAGAAAGAGAGAGAAAATCACCATGAAGACCAAGACCAACGTCAAAGCCGGTGGCATCGCCGTGCCCGACCGCCGCTAATCCCTCTACTCCCCAAGTTCACAAAGAAAGCGGCCGCATGGGCCGCTTTCGCCGTTTCATGCGATAGAATCGGTCGAACGACCCATGCCTCTCGCCCCCGGAACACGAATCGGGCACTACGAAGTCATCGCGCCGCTTGGCGCGGGCGGCATGGGCGAGGTCTACCGCGCCAGCGATACCAAACTCGGCCGGCAGGTGGCACTGAAAGTATTGCCGCCCGAACTCGCGCGCGACCCAGATCGCTACGCCCGCTTTCAGCGCGAAGCCCACGCGCTCGCCGCGCTGAATCATCCGAACATTGCGGCCATCTACGGCCTCGAAGACAACGCGCTGGTGATGGAACTCGTCGATGGCGAGACGCTGCCCACGCCGCTGCCGGTCGACAAAGCCATCGCCTACGCGCGCCAGATCGCCGACGCGCTCGAATACGCGCACGATCGCAACATCATCCACCGCGACCTGAAGCCGGCCAACATCATGATCACACGCGAGGGCGTTGTGAAGGTGCTGGATTTTGGCTTGGCGAAGGTCGCCGAACCGATCGCCGCGGCCGATCCCGCCAACTCGCCGACTCTGACGATGGGCAAGACCGAAGTCGGCGTGATCATGGGCACGGCTTCGTACATGTCGCCCGAACAGGCGGTCGGCAAGACGGTCGACAAACGCAGCGATATCTGGTCGTTCGGCGTGGTGTTGTGGGAAATGCTCACCGGGCGGATGTTGTTCGCGGGTGAGACGGTTTCGCATACGCTGGCCGATGTCTTGCGTGCGCCGATTGACCTTGACGCGGTTGCGTCGGCGCCGCTGCGAGCGCTGATCGCGCGGTGTTTGGTGCGCGAGCCGAAGGACCGCATGCGCGATATCGGCGAGGTGCGATTGGCGCTGCTGGACCCGAAAGAAGAACCAACGCACGCAAAGCCATCGTGGGTTCCATGGGCAGCTACGGCAGTTGCCATCGTCGCCGCCGGCGCCGGCTGGTGGAAGGCCACGCGCCCAATCGACAAGCCGGTCCTGCGCCTCGATCTGAACGTGCCAACCGGCAATTTGGAGCTTTCGGCGCGGTCGCCGGTTGCGATCTCCCCGGACGGGACCAAGATCGTATATGCGCGCCAGTCCCGCCTTTGGCTGCGGCAGTTGAATCAGGCCGAGGCGACGCCAATAGCGGGCGGCGAAGACGGATTTTGTCCGTTCTTCTCACCGGACAGCGCGTCGATCGGTTTCTTCGCGAACGGAAAACTCAAGAAGGCGTCGTTAACCGGCGGTGTGCCCGTGACGCTCGCCGATGCGCCAAACGGCCGTGGCGGCACTTGGGGGGAGGACGGGACGATCGTCTTTTCGCCGTACAATTTCGAAACCACTCTGCTGCGTGTTCCCGCCGCCGGTGGGGCTGCCACCCAGGTCGCGCCGCTCGATAAACAGAAGCAAGAAGTAACCCATCGCTGGCCTCAGTTCCTGCCGGGCGGGCAGTCGGTGCTGTTTGTGACCCACACCCGGTTCAACAATTTCGATGCGGCTTCGATTGACGCGATTTCCTTGGCGACCGGCCAGCGGAAGTCCGTGTTGAAGGGCTCCGGATTCGCGCGCTACATGCACCCTGGGTATCTCCTGTTCGCAAGAAGCGGGACCGTCTTCGGTGTCCGCTTCGACCCGGCCCGGTTGGAGACTGTCGGCCCGGAATTCCCCGTCCAATCCGAGGTCCAGTCCGCATCGCTCACCGGCGGAGCGCAGTTCGATATCGCCGCCAACGGCACGTTTGTCTACGCTCGCGGGTCGGACTTTTATGGGGGACTGACGCTTCAGTGGCTCGACGCCGCCGGGAATCGAACGCCGATGCTCGAAAAACCGGGGGCTTACCGAAACGTTACCTTTTCCCCGGATGGCAACCGTGTGGCGCTACAGATCGTCGACAAGAATTCGGCCGACATCTGGGCCTTCGATTGGCGCACTATTGAGTCCCGCATAATATAGCGTCACTCCGGCCAAAGAGAAGCCTGTTTCCAGAACGAAGGAATAAGGCGCTTCCTCCGCCGCATCTTGCGGAGCGACTTGCGTGCGGTTTCGCCGAGTTGCCAA
>Ga0194132_10005958_pt1 | contig 19293 bp, 18 predicted proteins | sample TA2KigOf80mmetaG_FD_148612 | JGI IMG/M metagenome (GOLD analysis project Ga0194132, IMG submission 148612) | Freshwater microbial communities from Lake Tanganyika, Tanzania - TA2015054 Kigoma Offshore 80m | ecosystem: Environmental > Aquatic > Freshwater > Lake | place: Tanzania: Lake...
TATAACGTCTACCGCAACGCGCTCGCGATCGTGAAATTGCGCGACGAGCACAAGGTTCAAATCCTCGATACCCCGCGCGATTTCTTCCCCGAATTCGTGCGCGCGACCAACGTTGTGCTCGACCGCTACGCCGGAAAGGACCCGTTCTTTAAGGAGGTCCTGGATTCGCAACGGAAATTCGCGCAAACGGTGGTGCCGTATTGGACCAAGATCATCGACCTCTACTCCAATCTCGGCAATGCGGCGCTGCAGACCGGCGCCGTCGGCGGAAAAAAGTGAGGTCCGCCGTCTGCTGACGAACGGACGGGATAGGGGCGCGGGTCGAATTGATCCCGCGCCCTTTTCCTGTCGGTATCCATCCCTTATTTTTCGGAAGTTATCTTTATGACCGCGAGCCTCCCTCATCCTCGCTTGCGCGCCGTCATCCGGATGATCGACACCATCAGCGTTTGGTCGGGCAAGATCGTCGGCTGGTTGATCTTGCCCATGGTCGGCAGCCTCGTTTACGAAGTTTTCGCGCGCTACCTCTTCAATGCGCCGACGGTATGGGCCTACGACATGACCTACATGTTGTACGGCAGCTTCTTTATGCTCGGCGCCGCATACACGCTGCAGCGCAAGGGTCATATCCGCACCGACATGTTCTATGGCTCTTGGTCGCCGCGCCGGCAGGGGTGGGTCGACGCCGTTTGTTACCTTTTGTTCTTCTTTCCCGGAATGATCGTCTTTCTCGTTGTCACCTGGGACTTCTTCGCCGTCTCGTTCGGGCGAGGTGAACGGGTGGTTACTAGCCCATGGATGCCAATCGTCTATCCGCTCAAGGGCGCGATGTTTGTCGCGACGTTCTTGCTTATCCTGCAAGGCGTCGCCGAATTTCTGCGCAGTTGCTACGCCGCGTCCAAGGGGGAGTGGCCATGAGCCCGGAGGTTCTCGGCTTCGTCGCCCTCGGCGCCCTGTTCGTCGCCATCTTCGTCGGGTTTCCGATTGCGTTCACCCTGATCGCGGTTGCCGTGGTGTTCGGTTACATCGGCCTCGGCAAGATGGTGTTTTACTTGATGACGCTGCAATTCTTCGCGGTGATGAAGGAAGTCACCCTCGCCTCGGTGCCGTTCTTCCTTTTCATGGGGTTCCTGCTCGAACAGTCAGGCCTGATGGAGCGGTTATTCCGCGGCATCCAACAATTGCTGGCGAATCTGCGCGGATCGCTCTATCTCGCGGTCCTGGTCACCGCAACCATTTTTGCCGCCGCGACCGGGATCGTGGGCTCGTCGGTGACGTTGCTCGGCGTGATGGCAGGTCCAGCCATGATCCGCAGCGGCTATGACCCGCGTCTTTCGGCTGGCGCCATTGCCGCCGGGGGCACGCTCGGCATCCTGATCCCGCCCTCGGTGATGCTGATCGTGATGGGGCCGGTGGTCGGTGTGCCGGCGACGCACCTGTTCGCCGCCGCGGTGTTTCCGGGACTGCTGTTGTCTTCGCTCTATATCGGCTACACGCTGCTGCGCTCGTATCTCAATCCGGCCCTTGGTCCGGTGCTGCCGCCAGAGGAACGCCCGGAAAGTATGTGGCAGGCGACTCGCGACCTCTTGTTGGGCGTCGTGCCGGTGGTGGTCGTCATTATCGCGACTCTTGGCGTTATTCTTGCCGGAATCGCGACGCCAACTGATGCCGGCGCGGTCGGCGCTTTCGCCGTCCTGATCCTGACCGCGATCCATCGCCGCCTCACCTGGGATCGCCTCAAACAGTCCGTTTGGTCGACCCTTGAGGTCTCGAGCATGATTTTGTTGTTGGTCGCGGCGTCGAACTTCTTCGGTGCGGTATTTTCACGTCTCGGCAGTGCGACCATGATTGCCGAATCCTTGCTCGGATTATCCTTGCCGCCGACCCTTCTGTTGATTGTGATCCTCGTGGTGATCTTCGTGCTTGGCTGGCCGCTCGAATGGGTGCCGATCGTCCTGATCGTCGTGCCGATCCTGCTGCCGATTGTACAGAAGGCGGGTATCGACCTGGTCTGGTTCTGTACCCTCGTCGCCGTCTGTCTCCAGACGGCTTGGTTATCGCCGCCGGTCGCACTGTCGGCATATTTTCTGAAAGGCGTCGTTCCCGATTGGTCGCTCAAGGACATCTATGCCGGCATGATGCAATTCATGTGGCTGCAGGTTGCTGGGCTTACGATCGTGTTCACTTTCCCGCAATTGGCCCTTTGGCTGCCGAAGGTTCTATTTTAGGTCGCGACCAACCCGGCGAAGGCGGCATGTAGCGCTTGAACCAAACCGGATTTGGGATTGCCGACCCGCTCGATCAGGCCGATGCGGCGCGTCAAGGGCGGCTCGCCGAACGGGACGTAGCGCACCGGCAGGGGATACGGTCCTTCGACGCAGCGCTGCGGGACGATGGCGACGCCGAGGCCGAAATAGACCATCAGCAGGATCGATTCGATCGAATCGAGTTCCATCGCTTGGCGCGGGCGCAATCCCCGCGCGCGCAGACTCTGCTGGATCGGGCGCGCGACCCAGGCGCGGCGGTTGTAGCGGATGTAGGGCCATGCCGCGAGCAACTCGCGATCGGTTTTTTCCGTGCTTTGCGGCGGCGCCGCGATGATGATTTTTTCGGTTGCGATCGGCCGCCAGAAGAGGTCGGCTTGAACGTGGCTCGGCTCGCTGATCAGGGCGGCATCCAATTCGCCGCGCTCGACCTGCGGCAACAATTCACCCGACATGCCGTTGACGAGGTTGACGGCGATGTTCGGATGGATTTTCTGCAGGCCGGCGAGCGCCTTGGGCACGATCCCCGACAGCGCGGTCGGAATCGCGCCGACCTCGAGCAGGCCCGCCATGCCGTCGACGGAAGCGCCCGGCGCATCGGCCAAGCGCTCGTAAAGTTCCAGGATCTCTCTCGCGCGCCGCACCAGGCGCTTGCCATGGTCGTTGAGGGTAGGCGGGCGGCGGCGGCGGTCGAACAGCCGGACGCGCAACTCGTCTTCAATGCCGCGCAGCTGCATGCTGACCGCCGATTGGGTGAGCCCGACGGCGCGGGCGGCGGCCGCGAAGCTGCCGTGATCGGCGACCGCGACCAGGGTGCGCAGGTTGCGAATGCTCATGGAAAGGCCCCGTAATTCCAACTTATTACATCAAATTATTTAAAGTAATGGAACAATCTTATTCAATTTTCTTCTCTTTTTGTGAAGTGTAACGTCCCGCCGCAATCGCCGATTGCGTCCGGCTGACTTTGCCAAGGAGGGCTTGCCCCATGGGCCACGTTTCCACCGCAACCCCAGCCATTGCCAAGGACAAAGACCCCCAGCAGATGGAAAAAGATCGCGCTACGGTCGCGGGGCTCGTCGCCAAGGCGCGTGCCGCCATGACAATATTCGCCAACGCATCGCAGGAAACGGTGGATGACGCGGTGCGCGCGCTCGCCTGGACCATCTACGAACCGGGCAGGGCCAAGGCGCTCGCCGAAATGGCGGTGAAAGACACCGGCGTCGGTAACGTGCCCGACAAGATCGTCAAGAATCAACGCAAAACCTTCGGCACGCTGCGAGACATTTTGCGCGCGCGCACGGTCGGGATTATCGCCGAAGATCCGAAGCGCGGCATCGTCCAATACGCGAAACCGGTCGGTGTCGTCGCCGCAATTTGTCCCTCGACCAACCCCGCCGCTACGCCCGCCAACAAGACAATGATGGCAATCAAGGGCCGCAACGCCATCATCATCGCACCATCGCCCGCGGGTCAGAACACCGCGCTGCACTTGGTGGAAATGATGCGCGCCGAGTTGACCCGCGCCGGCCATCCCGCCGACTTGGTCCAAGTGCTGCCGCCACCGGTGTCCAAGACGGCGACCCAAGCGCTGATGGAAGCATGCGACCTTATCGTCGTCACCGGATCACAGGATAACGTGCGGCGCGCCTACCGCTCGGGCAAGCCCGCGATTGGCGTCGGCGCCGGCAATGTGCCGGTGATCGTCGATTCGACCGCCGACTTCGACCAAGCGGCGGCCAAGATTTGCGCCTCCAAGACGTTCGATAATTCGACTTCATGTTCATCGGAGAATTCGCTGATCATTGTCGATGATGCCTATGATCGGGCGATTGCCGCGCTCAAGAAAGTCGGCGGTTATCTCGCGACTCCGGCGGAAAAGAGCGCAATCCAGGAAAAACTTTGGGTCAATGGTTCGCTCAACCGCCATATCATCGCCAAGGACCCTCAGGTATTCGCGGAAATGACCGGTCTTCCGGACGCGGCGAAGAAGGCAAAGTTTTTCATGGTCGAAGAAACCGGGGTCGGGCGCGACCACCCGTTCTCGGGCGAGAAGCTCTCGCTTGCGATCGCGGTCTATCGTGCCAAGGATTTCGACGCGGCGATCGCGCGGGTGCGCGAAATTCTCGCGTTCCAGGGTGCCGGCCATTCCTGCGGCGTGCATACCCGCGACATGGACCATGCCCGGCGGCTGGCGTCCGAACTCGACGTGGTGCGCGTGTTGGTCAATCAGGCGCACGCCTTCGGTAACGGCGGCAGTTTCGATAACGGCCTCAACTTCACCCTCAGCATGGGCTGCGGCACGTGGGGCGGCAACAGCATCAGCGAAAACCTCAACTATCGGAATTTCATCAATATCACCAATCTTTCGACCGTAATCCCCGAAGACAAACCGACCGAGGAGCAATTGTTCGGGCCTTATTTCACTCGCCACGGGCGCGGCGTTTGAACGGGGATCGGGGATGAACTTCGAGGAACACGTCGCCAAGGCGCAATTCGCTGAGGCCGGCATTCCGGTGCCGGAAGGCCGGCTCGCGACCACTCCGGCGGAAGTCGCCGCTGCGGCGCAGGCGCTTGGGCCTGTCGCGGTCAAGGCGCAGGTGCCCGCCAGTAAACGCGGCAAGGGCGGCGCCATCGCTCTGGTCGAATCTCCGGCCGAGGCCGAAGCGGCGGCCGGCCGCATTCTCGGCATGACGCTTGGACCGTACCGGGTCGAGCGGGTGCTGGTGGAAAAACGCGTCGCCATCGCGTGCGAGCTTTATGCCGCAGTACTCAACGACCCCGCCAGCAAGGGGCCGCTGGTATTGTTCTCGACGCTCGGCGGCATGGACATCGAGGAAGCAGCCGCGCGCGACGCCAACGCCGTTCGCCGCCGTCCGGTCGACATTCTCGCCGGTTTCTCCGCCAAGGACGCGGACGCGATGCTTGCGGGTCTCGATCTTGGCCCGGCGCGGGCCAAGGCCGTCGACCTGCTCGCCCGGCTCTACGATTTCTATCGCGCGCGTGACGCGGAAATGGTCGAAATCAATCCGCTGGCATTGACGAAAACAGGCGATCTGATAGCTCTCGACGGCAAGCTCACCCTCGACGATGGCGCGCTGCCGCGCCAGGAGGCGCTGGCCAAACAGGGCATCGCCGAACCCCTCTCGGCGCTGGAGGCGCGCGGACGCGCGCTCGGGCTTCGCTTCATCGAACTCGACGGCAATATCGGCATTCTCGCCAACGGCGCCGGGCTCACCATGACCACCATGGACGCGGTACGCCACTTCGGTGGGCGGCCGGCGAACTTTCTCGAAATCGGCGGTGACGCCTATACCCAGGCCAAACCCGCGCTCGAATTGGTGCTTGCCAATCCCGGCGTGAAAAGCCTGGTGGTTAATTTCTGTGGCGCGTTCGCGCGCACCGACGTGATGGCCGAAGGCGTGGTCAAGGCGTGGGAGGAACTGCGCCCGAAAATCCCGGTCTTCTTCTCGATCCACGGCACCGGCGAGGAAGAAGCGGTCAGGTTGGTTAAGGTACGCCTCGGCATCGAGCCATTCGATGTGATGGACGACGCGGTCAAACACGCCGTGGAGGCCGCCCGATGATCGTTCGGCGCGAACACCGGATTCTGGTCCAGGGTATCACCGGCAAGCAGGGTACCTTTTGGACCGAAAAGATGATCGAGTGCGGTACGCGCGTGGTCGGCGGCGTCAACCCGAAGAAGGCGGGAGAAACTCATCTCGGCCTGCCGGTTTTCGCCTCGGCGGTCAAGGCGGCGAAGAAAGCGTCTTTCGACGTCGCCGTCCAGTTCGTGCCCCCCATGGGCGCGCGCGCCGCGGCCGAAGACGCCATCGCCGCCAGTGCCAAGCTGATCGTCATGCTGACCGAACACATCCCGGCCCAAGACGTAATGGCGGTGCTCGCCCAAGCCAAGGTGCGCGGCACCCGCATTGTCGGTCCCAATACGGCCGGGTTGGTCACGCCGGGTGAAGGCTTCGTCGGCATCATGCCCGGCTTCAACCGCAACGTGTTCATGCCGGGGCGGATCGGGGTGATTTCCAGGAGCGGCAGCCTCGGCACCCTCGTCTGCCTGGTGCTGACCCGCGCCGGGTTCGGCCAGTCGGCATTTTACGGCATCGGCGGCGATGCGATCATCGGCACCACCAGCCGCGACGCGCTCGAAATCTTCGAGCAGGATACCGGCACCGACGCGGTGGTGCTGGTCGGCGAAATCGGCGGCGCGGCGGAAGAAGCGGCGGCCGACTACGTCAGGGCCATGACCAAGCCGGTGGTCTCGTTCATCGCCGGCCGCGCCGCGCCGCCCGGCAAGCGCATGGGCCACGCTGGCGCCATTGTTCTCGGCGATCGCGGCACCTATGATTCCAAGCGCCGCGCCCTTGAGGCGGCTGGGGTCGATGTCGTCGATCTGCCGTCCGGCCTCGCGCCCGCGCTGACGCGGGCGCTGGCCCGCATCCGGCCATCCACCGCGACCTGAACGGCCGGAACGCGGCCAAGGGAGGCTCATGACCGGCCACATCGCCGTCGTCAACGCAGGCTCCTCCAGCGTCAAATTCGCGATCTATCCGGCCGCCACCGACGCCGACGGAGGCGAACCGGCGGCGATGGTGCGCGGCCAAGTCGCCGGCCTTGGCGTCGAGCCTCGACTGACCGCGCAGGCGGCGGATGGACGCGATCTCGCCGCTTCGCGCGCCGCGCCCGGCGCAAAGGCCGACCACGCCGAGGCGATCGCCGCGATCGTCGCCAATCTTGCCAACTGGGTGCTCGGCTTCCGTCTCCTCGGGGTGGGTCATCGCGTCACTCACGGCGGTTCCGAGTTCGACCGGCCGGTGGTGCTGACTCCCGCGATCCTGGCACGGCTGGAAACGCTCGCCCCGCTCGCCCCCCAGCACCAACCGCACAACATCGCCGCCATCCGCACGCTCGCCGCCCACGCGCCGGACGCGGTCCAGGTCGCCTGTTTCGACACTCAGTTCCACGCGACGCAGCCTGCGGTCGCGCGCCTGACCGGCCTGCCGCGCGCTTATCACGAGCGCGGGCTCCGCCGGTACGGCTTTCACGGCCTCTCCTACGAATACGTGACCGGCGCGTTCGCCCGCATCGCCGGCGAGCCGCTGCCCGAACGCACCGTCGTTGCCCACCTCGGCAACGGGTGCAGCCTTGCTGCCGTGCTGGGCGGGAAAAGCATCGCGACGACTATGGGCTTTTCGACTCTCGACGGCGTGCCGATGGCGACCCGTAGCGGCGCGATCGATCCCGGCCTGTTGCTCTATCTGCTGCGGACGGAGACGATGGACATCGGTTCGCTCCAGTATCTACTCTACGACCGCTCGGGCTTGCTCGGGATTTCAGGTATCAGTTCGGATATGAAGACGTTGCTTGCCAGTCCCGAACCGTCGGCCAAGGAGGCGGTCGAGTTTTTCGGTTATCGCGTCGCACGCGAAGTCGGCTCGCTCGCGGTTGTGCTCGGTGGCCTGGACGCAGTCGTTTTCACCGGTGGCATCGGCGCCAACGCGGCACCGGTGCGCGCCGACGTTTGTGCGCGCCTCGGCTGGCTCGGCCTCGATTTCGACCCGGACGCCAATGCCCGCGCCGGCACGCGCATCTCGCGCATCGATTCGCGCGTTTCGGTCTGGGTAATTCCGACCGATGAAGAAAGCGTGATCGCCCGCCACACCCTGCGTCTCATGGCCGCGCGGTGACCGACGCAACTTTGTTCTACGGGGTTCTGGTGCCGGTGACGGTGATCGGCGGGTTCCTGCGCGGGTTCGCCGGGTTCGGCGGCCCGCTGTTCATGCTGCCGATCCTCAGCTTTTTTCTGTCGCCGCCGGTTGCGGTCGGCGTCATGATGTGGATCGATATTTTTTCCAACGTGCATCTGATTCCCAATGCCCGCGCCGACAGCTCGCGCGCCGTGGTCATCCCGCTGCTGGCCGGCACCGCCATGGCTATGCCGGTCGGTGCCCACGTTCTGTTGAGCGTCGAACCGGTATTGATGAAGAAGATCATCTGCGGGTCGATCCTGCTGATGGCACTGGTGCTGTTGACCGGCTGGCGGTTCCGCGACGCACTCGGCGCATCGGGTTACATTGGGATCGGGGCGTTGAGCGGTTTCGTCATGGGCTCGACGGCGATCGCGGCGGTGACGGCGCTCTTTCTCGACGCCGGGCACCGGAGCGCGGCGCAAAACCGTGCCAACTTCATCATCTGGGCGTTCTTGGCGACCATTCTGTTGATCGCGCTCCTGACTTGGCGCGGCGCGCTCGCAGCGGGCGACAAGGTCGCGACCCTGGTCCTGACGCCGATCTATCTCGCGAGCGTGATATTCGGGGCTCGCACCCACCGCGTAGCCAGCGACGCGGCAGTCCGGCGCACAGTCCTGGGACTGGTTATCGTCACCGCGATCGTCGGTCTCGTTCTTTGATTTCAGGATTGTGCGAGTAGGATGGCGGCGGCGGCGGCGATGTCGTCGGCGCTGGCGCCGCGCGACAAATCGCTGATCGGGCGGGCGAAGCCTTGCAGCACGGGGCCAACGGCGCTGGCGCCGCCCAGATGCTGGACCAGCTTGTAGGCGATGTTTCCGGAATCGAGATCGGGAAAGATCAGCACGTTGGCGCGTCCGGCGACAGCGCTGGCATCCTTGATCTTGCGCTCGGCGACGCGGGCGACCAGCGCGCTGTCGGCCTGCAACTCGCCGTCGATGGCTATATCCGGGGCGCGGGCGCGCGCGATCTCGGCCGCGCGGCGGACCTTGTCGATGCGTGCGTGCTGGGCGCTGCCGCGGGTAGAAAAAGACAGCATCGCAACGCGCGGCTCCTCGTTCAGCAGCTTGCGCGCGCTCGCGGCGGAAGCCAGCGCGATGTCGGCGAGCTGCTCGGAATCGGGCTCGACGTTGACCGCGCAGTCAGCGAACACAAGCGGCCGTTCCGCCGCATTGCCCGCGCCCGGGACCACCATCAGGAAAAAACTCGACGGAGTCGCGATGCCGGGGCCTGGTCCGACCGTCAACAAACCGGCTTCGATCACCCGCCGGGTCGGACTAGTGGCACCGCCGACCAGAGCAGCGGCCAAGCCGATCTTCACCATCATGCCTGCGAAGTAGAGGGGTTTTTTGACCAGCCGCGCGGCAATGCCCGGGCTCACGTCGCGCGCCCGCGCGTAGGCATCGGCGAAGGCGGAGAGATGCTCGCTGGTTTCGGGATCGACGACGGCGAGGCCCTCAAGCGCGACGTTCGCCGCGCGGGCGGCCGCCTCGATCTCCGAGCGCGCGCCGAGCAGCACCGGCTCGGCGATACCGTCGTCGCAAAGTTTGCGCGCCGCCTGGAGTACGCGCGCATCCACACCTTCGGGCAGGACCAACGGCCGCCGCGTCGCTCTCGCGGCCGTCCGAATCCGTTCCATGATTTGTGCGGGCATGACGGGAAGGCTAGGATGTTCGGCCGATGTTGTAAACGCATCCCAAGCGGAGCGGAAGCCATGAGCGACGAGGGCGAAATTAAGATCCACCGCGGGTTGATGGGAGTTTATTTCGACCGCTCCCCGGCGACCTTCATCGACGGCAAGGCGGGCGAACTGCGTTATCGCGGCTATTCGATCCACGACCTGGCGGAACATTCCAACTTCGAGGAAGTCTGCTATCTCCTGCTCAAGGGCGAACTGCCGACCGGCGCGCAACTGGCGGCGTTTGACGCCGAGCTCAAGGCCGCACGGCATCTGCCGGAGCCGATCTTCGACCTGATCCGGCGAATCAAGACTGCGCACCCGATGGACGTGCTGCGCACCGCCGTCTCCGCTCTGGCCGCGTTCGAGCCGGACACCGCCGACACCTCGCCCGAAGGCACGCTTCGCAAGGGCGTGCGGCTCACCTCCCAGGTGCCGATGATCGTTGCCGCCCACCACCACATCCGCGAGGGCCGCGCGCCGGTCGCGGCCGACCCCGCCCTCGGACACGCCGCCCACTTTCTTTATCTGCTCAAGGGCGAACGCCCGAGCGCGGATGCCGCGGCGTTGTTCGACAAGGACATGGTGCTGCACGCCGAGCACAGCTCGAACGCGTCGTCGTTCACCGCGCGCGTGGTGGCCGGGACGCAGGCCAATCTGCATGCCGCCGTTACCGCCGCCATCGCCGCGCTTTCGGGGCCGGCGCATGGCGGCGCCGCCGAGGACGTGATGAAGATGGCCCAGGAGATCGGCGATCCCGCCAACGTCGCGGCTTACGTGAAAGCGAAACGGGCCGCCAAGGAAGCGATCACCGGCTTCGGCCATCGGGTCTATCGCACCGAGGACCCGCGCGCGCGCCATATGCGCGAAGGGGTCAAGCGCCTGTCACAGCCGATGGGCCAGCCGAAGTGGTATCAGATCCTGGAAGGCGTGGTGGAGGCGATGAAACCCTACGCCCGCCATGGGGTCAATGTAAACGTCGATTTCTACTCGGGCGTCATCTATCACCTGCACGGCATCCCGAAGGATTTGTTCGTGCCGATTTTCGCGGTCGGGCGCGTGCCCGGCTGGACCATGCAGGTGCTGGAGCAGATCGCCAACAACATCCTGATCCGGCCACTTTTACACTACATCGGGCCGGACTTGCGCCCCTACGTGCCGATTGACAAGCGCTGAAAAATCAGTTCGGTCGGAGCCCGAGGATGCGGCGCGCTTCGGCCGGCGTCGCCTGGCGGCGGCCGTGGCGGGCGCAGCGCTCGGCTGCCATGCGCACCAACTCGACGTTGCCGTCGGCAAGCCGCATCTTGTCGGCCTTGACGTTGTCTTCGAGCCCGGTGCGGGTATGCCCGCCGAGCTCGATCGCCCAGTCGCTGACCTCGGTCTGGTGGCGGGCGATACCGGCGGCGGTCCAAGTCGCGCCCGGCATCACGTCTTCCAACTCCTTGATCATGAATTCGAGGATGCTGCGTCGGGCCGGAAGCGCGTTGGGAATGCCCATGACGAACTGAACGTGAGCCGGCGCCTTGAGCAGGCCTTTTTTGACGAGGTTGGCGGCGTTGTAGAGCATGGCAAGATCGAATATCTCGATTTCCGGCTTGATGTCGGCATCGAGCATGGTCTTGGCAAGGCCTTCGATAAAATCGGGCGGGTTTTCGTAGATCGCGGTCGGAAAGTTGACCGATCCGGTCGCGAGCGAAGCCATGTCCGGCTTGAGATACAGCATCGCGCCGCGCTCCGACTGGTTGCGCCCGCGCCCGCCGGTCGAAAATTGGATGATCATGCCGGGGCAATGCTTGCGCACACCTTCCTGCACGGCGGCGAACAACTCGGGCTTGGAGGACGGCGTTTCATCCGGATTACGGGCGTGGATGTGGACCAGCGACGCGCCAGCCTCGAACGCGGCGTGGGTCGATTCGATCTGCTCGGTCGGTGTCACCGGGAGCGTCGGGTTGTCTTTTTTGCGCGGCACCGAGCCGGTGATCGCGACGGTGATGACGACGGGGTTGTTCATGGAGATGCTCCGGTGGCCGAACGGGGGGCTATTCGATAGCGCCGAGGCGGGCGGCGCAAGGGGCAAGTCCGGCGTGTTGGCCTGGTTCCGCCGGACGGAAATCGGGTTTATACTAACGACGCCATTTCCACCGCCGCATTACGGGTTTTCCCATGCGCGAAGATCGGCTGGCCATCCTAAGCGAGCTTGAGCGCAAGGTGCTCTGGCTCGCGGTCTGGACCATCCATCACGCCAACCATGTCCGTCCCGACGACGACGGTCTCAAGGTCGGTGGCCATCAGGCGTCATCGGCGTCGCTCGCCACCATTATGACCGCGCTTTATTTAGGCGTGCTCCGACCCGAGGACCGGGTCGCGGTCAAGCCGCACGCGAGTCCGGTCTTTCACGCCATTCAATACCTGCTCGGCCGGCAGACGCGAGAGAAGTTGGAAGGTTTCCGCGCCTACAAGGGCGCGCAAAGCTATCCTTCGCGCACCAAGGATGTGTACGACGTGGATTTCTCGACCGGCTCGGTCGGTCTCGGCGTGGCGCAGACGCTTTTTTCCTCGCTTGCGCGCGATTACGTCCGCGCGCACGGCTGGGCAGGCGAGGAGGCTTCCGGACGCATGGTCGCCTTAGTGGGCGACGCCGAACTGGACGAAGGCAACATTTTTGAATCCTTGCTCGAAGGCTGGAAGCACGAGCTGCGCGACTGTTGGTGGGTGATCGACTACAACCGGCACAGCCTGGACGCGGTGATCCGCGAAGGCTTATGGGAACGCTACGAGGCATTGTTCCGCGCCTTCGGCTGGGACGTGGTGATCCTGAAATACGGCTCGTTGCTGCAGGCGGCGTTCCGCGAGGAAGGTGGCGAGGCGCTACGCGAATGGATCGACCGCTGCCCGAACCAGCTCTATTCGACCCTGGTGTTTCGGGGTGGTGCCGCCTGGCGCAAGCATCTTCATGACCATTTCGGCGGGACGCACGCCGTCGCGCGGCTGATCGCCAGGCGCTCGGACGAGGAACTGGCGCGGCTGATGACCAATCTCGCCGGCCATGACCTGCCGACGCTGCTCGACGCCTTCGGCCGTATCGACCATCACCGCCCAGTCTGCTTTATTTGTTACACCATCAAAGGCTTCGGGCTCCCCTTCGCCGGGCACAAGGACAATCACGCCAGCCTGATGACCCCAGAGCAGATGAAAGGCTTTCGCGCCGCGATGGGTATCGGCCCGGCGCGCGAATGGGACAAGTTCGAGGGCCTCGCTCTGCCGGCCGGGCGCCTACAGACATTTCTCGACCGCGTACCGTTCGCCCGCCGTCCGCGCGAAAGGATGATGGCGCCGAAAATTCCGGTGCCGGCCGAATTATCGGTCGCGATTCAGCCGGTAATGTCCACTCAGGCCGGTTTCGGCGCGATCTTGAACGAAATCGCCAAGGAAGACTCGCCCTTGGCCGAACGCATCGTCACCACCTCGCCCGACGTAACGATCTCGACCAACCTCGGCGCTTGGGTCAACCGGCGCGGTCTGTTCGCGCGCGAAGAGATGGCCGACACCTTCAAGAACGAACGGATTCCCTCCACCTTTACCTGGGAATTCTCGCCCCGGGGCCAGCATATCGAACTCGGCATTGCCGAGATGAATCTCTTCATCGTGCTTTCCGCCCTCGGCCTGTCACACGCGCTGCACGGTGCGCGGGTGCTGCCGATCGGGACCCTCTACGATCCGTTCATCGCGCGCGGGCTCGACGCCCTCAATTATGCCTGCTACCAGGACGCCCGTTTCATTTTGGTGGGAACGCCATCCGGAATCACACTCGCGCCCGAGGGCGGCGCGCACCAGTCGATCGGCACCCCGCTGATCGGCATGGCCCAGGACGGCTTGGCCGCGTTCGAGCCGGCGTTTGTCGACGAACTCGCGGTGGTGCTGGCGTGGGCGTTCGACTACATCCAGCGCGATGGCGTGGGCGAAAGTTCGGCACCCGATTGGCTGCGCGACGCGACCGGAGGATCGGTCTATTTGCGTCTGTCGACACGGCCCGTCGAGCAACCGAAACGGACGATGAGCCCGGCGTCGCGCCAGGCGATCGTCGATGGGGCCTATTGGCTGCGCCCGCCCGGTCCCAACTGCCAGGTGGTGGTCGCCTATACTGGCGCGGTCGCGCCCGAGGCGATTCAGGCGATCGGGTTGCTAGCCGATTCACGCCGTGACGTCGGTCTGCTCGCGGTTACTTCCGCCGATCGGCTGAACGCGGGCTGGACCGCGGCGATGCGCGCGCGCGAACGCGGAGAGGTTCGCGCGCGGGCCCATGTCGAACGGCTGCTCCAAGGCTTGCCCGCCCATTGCGGGATCGTGACGGTACTCGACGGCCATCCGGCGACGCTCGCCTGGCTCGGCTCGGTCGGCGGGCATCGGGTGCGCGCGCTCGGAGTCGAGCACTTCGGCCAATCAGGCGCGATCCCCGACCTCTACCGGCATTATGGCATCGATTCCAACGCCATTGTCGCGTCGGCGGAAGCGATCGCGCCGGGGCGGCCGATCCCATACCTCAAGGCGTTGCCGTAGTTATTTCGCGCCCGTGGCGGCGTCGGCGACGGTCAACGGCTCGCCCTTGAGGAAGCGGCGCACGTTGTCGGCGACCAGCGTGCTGATGCGCAAATTCGATTCGTTGGTCACGCCTGAAATGTGGGGGGTGAGAATAAGGTTGGGTACGCCGACGTAAATGCTGCCGGCGGGAAATGGTTCCTCGGCGAAGACGTCGATGGTGGCGCCGCCAAGGTGGCCGGAACGGAGCGCATCGGCGAGCGCCGCCGCCACCACCACTTCGCCGCGCGCGGTATTGATCAAATACGACCCCTTGGGCATGCGGGCGAGCGCGTCGGCGTCGATGATGCCTCGGGTTTTCGGGTTCAGCGGTGTGTGCACGCTCAGAATATCGAGGCGAGAAAGGAATTCAGGAAACGTAGCTCGCTCGACTCCATAGTGCTTCCAAGCGGGATCGTCGGCGACAACGAACGGATCGGCGGCCACCACCCTCATGCCGAAGGCGGCGGCCCGTCGCGCGACCTGGCGGGCGATGGCGCCGAACCCGAGCAGGCCGAGGACGCGCCCTTGCGCCTCGCGTCCGACCATACGCGTGCGCGGCCAAAGACCCGCGAGAATCTCGTCGTTGGCGTGGAAGGCACCGCCGCGCAGCATGACCAGGATCGCGGCGATGGTGAATTCGGCGACCGACACTTCGTTGGCGCCAGTCGCGGGCAGGACAAGGATTTTCCTGGCTGCGCATGCCTTAAGGTCGATGTTGTCGAGGCCGACCCCGAGCCGGCCGACTACTTTGAGTCTGGGGCCGAGCGCGAGCAGGGAATCGTTTACCGGCGTGCGGTTGCGCACCACCAGCGCGCGGCAATCGGCGAGGAGCGGGGCAAGAGCGTCCCGGTTGCCGATCAAGGCCGGGTCGTAATGGGTATCGAACTCGCGCGCCAGCATATCGATGCCGGCCTGGTCCGTGAATTCGGTGATGACGATGTCGGGCATGGCGGAACTTTATATATTGACTGATGGTAAAATCGTCAGGGCGACAACGTACGCCAACGTGGTTGACGCGATCCGCAAGCGCGGGGATAGTCCGTCCATCATGCCCTTATTTCCCGCCCCCACCTTGGCCGACTGGCTCGGCCGCGCCTTCGCCGGCCTCGGGGTCGAACCCGCGTCCGCCCTCGGCGCGGCCAAGGTCCTGGTCCGCACCAACGCCCGCGGTATCGACACCCACGGGGTTGCGCGCGCGCTGGTTTATGCCCAGAAGCTGCGCTCGGGCGAACTCAATCCCCGCCCCCGGGTGCGCCACGAGGAGCGGCATGGCGTGCTCCATTGCCATGCCGACGGCGGCCTTGGCCAGAGCGTCGGCATGGAGGCGATCGACCGCGCGGTCGCACGTGCCGGCCAATCCGGGTTCGTGCCCATGGTTCTGCACGAAGTCGGTCATCTGGCCGCGCTCGGGATGTTTGCGCTCCGCGCGGCCGAACAGGACATGGCCGCCTTCGTCACCCAAACAACCCCACCGATCATGGCACTCGCTGGTTCCAAGGGTGCCGCCATCGGCAACAACCCACTCGCGTTCGCGGCACCCGTTCCCGATGGGCCACCCCTGGTGTTCGACATGGCGGCGAGCGGCGTCGCGCGCGGCAACGTGCTCGCAGCGAAGCGCGAAGGCCGCCCAATCCCGGAAGGCTGGGCGATCGACGAGGAAGGCCGTCCAACCACCGACGCGGATGCCGCGCTCAGGGGCGCGATGTTGCCGATGGCCGGGCACAAGGGCATCGGGCTCGCGATGATGGTCGAATTCCTGGCCGGGAGTCTTTCCGGCGCCAAGTCGCCGGCGACGGCCGGCGCCAAGCCGGGCAGCGCGCCCTCGCGGGTGGGCGCGTTCCTGTTCGTGGTCAATCCCGGGCTGGTGGCGGAACGGAACGCGTTCGACGCCCACGTCGCCGAATGGATGGCGGCCTACAAAAAAGCAAGCGGCGAACAGGGCCGCTATCCTGGCGAGCGGGCGGCGGCGTTGGAACAACGGCGTTCGGTCGAAGGCATTCCGTTGAACCCGAGCGTGATTGCGGAATTGAAGCAGGTGGGCGAATTGAGCGGGGTTCCGTTCGCTCTTGCGGAAATTCGGGCATAAGTCTATCCGGCCGGGCCATGCGGCCATAAAAAAGGCATTTGCCGATTTGAAAATGGGCGACAATATCCATTCGGCTTTCGGGTCGCTCTTTCCCCTCCGTAAAAGCGAAGAGAAATAGCCGACCGAAGGACCGAAGCGCGCTCTAGCCTTCGTCACCTTTTTTCCTGGCCGAAGCCTCTGGGAACAGCCAGATGGCGAAAACCATGAACAGCGAGAGCGCGAACGCGATCAGGCCCGTGTGCGACAGTTCACCGCCGCGCTCGTAAAGCCATACCGCGATTCCGACCAAGACGATCACGACCGACAGAGGAATCTTGATGTGCGGGGGCATGGGTTGCTCTCCGTCCGGATTGCGGGCGCGCCGACCTCTTGACCGCGTGTGCTCTGGCGCTGAAGATACCGCTAGTATATCACCGGTTTGTCAAGGTTCTCAATCCTGCCTTCCCCCGGGAGGAAACGCGACATGAGCAAACGCAAACAGGCGCACGCGCCAAAGCCGGCGCCGTCTGCGTCTTCGGAACAAGCGCCGCGCAAGAAGCGCACCATCGGCGAAATTCGGGATTCGAAGAAGACCGGCGAGAAGATGGTCTACACTTCGGTGCCCGATTACACCGCCGCGCGCTGGGCCGAGGCCGCCGGTGTTGACGCCTGCGTGGTTGGCGACAGCTTGGCGATGATCGCGCACGGCCATCCCAGCACCATCCCCGCGACCATGGATATGATGGTGATGCACGCCCAAGCCGTGCGCCGCGGCGCGCCGAACACTTTTTCGCTCGGCTGCATGCCGTATCAGAGCTACCACACTGTCGAACGCGCGCTCGCCAACGCGACCCGCTTCATGCAGGAAGCCGCGTGCGACGCGGTCAAGCCGCAGGGAGGCAAAAGTCAGGCGCACATCCTGAAAGCGTTGGTCGATGCCGGTATTCCAACCGCGTCCCACATCGGGCTTACGCCGCACACCATCGCCATGTTCGGCGGTTTCAAGATTCAGGGCCGTACGGCGGAAGGCGCGATGAAGATTCTTGAGGACGCGCTCGCCATCCAGGACGCGGGCTGTTTCATGCTCGAATTCGAAGCGGTGCCGGCGCCGATCGCCAAGCTGATTTCCGAGCAACTTGAGATTCCGACTATCGGCATCGGCGCCGGCAACGGCTGTGACGGGCAAATCCTGCTCAGCTACGATCTGCTCGGCGTGTTCACCGATTTCAAGCCGAAGTTCACCAAGCGCTACGCCAATCTTACCGAAGTGGCGGTGACCGGCCTGAAGAAATATATCGACGAGGTCAAGAGCGGAAAATTTCCCGACGACGAACACAGCTATTCCGTCGATCCGAAGGAATACGAGAAATTCACCAAGTTCGTTCGCAGGCGTCGCCAACTGTAAGGGCCCCATGAACGTAAAGCGCCCCTCTCCCTCTCCGGATGCCGCCGAGATGGCGGAAAACGCGAAGCCATCTTCACTCTCCGATAAAGCTTACCGGCAATTGGAGGAATTGATTGTTACTTTGCGTCTTTCCCCGGGCGAGGTTTTGTCCGAAGCCGCACTCGCCAAGAAACTCAAGATTGGCCGTACTCCGATCCGCGAGGCGTTGCAGCGGCTCGCGCGCGAAGGCTTGGTGCTGATTCTTCCCCGGCGTGGCGTGCTGGTGTCCGAGATCAACGTCAAGACGCAGCTTCGCTTGATTGAAGTACGTCGCGAAATCGAACGCTTGATGGCCCGCGCCGCGACCGGTCGGGCGACGGAAGAGGAGCGAGCTGAGTTTCGCGCCATCGCTGACGGCATGGATAGGGCGGCGGTTGCCAACGACGATCTCGAATTCATGCGTCTTGACCGGAAATTGAATCTGTTGGTGGCGCATGCCGCGCGCAATGAATTTGCGAGCAAGTCGATGGGCTTGATGCATGGCCTGTCGCGGCGCTTCTGGTATCTCCATTACAGGGAGGTCGCGGATTTGCCGTTGGCCGCCCGATTACACGCGGATGTTGCGCGCGCGATCGCGTCCGGAGGCGCCGAGGATTCCGCGCGCGCTTCAGATCGACTACTTGATTATATTGAAGACTATACCCGTGCCACCGTGAACGCGGGGGTGCGGAGCGAGAGATAAGGCCGCTCAAACCGGCGGGCGACCGTCCTTCATGGTGTAATCGCGAAAGATCTCCGCAACCCGGATGCGGTAATCGCGAAACACACCTTTGCGGCCGGCGGCCTGGGCCTCGCCATGCTTGGCGTGGCGATACCACTTTTCGACTGCGGTGCGGTCACGCCAAATGGAGAGTGACAAATACCTGCCTTTTTCGGTCAGGCTTTCGAAGCGCTCGACCGAGATGAATCCATCGGCCTTTTCTACGTCCTTGCGGAGCGCAGCGGCGAGTTCGAAATAAGTCCGGCCTTTTTTCGGATCGGGCCGGACTTCGAAGATGACGGCAATCATGTCGATTTTCCCCGTTGGCATGACGTTTTCCGCCCGGCGTGGACGGCGCTGGTTCCGGGTCTTTAAACGCTTCACAATCCCGGATCGCACGGCTAGCATACACAAAATATATCAGGGACAACCGGATGGGGTCGGCTTCAGAATCGACAGTATCCTGGGGTATGCGGCAAAGGAAGCCACACGGAATGAAACGCTACACCGGGGACCGGACGATCGACGGGCTCCAGGTCCTGGTCGACGGCCGCCCGCTCGATCCGGCTTATGGTGTTCGCTGCATTTCGGACAAGGGTTTCGAATGGAGCTACGAAGGTGCCGCACTGTCCCCCGTCAGCGACTGCGAGACAGTTCGGGGTGATTTACTAAGGGAGGATTTCTGGCTCATCGTAGCCCATCGAAGGAGCACAGATGAAACAGAAGCCCTTGCCGTCGCAGACGGCCGAGCAGCATGTGCGGGAGATTCGCCGCGCGACCCGCAAGAAGTATTCGGCGGAAGAGA
>Ga0194132_10005959_pt1 | contig 19288 bp, 18 predicted proteins | sample TA2KigOf80mmetaG_FD_148612 | JGI IMG/M metagenome (GOLD analysis project Ga0194132, IMG submission 148612) | Freshwater microbial communities from Lake Tanganyika, Tanzania - TA2015054 Kigoma Offshore 80m | ecosystem: Environmental > Aquatic > Freshwater > Lake | place: Tanzania: Lake...
GGGCGGCTACTCCGATCGCGCCGGGAAGCGATGTCGTCCGGCCCGACGCGGAGGTGCCGTCCGGCAAGAATGGCCTTCTCTCGGAAGTGCCCGGAAGCGGTTGGGGCAGGTTGGGGCCCGGCCTTCGGCGTTGTCGAGCGCTCGATCGGGAGGCGACAGCGGGCGTCCGTCATATCGATCCTCGAAGCGGCCCCGGCGAGGCAGACTCGGTCAGGCGAGCATGCCGCCGTCGACCGGGATGACCGCCCCCGTCACGAACGACGCGTCAGGCCCGACGAGGAACGAGACCACGGAGGCCACCTCGGCAGGCGAGGCGACGCGCCCGAGGGGCACGGAGGCGACGAGCGACTGCAGCCGCGCGGGCCGGTGCTCGTCTCCGTCGCGCGTCAACGACGCGCTCAGCATCGGCGTGTCGACCGGGCCCGGACAGATGCAGTTGACCCGCACGCCGGCGGGGCCCGAACGGCGAGCGAGCGAGCGGGCGAGCTGCACGACTCCGCCCTTCGACGCTGCGTACGCGGGACTGTACGGCGACCCCACGAGCCCGGAGACTGACGCGACGAAGACGAGCGCACCTCCGTGGGAGCGCTCCAGGAGCGGGAGGCCGCCGGAGGCGACCGCAAAGGCGCCTCGGAGGTTCACGTCCATCACCTCCTGCCACCCCGGCTGCGCCGGGTCGACCGACGTATCCCCGACCACGCCTGCGCAGTGGACGACAGCGCGGACCGATCCCGGCAGGCCCTCGAGCACGCCGAAGAGGTGGGACACGGCGTCGAGGTCGGTGAGGTCGCAGGCGATCGCGTCGGCCCCGTCTCCGTTCCCCCGGATTCCTGCTGCGGCCTGCTCGAGCCCCGGCGCGTCGACGTCGACGAGGACGACGTGGAAGCCGTCGGCGCCGAGGCGGGCCGCAGTCGCCCGCCCGATGCCCGACGCCGCCCCGGTGACGACCGCGAGGCGACCGCCCTCGGCGGACGACGTCACCGCCGCCCTCCGACCGACGACCACACGGCGCCGTCAGTCCTCGTCCGACCGACCGCGGCGCATCCGGGCATAGCGATCGGAGACCTCGCCGCCACCGCCGGCGGCATAGTCGCCCTTGCCGGCGTCCTCGGTGACGATCGTGTGCGGCGTGAACTTGAACATCGTGCGCCCGACCTGCGTGTACGCCCGCCAGAACGCATCCTGGTCGAGCTCGTCCTCGTTCATCACCGGCGAGTCGTCCGCCATGTACCGCTGCTGGATCGAACGGGTTCGCGCCCAGCCGGAATCCTCGATCACCTCGGCGACGCCCTGCATCGACACGAAGCGCGGCGGGTAGCCGATGTTCGTGATCGCGAAGCACGCCCGCGGGTCGCGCTTCAGACGCTCGACCAGCAGGCGCGTCGACCGGACGGAGAAGAATGCCGCCTCACCGTCCCATTCGTAGCCGACGTACACGATCACGGGCGATCCGTCGCGGCGAAGGCTCGCGACGCTCGCGAACCAGCGCTCGTTCATGAACGCGTCGAGCTCCGCCGGTGTCATCGCGAACGGGTTGGGTGTCTCGGTCCATCTCATGGGTCGGCCTTTCTGCTCCGTGTGGGCAACGGCAACGTCGAGAGCGTCTCAGCCTCGCTCGGCGCGGTAGCGCGCGATCACCTCGTTGCCGAACCGTTCGATGCAGCGCATCTCCTTGTCGTGGTCGGGGCCGGCGGCGACGCGGAAGCTCATGATCAGGTAGTCGTTGGCGACTTCGTCCTCGAAGCGCTTGATCGTCTCGAGGCATTGGTCGGGGCTGCCGACGACGAGGCGGTCGATGTGGTGGTTGGCGAACTGGAAGTCGTCTTCCTTCTCGATGCCTTGGAGGAAGGGCTCGCGGTCGGCGACCCAGCGGGGGATCTGCGAGAAGTAGAACCAGTGCTCGGCGCGGATCGCGGGCCACCAGTCGCGCTCGACCTCGGCCATGTCGTCACCGACCCAACCGTCGCGCAGCAGGCAGAGCGAGAGATCGGACGACGTCCCGTGCGCCTCGCCCTCCGCCCGGTAGGCCCCGACCCACTCCCGGATCACGTCGAGGTTGTGAAGCGGATCGCTGCACCACGGGGCGCCGAAGCGGGCCGCACGACGGACGCCGGGGAACGACATCGCGCCCATCCAGAGGCGGGGGTTGCGCGGGAGCGGTCGAATCTTGCCCTTGACCTTGAAGAACTCGCTCTCGACCTCGACCTCCTCGCCCGCCCACAGCCGGCGGACGACGGAGATCTTCTGCTCGAAGAGCGCCACCTGATCCTTGACGTCGAGACCGAAGAGCCCGAACTCCGGCGGGAAGCTGCCGATCCCGCAGCCGAGGATCATCCGTCCGCCCGAGATCACGTCGATCATTGCTGCGTGCTCGGCGACCTGCACGGGATGGTGGAACGGCATCAGGAACACCGTCGTGCCGAGGTCGACCTTCTTCGTGACGGCCGCGAGCGCGGCGAGGCCGATCAGCGGCGCCGGCGTGTAGCCGTCGTCCATCATGTGGTGCTCGGGCAGGAAGAGCCCGTCGAACCCGACCTCCTCGGCCAGCTGGCCGGCCTCGAGGATGTCGTTCCACCGCTCCGTCAGGTTCGCCGCCTGCGGCGGGTCCTGCGGGCGGAAGAGGATCCCGAACTTCATCGTGTTCCTCCTGGTGGGCTGGGCGGGTCATGCCTGCGGCACGACCCGCGTCAGATGGGAGCTTCGAGAGACGGCCGCGGCGAGCTCGACGAGCGACCCGCCGAGGGTCTCGGCCGCGGCGTCGTACGGGCTGCGGAGATCGTCGCCGTCGAACCCGTCCCGGGGGACGTACAGGCCGGGAGGGACGACGATGGCCGCGAAGAACACGGCGAGCACGCTGCGGAGCTCGTGCAGGCCGAGGAAGTGGTGGAGGCTCGCACCCGTCGCGACGATCCCTGTCGCGCGGGCGCGGAGCGAGCTCTCGCCCGTCTCCTGCTCCCGCGGGATCGCGTCGAGGAGCGCCTTCACCGGCGCCGCGTACGTCGCCCGGTAGATCGGCGTGCCGAGGACGACGGCGCCCGACGGCCCGAGGGAGCCGAGCGCCTGCACCGCCGCGTCGACGCCGCCCGGTGACGCGAGCTCGACCGTCTCGACCGACGCGCCGCCGGCACGACAGGCATCGAGCACCCCTGCGAGCACGCGAGCCGTCCTCCCGCCGCCCGAAGGTGAGCCGTCGATCGCGAGGACGCGGCAGTCGCTCATCCGGCTCGGAGACCGGCCTGCACTGCGAGGGGAAGGATCTCGGCCTTGAACTGCTGCAGGCCCTCAGCGTAGTTCGGCCAGTTGAGCGTGATCCCGTCGAAGCCGACGTCCGACAGCTCTTTCATGCCCTCGACGACCTGCTCGGGCGTGCCGTGGAGCGGCCAGGCGGAGAACCCGGCGATGATCGCGGAGATCATCCCGTCCCACGCCTCCTTCGGCAGGCTCTCGGAATTGATGCCGAGCTCGTTCGCCATGTTCGTCGCAGCCTGCCAGTCGCCCTTCTGGTTCACGTAGTAGTCGACGTACTTCTTCGCCTCGGCCTCGGTGTCGCGGCAGACGATCGAGCCCATCCCGAAGACCATGACCTCACGGCCGAACTCGCGACGCGCGTAGTCCTTGACGTCCTTGATCATCGCCTTCGCCATCTCGAGGTCGGCGAACACCGCGAAGTTCACGTCGCAGTGCTTGGCCGCGAAGGCACGCCCGGCCGGGCTCGAGCCGGCGCTCATCAGGATCGGGAAGGGCTTCTGCACCGGCTTCGGGTCCGAGTCGGCGTCGTACACCTGGAAGTACGTCCCCTCGTACGTGAACGGCTCGTTCTCGGTCCAGAGCCGGCGCGCGATCGTCAGCCACTCGTCGGCGTACGCGTAGCGGTCGTCGTGCGAGAGCATCTGCTTCGTGCCGAAGAGCCGGAACTCGGTTCCGAGCCATCCTGCAACGAGGTTCGCGGCCGCGCGGCCGTTCGAGATGTGGTCGATCGTCGCGAGCTGCTTCGCGAACATGACCGGATGCACCGACGGCATCAGGACGGTCGTGAAGATCTGCGTGTGCGCAGTCTCCGCGGCGAGCCCTGCTGCCCACGTCGTCGTCTCGAAGCTCCGCTGCCCCGGGTTGGTCGCGCCCTGGAGCCCCTTCCAGCGGACGTACGGGACGATCCCCTCGATGCCCGCCTCCTCGATGAGTCGCGCGAGGGTCTTGCTCTCGTCCCACTCGGCCTTGAGCGTGCCCTCGGCGGAGGTCATCGTGCAGCCGCCCTGAGCCGACATGCCGAACACCATGAGCTTCAGCTTGTTCTCGCTCAGGAGGGGCGCGTCTCCCTGGCGGCGTTCCGCGGCGACCTTGCTCACTGGACGAACTCCTTTCTGTCATCACGGGGTGCTCTCGGTGCTGTGTCTCGTCGATCGGCTCGGCTGAAGGGCTCCCGCGCGCTGACGCCCGACCGGCGCCCGCCCGCGGTCGAGAGGGCGGCGGGCCGAGCGGACCCGGGGCATCCCTCATGCACGCGACGGCCCTCCGGGCGGGGTCGCCTCGGGCACGCTCTTCAGCACCTCGCGGATCGTCCCGTCGGTATCGGCCTCGAGCAGCTCGATCAGGTGGCCGTCGGGGTCTTCGCAGTACACGAACCGCGGAGCGTCGTCGCGATTCCCCATATGCCGCAGCTCGGTGCGCGCGCGGCCGCCGTGCTCGAGCACGCGTGCAAGCGTCTCGGCTGCGTCGTCGACGGTGACGCCGATGTGCATGATCGCGTCCACCGTCTGCTGCGCCGGCGGCACGTCGTTCCGGGGGTTGAGGAACTCGAAGAGCTCGATGCAGCCGCCGCGCGCGAACCGCACGTAGCAGATGCGCATCACGGCGCCAGGGCCGAAGGTCGCGTCGAAGTAGCCGCCGCTTCGCTCGGCCGGCAGCGTCGCGAGCGTCCCGCCGAGCGCCTCCGTCCAGAAGCGAACGGCGCGATCGAGGTCGGCGACCCGGAAGGCGACGTGGTGGTCGACAGCTGCTCTCAATCCTGACCTCCTCCGGTCTTCACGGTGGTCACGTCACGCCTTCTCGAACTCGATGTGGAGGGCCTTGGGGCCGCGGTGGTTCACGGTCGTGACGTGCGCGTAGTCGTTGCGGTCGGAGAGCCGGATGCGCTTCAGCCGCTTCAGGAGCTGCTCGAAGGCGATCTCGCCCTCGAGCCGCGCGAGCGGGGCGCCGACGCACAGCCGCGGCCCGTCGCCGAAGCCGAGCTGGTCCCGCGCGACCCACGGCCGCTCGACCCAGAAGCGCTCGGGATCGTCGAACTTGCGTTCGTCGCGGTTCGCCGCCCCGTACATGAGGAGCACCACCGATCCCTCCGGGATCACGACTCCCTCGATCTCGACGTCGGTGAGCGTCACCCGCTGGAGCCACTGGACGGGGCTCTCGAGCCGCAGCGACTCCTCGATCGCGAAGCGGATCAGCGTCGGGTCCTCGCGCACCCGCTGCATCTCGCTCGAGTTGCGGAGAAGGAGCTCGAGCGTGCTCGCGAGCATGTAGACCGTGTTGTGGTACGCGGCCGAGTACAGGTTCGTGACCTCACCGACGAGGTATCTGAGGTCGAGCTGGCCGTCGCGCTCGACCTTCATCTTGACGAGGTCGCTGAGGAAGTCCGGGCGGGGGTTCGCCTGGCGGTCGAGGATGGTCTCGCGGAAGTACGCCCGCGCGTTCGTCAGGCCCTCGACCTGCGCACGCTTCTGCTCCTCCGTCGCGTGGCGGAAGCCCTGCCCCTGCGACGAGAGCATCCAGCCCCGGATCATCGCCTCGTCCTCCTTCGGGACGTCGAAGATCCGGAGCATCACGAGCGGTGGGAGCTCGTCGGCGAAGGCGGCCTTGAAGTCGACCTCGCCGAGGTCGACGAATGCGTCGATCAGCTGGTCGGAGACCTCTCGGATCATCGGCTCGAAGGACTTGAGCCGGTCCCGGGTGACGAGCTGCTGCATCAGCTGGCGCTTCAGCCGGTGCTCCGGCGGGTCCGTGAACGGCAGCGGCCACGGTGACAGCTTCTCCTCGCCCGTGTCCTCGTCGGACGCGAACGCCTTCCCCCAGTCGGGGTTCACCTTCCCCAGGAAGCAGGAGAAGAGATCGAGGTGCCGCGAGACGCAGGCGATGTCCTGCCAGCGCGTGAGGACGTAGTCGCCGTTCGGAAGGCGGTGCACCGGCGCCTCCTCGCGCAGCTGCGCGTAGAAGGCGTAGGGGCACTCCACGAGCTCCGGCGTCGGGTACTCGGTGGTCGCAAGATCGAGGCGCGCGTCGTCGGTCATCCGTCAGCGTCCCTTCCAGTCGCGGGTGAACTTCCGCGTTCGGAAGAAGCCCTCGACTGCGTTGTTGAAGTCGTCGCTCATGATCGTCAGGAGCTCGGCCGCGAGGCCCATGTTGAGCGTCTGCTCCGCGCGTGCGCGGAGCTCGGCGTTGGCGAACATCTTCCCCATCCGCACCGCCAGCGGCGCCATCGCGAAGACGCGGGCGAGCTGCGCGAAGGCCTCCTCCTCGAGCTGCTCGCGCGGCGCCACGCGGTTGACGAGGCCCCAGTGCTCCGCCTCCGCGGCCGTGAGCGTCCGGCCGCCGTAGAGCACGTCCTTGGCGATCGCGGGCGGGAGCGCCGCCTGTGCGATGACGACGTACCCGTCGCCAGGGGCGGCGCCGAACGCGGCATGGGAGTCGTAGAACGTCGCGTTCTCGGAGGCGATCACGAAGTCGCAGTGCAGCGCGAGGCTGACGGCGAAGCCGATCGCGGGCCCGTTGACGACGGCGATCGTCGGCTGCGGGATCTCGAGCAGGCGGGTGATGATGCGGACGGCCGTGTACTGGAGCAGGGCGAGCTGCCCCGCGTGCCGCGGCTTCATGCCCTCGTCGACGTCGCCGCCGCTCGAGAAGACGTCGCCCGTCCCCGCGATCATGAACGCACGCACCGACTGGTCTTCGGCGATCTCGGCGAAGAGGAGCGGCATCGAGTCGTGCAGCCTGATCGGGATCGCGTTCCAGCGATCGGATCGGGTCAGCTGCAGGCGCAGCACGCCGGGGCGGGGCTCGTCGAACGCGATCCCCTCCTCGAGGTAGCGCTCGTAGCGCGTGAAGTCGATCTGCCCGCCGCCCTCGCTCATCGCTAGAACGACCTCGGCAGCCCGAGCTGCTCGGCGACGATGTTCCGCACCATCTCGTTGGAGATCGGCCCGATCCTCATGATCCGCGTGTCGCGCCAGAACCGCTCGATCTCGTAGTCCTTCACGTAGCCGGCACCGCCCAGGATCTGGATGCCCATGTCGCACGCGCGGCTGCACGCCTCCGAGGCGAAGAGCTTCGCAGCCGCCGACTCGACGTCGAAGCGCTTCCCGGCCATCGCCAGGCCCGCGGCGCGGTACGTCAGGAGCCGGGCTGCGTGGTAGGAGACCTCCATGTCGGCGATGAAGTGCTGGATCGACTGGAACTGGCCGATCGGCTTGCCGAACGCGTGGCGCTCCTTGGCGTACGGCACCACCCGATCGATGACGCCCTTGATCGTCCCGGTGCAGCACGCGGCGATGATGATCCGCTCGTGGTTGATCGACTCCATCAGGCAGGCCCAGCCGTTGTCGGGCTCGCCGAGGACCTCGTCGTCTCGGGCCTCGACGTCGGTGTAGTAGACGCTGAAGGTGCCGATCGGCGCCTGGCCGAGCGTCGGCATGCGCGTCCACTCGAGCCCCTTGCGGTCGGCGTCGACGAGGAAGACGGTGAGCCCCTGGTTCTTCTTCTCCCGGACGGACGTCCGCGCGAGCACCGCGAAGAGCTGCGAGTCGTCGGCCATCGTCGTGTAGACCTTCGACCCGTTGATCACCCAGCCGCCGCCGTTCCGGCGCTCGGCATGCGTCTTCAGCGCGCCGAGCAGGTCGGTGCCGCCGCCGGGCTCGGTGAACGAGAGCGCGATGCGAAGCTCCCCGTTGGCGAGCTTCGGCAGGATGTGATCCTTCTGCGCCTGGGATCCGTGGCGATCGATCACGGTCGCGGTGTGGGTGTTGATCGACCACACCGTCGCCTGGCCGCCGACGACCCGTCCGAGCTCCTCCTCGACGATCACCTGATCCATGAAGGAGCCGCTCATGCCGCCGTACTCCTTCGGCACCGCCATCCCGTGGAGCCCGGCCTCGGTGAGGACGTCCCAGTACTGCTGGGGGAAGATCTTCTTGTCGTCCGCCTCGCGGAGAGCGACCTTGTCGATCCGCTGGTCGAAGACCTCGCGCACGAATGCGCGAAGCTCCTCCTGCTCGGCTGTGAACTCCAGTAGCACCTCTTCATCCCTCCTGTGGTTGCTCGTGGGTCGTGCTCACGCGAGTCGCTCTCTCCGCAGCACGATCCCCTCCGCTTCGCGGTCCCACGTGGTCGACGCCAGCGGGAGCGAGCGGAGCCTGTACTTCTGGACCTTCTGCGACTCCGTCCTGGGCAGCTCGTCGAGCACGTCGACGTAGCGCGGCACCATGAAGTAGGGGAGGCGCGGAATCAGCCACTCGACGAGCTCCCTGGGAGTGAGCTCGGAGCCGGGGACGAAGGCGACGATCGCCCGTACCTCGTCCTCCGTGTGCTCGGACGGCGCGGCGACGACTGCCGCCTCGAGCACCTCCTCGTGGGCGAGGATCTCCCGCTCGACCTCCATCGACGAGATGTTCTCGCCGCGGCGGCGCAGCGCATCCTTCGCGCGGTCGACGAAGGTGTAGCTCCCGTCCTCGTCGAGCCGCATGGCGTCGCCCGTGTGGAACCAGCCGTTCCGCCAGGCGCGCGCCGTCTCCTCCGGCATGCCGCGATAGCCGGCGTTGAGCGACCAGGGGCGCGTGTGCCGGATAACGAGCTCGCCGACCTCGCCGGTCGCAACCTCCCTGTCGTGCTCGTCGACGAGCCGAAGCTCGTAGTCCGCGCTCCAGGCGCGGCCGCACGACGTCGTGCTCGTGGGCGCGTAGCTACTCCTGATCGGGCACGTTCCCTCGGTGAGGCCGTACCCGGTGAAGATCTCGATGCCGAACCGCTCCGTGAAGGCCGTCGGATCGTCGACCATCGGGGTCACGATCGCGGTGCGGATCCCGTGGTCGCGATCCCCCGGGCCCGGTGGCTGCTTGAGGAGGAAGGTGGCCATCGCCCCGAGGATGGTGGCGTGGGTGACCCCGAACGCCTTCGCCTCGGCGAGGAACGTCTGCGTGCGAAAGCCGTCCGTGATCGCGACCGAGGCGCCGCGCTGGAGCATGCCGTAGATCGCCGAGGTGCCGGCGACGTGGAACATCGGGAGGCAGACGAAGAACCGGTCGTCGGAGCCCTGCGTCGGCAACAACCCGTCGGCGTAGGTGTGGTGATGGAGGTGCGGGCACATGACGGCCTTCGAGGGGCCGGTGGTGCCGGACGTGTAGATCAGGCATGCGGTGTCCCACACGTCGTGCGGCCTGCCGAGGACCGGACGTGGGCCGGGATCGTCGAGCACCTCGGCGGGGACGATCTCGACCCCGGTCGGCGCGCTCGTCACCTCGTCGAGGTCGCCGGTCACGATGATGCGCTCGAGCGACTCGAGCTCTCGTCCGCACAACCGCTCGACGAGCCGCGGGTGCGCGACCATCGTGCGGGCGCCCGAGACGTTCACCGTGTGCTCGAGGATGGCGCCGCGGTAGGCGGGGTTCAGGGGCGCGAACGTGGCACCCGCCGCGTTCGCCCCGAACCACGTGCGCAGGGCGTCGCGTCCGTTCGGGAGCCACGCAAGGACGTAGTCGCCCTCGCGCACGCCGAGCGCGCGAAGGCCGCGGGCCGTCGACCACGCCTGCGCCGCCGTCTCCGCGTAGGTCCAGCGCTCGTCGGCGAACAGGGCGAAGTCCTTGTCCGGCGTCGCGACGGCGCGCCGTTCGAGGAGGTCGGGAACGACGACCTCCACGGTCGGCGGGAAGCGGGGATCCGTCTGGCTGCTCATCGGTGGTGTCGCGTGATCCGGACGGGTCGCCCTGGCTTCTCAGGCCGCTGCGTCTCGCCCCCTCGCCCTACTTCGAGTGCTTCGCCATGTAGTCCGTCATCGCGGTGGTCATCTCGGCCAGGTAGGCCTGCTTGCCGGCCTTCGCGGCGTCGTACGAGTTGCGGGCGCGCGTGAGCTGATCCTGGAAGTGCGGCATCACGTACTTCGCGAAGAGCTCATGGTGGCGCTTCGCGGCCTCCCAGGTCGTCCACTCGTGGTGGAACTGGAGGAAGCAGCCGAATCCACCCGTGCCCTCGACGAAGGCCTCGATCTCCGCGATCGCGTCGTCCGGGGTGCCGATGATGACGGCCCGCGCGTTCTGCAGGAACTCGAGCCGCTCCTCGAACGTCCTTCCCTCGAGCGTGAAGGCCGGATGCGACGTGTTGTCGGCATAGTAGTCGAACCAGGTCATGAACCCGTGCTCGATGTCGGCGAACGCCTGCTCTCTTGTCTCGGCGAGGTGGACATGGCTCGTCAGGCGCCACTTCCGACGGTCGGCCACCTGGCCGAACTCGGCGGCGCGGCTCTCGAGGATCGACCAATGGTCGCGGAGCGCCTGCATGCCCTCGGGGCTCGTCGAGCCGAGCGAGAGGAGCCCGCCGCCGACCTTGCCCGCGAGTCGCGGCGCGACCTGGGAGGCCACGCCCGGAACCGCGATCTCGAAGCACGGGTCCGAGTAGGGCTTCAGCATCGACGTCGCGTTCACCAGCTCGTAGCGGTCGGTCTTCACCGACAGTGGCTCGTCGTTCGTGAGGAGATGCATGAGGACGTCGAAGTCCTCCTCGAACGCGTCGCGGAGGTCGCCCATATTGAGGCCGATCATCTTCGCATCGGACGCGAGCGAGCCGGGCCCGAGGGCGCACATCATGCGGCCGCGGGTGAGGTGATCGAGGAGGAGGAGCCGGTCCGCGACCCACAGGGGGTTGTGGTACGGCAGCGAGACTGCTCCCGTGCCGAGGCGGATCCGGCTGGTCTTCGCGGCGGCGTAGGCGATCATGATCTCGGGGGAGGTGATGTACTCGGTGCCGGCCGAGTGGTGCTCGCCGTACCAGACCTCGTCGTAGCCCAGTTGCTCGACGAGCACGGTCAGCTCGACGTCCTTGTGCAGCGCGTAGTTGGGGCTCTGCCCGATGTTGTGGATCGGGGCCACGAAGAGACCGAACTGGAGACGGGCCATGCGGTGTGTCCTTCCTTTCTCGTTCCTTGATGCGAGGCCGGCTTCGCGCTCAGCCCATCGTCATGACGCGGGGCAGCACCTGCTCCCCGAAGAGCTCCATCGACCGGATCGCCGTCGCGGGGTCCGGTCCGTCGTTCATCCGGAACCGCATCACGACGTAGTCGGCGTCGTACTCCTCCTGCATCCGTTGCAGCGACTCGACGCAGTCGTCCGGGCTGCCGATCACGAGCGTGTCGCGGAGGTTCTCGACGGTCACGTCCTCGCGGCTTCGGATCCGCGGGTCGTGGCTGAAGATGCCGTGGTCGTAGTAGAAGCGCATCTCGGTCGCGAAGTACGGGCCGAAGAGCCGTTCGGCTTCCTCCCGGCTCTCCGCGCAGAAGCCGTTGCGCATGATCACGATCTTGGGGTTCTCGACCCCGTTCGCGATCGCCGTCGACCTGAAGAGCTCGACCTGGCGCTTGAAGACCTCCTTGTCGAGCGGGAACGGCGCCACCGTCCAGGCGGTCGCGTAGGTGCCGCCCGCCTCGATCGCGCGGTCCATCTGCGCGCCGCACCAGGTGGTCGGGTGCGGGTCCTGGTAGGGCTTCGGCGTCAGGAAGACGTCGCGGTACGTGTAGTACTCGCCCTCGAAGGTGAAGGGCTCCTTAGACGTCCAGGCGGTCTTCACCACCTCCATCTGCTCGAGGAACCGCTTGAGCGGACGGCGCGGGTCGATGTTGAACATCTGCCAGTAGCCGGGGTGGTAGCCGGCCCCCGCGACCCAGGTGAACCGGCCTTTGGAGAGGTGGTCGACGAGCGCCGTCGTCTCGGCGACGTGCATCGGGTCCCACACGGTGAGGACGTTGGCGAACGTCGCGAGGCGCACGCGGCTCGTCCGCATCGCGAAGGCGCCGAGCAGGAGGAAGACGTCCGGGAAGAAGCACTCGGTGCGCATGTGCTGCTCGCCGACGAACAGCCCCTCGAACCCGGCCTTCTCGCCGGCTTCGGCCTCGCGGAACATCCATTCGTGGCAGGCCTGGACCGTCTCTCGGTCGGGCTCCGGGCGACCTTCCGGGCCGAACAGCCCGGGGACGAACACCCCTACCTTGAATGCGTCTAGGGAGTCCCGCATGACGAGCGTCACGCTCCTCTCTGTACCCGTCGTCGTGGTGAAGGAGACTCGTCTCCGGTTGCGACCTGCTTCTCGAGCTGCTCGAGCAGCGTCTTCATCCGCGCGATCGAGGCCAGCGGGCTGCGGTCGTCTGTACGGGACGGCGACTTTCGGATGCCGCCGAGCACGATCTCCGTGAACCCGTCGGCGACCTCCTCCGCCGTGAGCCGACCGCCCGGCACGTACCAGACGTGCATCCAGTTGATCATCCCGAAGATGGCGAACGTGACGACGTCGGCGTCGACGTCGACGAACGATCCGTCCTGCACACCGTCGATCACGATCAGCTCCACCTCGCGGTGGATGCCACGGCGCGAGCGGCGCTGCTCGATCGCGACGTCCTCGGGGAACTCGGTCTCGGCGCGCAGGAAGATCCGAGACAGGTGCGGATGCGTGTGGAAGCCACGGGTGAGGATGCGCATCGCCTCGCGGAGGCGCTGCTCCGGCGTCAGGTCTGCGCGCTCACGCAGATCGTGCAGCCACTCGCGGTACAGGCTGATGTAGCTCCCGAGGACGAGGCGGAGCAGATGCTCGCGGCTGCTCACGTGGTAGTAGAGCGCCGCACGACTGACACCGAGGTGGTCGGCGACGTCCTGGAGCGACGTGTTCGTCACCCCCCGGTCGGCGAACACCACACCGGCCCCCTCGATGATCTGCTGGAGCAGCAGCGTCCGCCGCCTTCCGCGCTCGCTGCGGGGGATGGGCGCGTCGGTGGCTGCAGCTGCCGCCTTCCCGGCTGTCGTCTTGCGCGATGTCGTCATGGCGCGATTCTGCCGACGCCCGAGGCCCGGCCCCATCCCGGCGTCGTCGCTGGCCTGGCGGCGGCTGCGATGCGGCACCGCATCGTCAGCGCGAGATGATCCGCCCACCGTTCACCTGGAGCACCTGTCCCGTGATGTACGAGGAGGCGTCGCTGACGAAGAAGGCGTAGGTGGGTGCGACGACGTCCGGAGACGGCACCGGGATCGGAGCCTCCGACTCCCAGGCGGCCGTCGTCAGCTTGATCATCTCGGGCGTCGCCGTCGCTCCGACGTGCCGGTAGATCGTCGTGTCCACGATGTGCGGCGACACGACGTTGGCCCGGATGTTGTAGCGGAGCATCTCCTTCGCGAGCGACATCGTGAAGCAGACGACGGCGCCCTGCGCGCCACCGTGGGTGACGCCGCCGAACACGCCCTCGTGGGCGGAGCCGCCGGCGATGTTGAGGATGGCACCGGACCGGCGAGGGATCATCAGCTTGACCGCCTCGTGGCAGCAGTACACCGTGCCCCAGACCTTGGTGTTCATCGTCGGGTACCAGTCCAGCTCGGGATCCTCGTCCTCGAAGAAGTTGAGGCGCGTCATGAAGTCCGGATTGCAGATGAGGATGTCGAGCCGTCCGTCCTGCTCGCGAGCGATCCGCGCGAAGAGGTCCTTGACGGCGTCGTGGCTCTGAACGTCCGCAGCGCCCGGTAGGTACGTGCCCGAGCCCGGGTCGCCGAGCTCGCCGATCGCACGCTCGACGCTCTCCGGACGCCGGCCGTTGACGTACACCGTCGCACCGTTCTGCGCGAGAAGTCGCGCTGCCTCGAGCCCCATGCCGCTCGTCGACCCCGTGATCAGCGCGACCTTGCCGGCGAGGTCGGGGAAGATCGCCGCCGGTCTGTCCGCGCCGCGTGCTGCCGATTCCACTCCACCGACCTCCTTCGATTCGTTCGCGGCGTGGCCGCGGCCTGCCTGTCCGATCGGCTCCGGCTCGCGAAGCCTCCCACCGACCTCGGCCGGTGGTGAACCACTATCGCAGTCCTGACATTGATGTCAAGTTGGATTGACATTGCCGTCGAGAGCGGCACCCGCGCCGGCGTCGCACGCGTCTCGGCCCGCGGCCAGTGAGTACCGGGTCGGGCTGACCGGGCCCGCTGGTGCCGGGCCCGGTCGCAGCGGTGTCACCGGGGCGGGGTCACTCGCCCCCGGCGCTCAGACGGTGACGCCGAGGCGCTCCATGCCGAGGCGGACGAGCTCCGCGCCGAGCTCTGGGGTGTGGTAGCCCCGTGTCTCCTCCTCCATGCCCTGCGGCTTGAGCCACGGAACGAGGAAGTGGATGATGATCTCGCGGCTGGAGAACCGCCACTTGCCGTCGGCCTCGCGGCGGTAGAGATCCTTGTACGAGGCCGCCGCCGAGATAGCGGTGCCGCCCGAGTCGGTGCCCGCGACGAAGGCGTCGCACTGCCCGGTGGCGGTGTCGCCGTCGATCGACAGGATCTGGTGCCCGGTCGTGAAGTGGTGCATCTCGAAGAACGCGTACTGGAAGGCGTCGAAGCCGTTCGCGATCGCCTCCTTGCCGATGAACTCGCCCCAGGCGCCACCGATGATGAACTTCGCGTCATCCGTCCAGCAGTCCATGAAGCGGTCCTTCTCGGCCTTGTCCATCCCATGGACGTAGTTGCAGGCCAGCTCCTGGATCGCGAGCTTCGTCTCGACCTCCGCCAGCCGCTCCTCGAGCGATCTCCCGTTGCTGCTCATTCGCGTCCTCCACTCCTCTCGCTTCGTTTCCGACCCCCGCGGGGCAGGCAGGGGTCGCCGTTCCACGCTGCGGCGGCCCTCACGGAACGTTGCCGCCGACCCCCTCGACGAGCCCCGTCCCGGGCACGCGAATGCCCAGGCGCTCGAGCCGCGGGATCACCTCGTCCCGGATGATGGGCAGGTCGTCGAGGTAGTTCACCATCGTGAAGGCGGTGCCGTCGAGGCCGTCGTCGCTGAGCTTCTTGAACGCCGCCGCGACCTCGTCCGGGCTGCCCTTGATCACCGGGATGCTCTGGCTCGAGACGACCTTCTCCCGGAGCATCGGCACCCACTCCGCGGGGATCGACTCCGAGCCCCTGATCGCCTCCTCCCACGCGTCCGCCACCGCCCAGTCGCCGTTCTCGGTGACGACGTGGCGGTAGTACTCGTCGGCGTCGGCGCTCGTCGGCCGGCACATCACCGTGCAGCTCGCGAAGAGGCCGATGTCGCGCCCGCCCTGCACCGCCCTGGCCGCGGCGGTCGCCTCAGCGACCGTCTCGAGATCGATCAGGTACATGAAGAGGAAGTCGGCATGCTCGGCGGCGAACTGCCGTCCGCGCGGCGACGAGCCGGCGCTGATGATCTTCGGCTTGCCGACCGGCAGCGGGTTGCCGTTCAGCCCCTTGAGGTCGAAGAAGCGGCCCTTGAAGTCGAACGGCTCCGACTCCGTCCACAGCCGCTTCACGATCGTGAGCCACTCCGTCGTGTAGTCGTACCGCGCGTCGTGGTCGAGCATCTCGACCCCGAAGAGCTCGAAGTCCGCCTGGTTGAAGCCCGAGACGACGTTGAGGCCAAACCGTCCGCCGCCGATGCGGTCGCAGGTGACGCACTGCTTCGCGGCCATCACCGGGTTGACGAAGGGGGCGTGCACCGTCCCGAAGACGGTGATCCGCTCGGTCGCCTGGAGGATGCCGGCGGCCCAGGTGAGCACCTCGAGCGCGTGGCCGTCGACCGGCGACTTCCCGCCGAAGCTCGACCAGATCCCGAACGGGAGCAGGAAGTCGAGCCTCGCCTCCTCGGCCAGCCGGGCCGCGGCGACGTTGTTCTCCCACGTCGAGTCCCAGCGCTCGGGCGCGAGCGTCTTCGTCAGTCCGCCCCACGCGTTCACAGCGAAGAGACCGAGCTTGAACGTGCTCGACGGTTTAGATGCCACCTTCTGTCCTCCTGAGATGCCTGCAGGTCCCGGCCATGATCTCCATGTTCGACGCTCATGTCAAGATTGGTTTACAGCCACGTCGAGGGCGATTGACAAGCACTCGCCGACGGGGTATTGCTACGCAGTCAGACGTCATCCATCGACCCGGGACATTGCATTGACGGACTCCACGCAGACCGCTCCGGCCGGTCCTGCCGCGGCGCGGCGGCCGCACCTCTCGATCGCCGACTTCTTCGGCAAGTACGGCGTCTTCGTCGTCTTCCTCGGGCTGATCGTGTTCTTCAGCGTGCACCCGACGAGCGGCGAGGCCTTCCGGACGTGGGAGAACGCGAAGACGATCTTCGGGCTGTCCGCGCCTCTCGCCGTGATGGCGCTGTCGCTGACGATCGTCCTCGTGATGCGCGACTTCGACCTCTCGATCGGCGCGACGATGGGCCTCGGCGGGGCGTTCGCGATCACCCTGATGTCGAAGCACGGCGTCGGCTGGGGGCTCGCGATCGCGCTCGGGCTGCTGATCGGGGCCGCGGTCGGGGCGTTCAACGGCACCCTGATCTCGTACCTTCGCGCGCCGTCGTTCGTGATCACCCTGGCCGTGACGACGGTGGTGTACGGCGTCGAGTTCGCGATCACGGGGCAGAAGACGATCTTCGAGGGGGTCGCGCCCGCCTACACCTGGCTCGGCCAGAACAGGCCGCTTCTCGACATCGCCGCCCAGGCGTGGGTTGCGCTCGCGCTCGCGATCCTCGTGTGGCTCCTGCTCGACCACACGGAGGTCGGGCGGTATATGTACGCGCTCGGCGGCAATCCCGAGGCTGCCCGGCTCGCCGGCATCCGCACGCGCGAGCTCAAGTTCCTCGGGTTCGTGATCGTCGGCCTCGGCGCGGCCTTCGCCGGGATCATCCTCACCTCGCAGGCCGGCGCCTCGAGCCCCACCCAGGGCGTCGCGTACCTGCTGCCGGCCTACGCGGCCGCGTTCCTCGGCTCGACGATGTTCCGCCCAGGCGAGTTCAACGTGCCCGGGACCGTCGTCGGCGTCCTCTTCCTGCAGGTGATCCAGACGGGCCTGAACATGCTCGGACTCAACACGAGCGTCGTCAACATCGTCCAGGGCAGCATCCTGATCGGGGCGGTGTTGGCCAGCCTCGTCGGGTCGAGACGCCGATGAGCGACCCGACAGGCGAGAAGGCGCCGGAGCCTGCGATTCCGGACGGGACGTCGGTGGGAGTTGCCGAGACGCCCTACTTCCTGGAGGGGATCCAGCTCCACAAGCAGTATCCCGGCGTCCTCGCCGTCGATCACGTCGACATCGGCATGCGGCCCGGCGAGGTGCTCGGGCTGGTCGGCAAGAACGGGGCCGGGAAAAGCACGACGATCAAGATGTTCGCGGGTGCGGTCGCCCCTGACGCGGGCGAGATCCGCCTCGACGGCAAGACGATCCACCTGCACGGGCCGCACCACGCCCACAGCCTCGGCCTCTCGTTCGTGCACCAGGAGCTCTCGGACGTGCCGAACCTGTCGGTCGCCGAGAACGTGATGCTGGGCCTCGGCTACCCCCGCCGCCTCGGTGCCTTCGTCAGCTGGCGACGGCTGCGGCAGCAGGCGGCCGAGGTGCTGGCGCGCATCGATGCCCCGATCCGGCCCGACGCGCTTGTCGGCTCGCTCAGCGTCGTCCAGCAGCGGCTCGTGATGATCGCCCACGCCCTCGCACGGGAGTCGCGCCTGCTCGTGCTCGACGAGCCGACCGCGTCGCTCACGAACGACGAGATCGAGCATCTCTTCGCCGTGGTCCGGTCGCTCGCGACGAACGGCGTGTCGGTCGTGTACGTCTCGCACCGGCTCGACGAGATCTTCGAGATCACGCAGCGGGTGGTCGTGATGCGGGATGCGCGTGTCGTCGCGAACGTCCCCACCGCCGAGCTCGACCGCCGCTCGCTGATCGCCCAGATCACCGGCACGACGAGCGGGCAGACCGCCGCCGAGCGCCGCGCTGCGAACGGCGTCGGGCCGCCCCCCGAGACCGACGTCCTGCTCGAGGTCGAGAACGTGACGTTGCCCGGCCTCGTCGACAGCGTCAGCTTCCAGCTTCGCGAGGGCGAGCTGCTCGGCATCGCGGGGCTGGTGGGCGCCGGTCGCACGGAGCTCGTGCGCCTGATCACGGGGGCCGACCGGCGTGCCTCGGGCCGGATCGCGATCCGCGGCCGCGACATCGGCTCGACCACGAGCAGCGCCCTCGACGCGGGGATCGTCCTCGTGCCCGAGGAGCGGCGGACGCAGGGGCTTGTGCTCGAGTTCAGCATCCGCAAGAACGTGACCCTGGCGACCCTGCCGCAGCACCGCCTCGCCGGCGTGCTGCCGAGCCCGTCGGTGACGCAGGAGCGGAAGACCGCGCACGCGATGATCGAGCGCCTGGCGATCCGCGCCAGCGGCTCGGAGCAGCCCGCCGGGTGGCTCTCGGGCGGCAACCAGCAGAAGGTCGTGCTCGCGAAGTGGCTGCGGCGCGGTGGGGACGTGTTCGTCCTCGACGAGCCGACGCTCGGGATCGACGTCGAGGCGAAGGAGGAGATCTACGACCTGATGGAGGCGCTCACCGCCGACGACAAGGGCGTCATCTTCATCTCGTCGGAGTTCCCCGAGCTCGTCGGGATCTGCAACCGCGTGATCGTCCTCCGGGAAGGGCGCATCGTCGGGCAGCTCGTCGGCGACGAGATCACCGAGAGCGGGATCCTCGACCTCTGCTACAGCCACGCCGCCGACGAGGCCGCGCCGGGCTGAGCGCCGCGGGGTCGGCCGTCCGGACCGCGCCCACGCGCGGTGGATCCAGGCTCAGACGTCGTAGAGGACGTGCAGAGGCGCCCAGCGGGCGTCGTTGCCGACCACCGAGAAGCGCGGAGGCTCGGCGTCGGGGTCGAGCCTCAGGCGCGGCAGGCGCGCGATCGTGCAGAGCACCGTCTCCTCGATCTCGGCGCGCCCGAGCGCCTGGCCGGGGCACGAGCGCTTCCCCTGGTTGAAGAGGAAGTGATCGCGGATGCCGTGCCGCTCCGGCCGGAACGCCTCCGCGTCCGGGAACCGCTCCGGATCGATGTTCGCCGATCCGGCGACCGCCACGATCGTCTCGCCCGCACGGATCAGCGCGCCACCGAGCTCGAAGTCCTCGAGGGCGACGCGAGGCGGCACGAACCCGGAGTGCAGCCGGAACACCTCCTCGACGAACAGCGACGCGTCGACAGTCCCCTCGGCGAGCCCGTCGCGGAGGTCGGGTCGCGAGGCGACGGTGTGGAGCGCGTTCCGGAT
>Ga0194132_10005961_pt1 | contig 19283 bp, 23 predicted proteins | sample TA2KigOf80mmetaG_FD_148612 | JGI IMG/M metagenome (GOLD analysis project Ga0194132, IMG submission 148612) | Freshwater microbial communities from Lake Tanganyika, Tanzania - TA2015054 Kigoma Offshore 80m | ecosystem: Environmental > Aquatic > Freshwater > Lake | place: Tanzania: Lake...
ACAGGAGCGGCTGGACGGGCGCATCGTGGTCATGCACAAGGGGCGTGAGCTGGCCAGCACGGTTGCTCCCCTGAGACCCGCAGTCCTGCGAGCAAGGCGAAGAAAAGCTCAGGCGGGCAAGCGAGGAGAGGGGCGTGCTGGAGACGGACCCGTCTCCAGCACGCCCAGCTCCACGCCCAAGGATCGAAAGCCGGCTCCAGATCACCCTTGGAGATCGAGACTGATTCAACCAAAACCAGTCGTACTGACAAAATCCCTGAGCAGTAAGACTGACAAAGTCATTGAGCATTGACATCAGGCGGGGGCGAGGAAGGGCCTACCAGATGCACTCAACGAGGCCGGAGGAGCGGATGATGGGGTCTCGGGTGATAAGCTTTGCATCGAGCGAAAGGGCGGTTGCCACAATAATTCTGTCATGGAGCTCAAGCTGAGCAAGGTCACCCATTCTTCGAAGGACACCCATGCTCAAGGGAGCAAATTCGAAGTTTGTCTCGTTTTCAACTCTGCGTATCAGCCTGTACGGGTCGATCCTCGTCTTGCCCTTTTCAAAAACGACTATAAACTCCGCCAATACAATCGTTGGGACAATTCCAGTCGCTTCACCATTGTCAATACTGTGAAGGATAGACTTTGGAGAACCCGGCAGTTTCCTGCTCTCTTCCAAGTACCAGATCAACGTATGGGTATCGATAACGACCTTAAGACCCGGATTCATACTTTTCAATCCCACCACTAAGTGAGCGTTTCGCGATCTCTATCTCCTCGTCGGAAACATCGACCCCTTTGAGAATCCCCATCAAACTCTTGCGGCTTTTCTTACGCTCCCCGATCAGTTGTTTCAAGTCGTCGAGTTCCCGCTGAATTTTCTCAATCTGGCGAACGATCAGGACATCCGTGTCCATTGCGAACCTCCGCTAAAACCGCTCCCTGCTTCCCGACATTATAACTCAGACGCCGTCCTCACCCCTCCAGCACCTTCACCCTGTCACCCAGGTGGCGGCCGAGAGCGGCGAGGTAGCCGTCGATTGTGTTGCTTTGCTTGATGACGAACCGCGCGATAAACCGGAAGTACGGGTTGTAGATCTCTCCGTGCTCCGTGATTGTGAGCGCCGTCACCTCTCCGTACGGCTCGATGTCGTAGGTCCAGCTCCCGCCGAAGGATATCTGCCGGTCCGCGATCTTGCGGACGATGCGGCGGCCGGGAACGAGGTCGATGGTCTGGTAGGTGAGCGCCTGGCCGCGGCGGTCGGTCTCGCGCCACATCTCGCACCCGTTCACGTCCCGCAGGCGCTCCACCTTGCGGAGGTCGCGCCTCCACGCAAGCTGCCCCCTGAAGTCCGTTATCGCCGCCCAAACGTCCTCCGGCGGGCGGTTGACAATGGCCCGACGCACGATGCGGTGCTCAACAGCCATCCAGCCGCCCATAAAACCGATCAGCAGCACGATGGTGGTAAAGAGGCTGAACCCGACCAAGAACCAGTAGATCACATCAATCTCCTGAGGCCTTTGAGCGCAGAGAGCGCAGAGTTCAAGACAAAGGATGAATTATGAAGTATGAGTGATGAAGGTCCGATCCGAAGGCCATTGATCCCACTTCATAATTCATACTTCATCCTTCATAATTCTCTAGTCAATTCCCCACACCTTCGACGCGCGCTTCGGGAAGAGGATGTTGAGGAGCAATCGCGACTCGTCCGAGCTCATGATGCAGTCCGGGAAGGCGTATTCAAGGTCCTCCACCGAGCGAAAGCCGAACAGCACCTGCACGAAGGTGTGCTCCGGGAAGAGCGCGTCCCGCTTGCGGGGCCACATGCGGCTGTCGAGCTACTCCGGCGTCCACGGCGAGAGGTCCTTGACCTTGCCCTGCTGGAACGCGAGCTTCACCCCATTACCCACAAAGCTGATGTGCAGATCGCCCGTGTAGCCTGCCAGCACGGACCGCTCCAGGCGGCGCTCCAGCACCGGCCTTATATGGCCCAGGAACGCCGGCACATCCGCCACCCTCATGTACCACGCATAGGGCTTGTGCACCTGCGGCAGGCGCCACTTGTACAGATCGTACACGGGGTGGTCAGTCCCCAGCGTGAAGCCGATGGCGCCGGTGGACTCGCGCTTGTCGCGGGCCGCGTACTCCTCGGCCGTCCTGCTCAGGTAGCGCATGACGCTCGGGGTAACGTCCTGCCACTGCACGCCCTCGTCGAGCTCGTACACGAGCGCGGACGCCGCTGGCCACCACAGCGTAGGCGCGTGCACGAGTATCCCGACCGGCCCTCCGCCCGCCGCCTCTATGACACAGTACTTCAGGTAGCGAGCCGACTTCTCGTGCCTGTGGAAAAGGTCGAAGCGCCACATATCCGGAGTGCGCTTCGCCGAGACCAGGTATCGTCCCATGCCACGGTCGTAGACGCGCACCAGGAACGGGATATCAGCCTCCGCGGCGGGCCGCACGACGTACGGCTCCTTCTCCTCAGCCTTGATGCCGGGGACGTGCCACTTTGAGCCGGAGCGCCCGCCGTAGTGCTCCAGCGCCAGGTCGTAGCCGAACTGCCGGTAGTACCACGGGATGCCGGTGATCGCCTGCACCTGCTCCCCCCGCTCGCGGCTCCACTGGTGGACGGCGTCCATCTGCGCACGCACCAGGCCCCGGCGGCGGTAGTCCGGGTGCGTGCCGACGAGCTCGATGCGACCGACAGTGAACTCGATCTCCTCGTACCGCCACGTCTGGGAGATCAGATTGAGCGTGGACGCGATTGCGCCCGTTTTCGTGTCTACGACAAGGGTAAAATCCTCGGGGCCAAAGCCGGGCATGCGGCCGGACATAAGGTCGCGGGTCCAGTGCGCGAGCAGCTCGTCAGGCCGGTCCTTGCCAGTGTGGACGAAGCGGTTGAACTCGGCGAGGGCGTCCGCATCCGAAGGCGCAGCGCGGCGCATCACCAGCCCGTTGCCGAGGTCCCGAAGCACAACGCCCGCCTGCGTGTGGTCGCTCATGCCTTCGCCCCCAGGCGCATCCTGGACACGATCACCGGTGGTATCCCCCTGTAGTTTTCCCACGCCATCGGCGACCGGTCAGATACCCGGTCATCAAACGCGGGCTCGTACATGCCGTCCAGCACGAAGCCCGCGCGGAAGCATGCATTGAATATAACGCTCAGCGGGCGCTCGAAGTACAGCGTCGGCTCGGGCTGCGAGCGGACCGACAGTCCCTTCGCGACGATCGTGTCCAGGTATCCGGTCACCTTGACAGCCCTGGTTAGCACGATCTCCCCATCCCGCTCCTGCTGCTCGACGACCTTCAGGGCCTGCGTAGAGTTAAAGCTCGGGTGCATCTGCGAGAAGACGAACCGTCCGCCGGGCTTCAACAGCTTCGCCAGTGAGGTTACCAGCGGCGTGATATCCGCGATGTCCATGAACGCCATCGTGCACACCGCGGCGTCGAACCGGCCCGCGACGAAGGCCAGGAGTTCGGCGGCGTTTGTGGCGTCCGCAACGTGGTACTCGATGCGCTTTGCATCCTCGCCCGTCGTGCGCCTTTTCGCAATCTCGATGAGCTTCGAGGAGAAGTCGAACGCGACAACCTGCGCGCCCTTCTCGGCCATGATGCGGGCGAAATGGCCGTTGCCGCAGGCCGCGTCCAACACCGCCTCGCCCGGCCTGAGGCCGAGCAGCGCCTCCTGCGCGGGGTTGATGAGGTACCTCTGGAAGTTGTTTCCCTCGCCCACGGTGCTGTCCCACGCCTCAGCATTGGCATCCCAGGCGCGGCGCGACTCTTCGGTAAGCTCCCGAACGTTGATGGATTGCATGGACAGGAGTGCTCACTTTCTCTAAGGGTACGCGGCATATCGTAGGGGCGCACTGCTGTGCGCCCGTCTTGGTAACAGCGACCGCAATCGTAGGCAGGAAAGCGGGCGCACATCGGTGCGCCCCCACGAAGAATAACCCCACCTCGCATCGCGTCCTTCACGTCCTCGAATTATACCGCCACCAGATTGACGCCTGCTATCGCTCCTCATAGAATTGCGACGTGTTGGGCGGCTTGAATAGACTGGCCTGGTGGCCCTGTTCCTGTAGCCCGCGCGATTCATCGCGCCTGCGCTGCTTACAGTAACCATCGGTGAGCCTGACAGGCGCGATGAATCGCGCGACTACAAAGCTATCGGGAACATTAGTTCTGGTGATAAACTAAGTCTTATGAACGAACGACTCGTATCCGGCAAAGTACATACCGAAGATACAACCGACACCAGCCTCCGCCCACGGACGCTGGATGACTACGTTGGCCAGGATGCCATCAAGGGCAACCTCAAGATTGCCATCACCGCCGCGCGCCAGCGCAATGAGCCCCTTGACCACGTCCTCATGTACGGCCCGCCGGGGCTGGGCAAGACCACCCTCGCTAACATCGTCGCCACCGAGATGGGCGTGCGCATCAAGACCACCTCCGGGCCCGCCATCGAGCGCGCCGGCGATATGGTCTCCATCCTTACGCAGCTCAAAGAGCACGACATCCTGTTCGTGGACGAGATCCACCGCCTCAGCCGCGTCGTGGAAGAGGTGCTCTACCCCGCGATGGAGGACTACTTCGTCTCCTGGGTGATCGACAAGGGGCTGAAGGCGCGCAGCATGAACCTGAGCATCAAGCCCTTTACGCTCATCGGCGCCACCACCCGCTACGGCATGATGAGCGCGCCCCTGCGCGACCGTTTCGGCTCTATCTACCGCCTGGAGTTCTACGACGATAAGGCGATGCACCGCATCGTCACCCGCTCCGCCCGAATCCTGGGCATCGAGGCCGACCCCGAGGGCATCGACGAAATCGCACGCCGCGCCCGTGGCACCCCGCGCGTCGCCAACCGCCTGCTCCGCCGCGTCCGCGACTTCGCGCAGGTGAAGGCAGGCAACGTCATCACCCTTGCGGTCGCGAAGGAGGCGCTCGCGCTCCTTGAGGTGGACGACCTGGGGCTGGACCGCATCGACCATAAGGTGCTCGGCGCGATCATCGAGAAGTTCAACGGCGGGCCGGTCGGCATCGACACCATCGCGGCGTCGATCAGCGAAGAGGCGGACACGATAGAGGACGTCTACGAGCCGTACCTCCTGCAGCTCGGCTTCCTCGACCGCACCAAGCGCGGCCGTGTGGCCACGAAGCGGGCCTACGAGCACCTGGGCCGCCCGGTGCCCAAGAACCACCCCGGCAGCGAGCAGGCGAGCATGTTTTAGGGGGGCTTATTCATGGCAAAGAGCGCAGAAGTTAACGCCTGGTTCGCAGCGTTCGAGCACCCCCTCAAGGACGCCATGCTCCTGGCGCGCGAGGTCATCCTCGCCGCCGACCCGCGCATTGAAGAGTGCATCAAGTGGAAGACGCCCACATTCACCTTCAAGGGAAACCTGGCGAGCTTCAACCCCCGCAGCAAGTCGCACGTCAGCCTCCTCTTCCACACGGGCGCCCACATCCCCGGAAGCCACCCCCGGCTGGAGGGCGGCGCAGACACCGCCCGCTACATGAAGTTCGCGGACGCAGCGGACGTGAAGGCGCAGAAGGCGGACCTTGAGCGAGTGGTCAGGGCGTGGTGCGACTGGAAGGCGGGGTAGCCTTTCGCATGTGCCGCACCTCCCACCCACGCCCCTCCAGCGCCGCGCCGATTAGCAGCGCGCGGTGGCACTTCGCCGGGTCCTCCTCCGCGCACATGATCGCCGTGACGGACTCGCCGGGGATGCGCTCCAGCTCGGCCAGGCCCTGTCTGAACCACGGGCGTGCGGCGATCTCTTCGTAGCTGGGGCTGCCAGAGACGTCGTAACAGGCCGGGTCGGCCGGTCCGCCGCCGAGCGTGTCCCCCATGTAGACGTACCGCTTGCCGATGGATTCGAGAAGCCCTGGCAGACGCGTCTTGTTGGCAAAAAGTGCAAATCGGCTGACAGAATGTGCCCGCACGTCCACAAGGGTCCGGATGCCGTGCCGTAGCAGCAGCGGGGTAAAGGTGTCCCACGTGTGGTTGCTGTGGCCGATTGTGTAGATGGCTTTGGGCATGGCACAACCTGTTAAGGTGTTCCTTCCGGATATGGTAGGATTTTACTTGGTATGCCGGTTGAGGAGTACAGGAGGAGCGTATGGTGCAAACATATGAAGCCATAATAGATTCGGAAGGCAACATACGCCTGCTGGAGTCTGTTAATTTGCCTATTTCTAGACGCGCCCTGGTGGTTGTTCTTGAAGAAGAGCCGAGTATCCAGGTAAGCGAAACCGCCTTGTTGAGCGAAAAGACCCTGGCAGAGGACTGGAACCGGCCAGAGGAAGACCAAGCTTGGGCGCACCTGCAGCAGGGGAAGTTGTCCTAGTTCCCTTCCCATTCTCCGACCTGTCGCAGTCCAAGCTTCGGCCAGCAGTAGTGATGGCTAATGCCGGTCGTGGCGACCTGATTCTTTGTCAGATCACCAGCAACCCATACGGCGATTCCACCGCGATTACGCTTCTTGACCAGGATTTTGAATCGGGCAAACTCCAAGTCGTCAGTTACGCGCGACCGGGAAAGTTATTCACTGCCTGCAGCACGCTGATAGTCGCCGCCGTCGGGAAACTTCGACGCCCGGTGGCGTCACGAATAACACACGCGACTGTAAAGTTACTGACCGAAGCTCTCCCCTCCAAATAGCTTCCCCCCGCCCTTCACCCTTCACCCCTGTCCCCGTACCCTACACGCCCTTTTTCGACGCCTCCAGCGCGGCGTAGTTCATGTGGTACAGGTGCTCATAGAGCCCGTTGAGCTGCATGAGCTGGTCGTGTGTGCCCTGCTCCTCGATGTGGCCGCGGTTGAGGACGACGATCTTGTCCGCGCCGCGTATGGTTGAGAGGCGGTGTGCGATCACGATGGCCGTTCGGCCGTGCAGCAGGCACTGGAGCGCCCTCTGGATGAGCATCTCGGTGAAGCTGTCTATGTTCGCGGTGGCCTCGTCCAGTATCAGGACGCGCGGGTCTGCGACGATCGCTCGGGCGAAGCTGATGAGCTGCCGCTGGCCCACGCTAAGGTTGGAGCCGCGCTCCTCCAGGTGGGTGTCGTAACCGTCCTCCAGCTTCATAATAAACTCGTGCGCGCCTACGGCCTTCGCCGCCTCAACCATCTGCTCCTCGGTCGCCCCCTCGTGGTTGTACTTGATGTTCTCGCGCACCGTCCCGGAGAACAGGAACGGCTCCTGCAGCACGAGCGCCGTTTGCCGCGCCAACGACCGGCGGGTGACGTCGCGGATGTCGTGGCCGTCCACCAGGATCGCCCCCTGCCCGCGCGGCACGTCGTAGAAGCGCGAGACGAGCGATATCATCGTCGTCTTGCCCGCGCCGGTGGGGCCGACGATCGCGACCGTCTCGCCGGGCTTCACGTGGAGACTGAGGTCGTTGATGACAGTTTGCCCGGGCAGGTAGCCGAACGTCACGTTCTTGAATTCGACCTCGCCCCTGATCGACGGCAGGTCCTCCGCGCCGGGCGCGTCCACCAGGTCCGGCACGGTGTCGAGCGTCTCAAAGATGCGCGCGCCGGAGGCCATCGCCTTCTGGAGCTGCGTGTACTGCATCGTCAGGCTGCGGATGGGGTCGAAGAAGCGCTGGATGTACATGACGAAAGCGACGAGCGCGCCAATCTCGAGCGCGTCGCCCGTGACCTGGCGCGCGCCGAAGTAGAGCACCAGGCCAACGGATACTGCCGTGAGCACGTCCACGATCGGCAGCAGGCCGGCGGAGAGGCGGCTGGCTTCCAGCGTGGCGTCCAGGTTCTCCTTGTTCTTCCCGTCGAAGACCTTGAGGTTTCGCTCCTGCCGGTTCATGCTCTGCACAACGCGCACGCCGGTGATGTTCTCGTTCAGCGCGCCGTTCACTATGGCAATGGACGTGCGGGCGCGGATGAACGACTTCCGCGCAAACGGCTGCCACAGGTACATCACCGCGAGCAGGACGGGCAGCACCACCATAGCGAGGAGCCCCAGCTTCCAGTTGAGGAGCATCATGGCGGCGATGATGAAGACCAGGCTCATCAGGTCGCCCAGGGTGACGACGACGATACCGAGGAACTCCTGGAGCTACCCCACGTCGCCCTGGACGCGGGACATCAGGCGGCCGACCTCTATCTTGTTGAAGAAGTTTAGGGAAAGCCTTTGTAGGTGGCGGAACATCGCGCCGCGCAGGCCGAAGAGCACACCCTGCCCCGCCTTGGCGATGCTGATCTCCATTGCAAAGTTGGAGAGCCAGTTGATGACGGCGTTTCCGAAGAAGGCGGCGATTATCAACGTCAGGCCGGCCTTGTCGTTGTGCTGGATGTAGCCGTCGATCGCCAGCTTGATGATCCATGGAACGGCAACGTTCGTCGCCGCGAAGACGAGCATCGCGCCGAGGGCGACTGCCATGAACATCTTGTAAGGCGCAACGTAAGGAATGAGGCGCGTGACCACGCGGTGGTCGTAGGCCGACCCAAAGACCTCTTCTTCCGTCATCCCTGCGCTTTTGGCGGCGCTGCCGGCGATGTTGTTCATGCCTTGGCCCTCCCCTTCCGGGCCGCGTCAGGCACGTCGAACTCCCTCATCTTCTCTTCCTGCGGCCTGAGCTGCAGGTCGTAGATATCGCGGTACAGGCCGCCCAGCCTTATGAGCTCCTGGTGCGTCCCGCGCTCCACTATCTCGCCGGCCTTGAGCACGAGAAGCTGGTGCGCGCGGTGGACTGTGCTTAACCTGTGGGCGATGACGAATGTCGTCCGTCCGTGCATCACCGCCTCCATGGCAGCGCGTATCTGCTCCTCAGTATGAGCGTCCACGCTGGAGGTGGAGTCGTCAAGAATCAGGACCGGCGGGTCCAGGAGCACCGCGCGGGCGATGGACAGGCGCTGGCGCTGGCCGCCGGAAAGGCTGACGCCCCGCTCTCCGATGACCGTCTCGTAGCCCTTGGGAAGCGTCTCGATGTATTCGTGTAGCTGCGCCACCCTCGCGGCGTTAACAACCTCCTCCATCGTCGCCTCGCCGCGGCCGTACGCAATGTTCTCGCGCATGGAGGTGTTGAACAGGAATACGTCCTTCTGCACCACGCCGATGTTGCGGCGTAGCGATTTCAGCGTTACGTCGCGAATGCTCTGGCCATCTATGGAGATGCGGCCGGAATTGACGTCATAAAAGCGCGGCAAAAGGTTCACAACGGATGTCTTGCCCGATCCGGGCGCGCCTAGCAGCGCCGTTATGCGGCCCGGAGGCGCATCTATGTTGATCTTCTTGAGCACCTGCGGGCCGTTGCCGTAGCTGCAATCCACGTCCTCGAACCGCACGTGGCCCTTCGACCGCGGCACTACGACGGCGTTGGGCTTTCCCTTCACGGGCGACTCGGTATCCAGGATATCGAAGAGCCGTTCGCCGGCAGAAACGGCGCGGGCGAAGTTGCTGACCACCATGCCGAGTTGGCGGACCGGCATGGACATGATCTGCAGGTAGAAGAGCGCCTGCGCCAGCTGGCCCGGCGTCAGGCTGCCTTCGATCACGCGCATGCCGCCGTACCACAGCACAAGGCCGACGACGGTGGTGTACGAGAGCACAAGGACCGTGCCGTTGGCGGCCTGGTACCAGGAGGTCGTCACCATCTCTTTCGCCACGCTGTCGCTCTTTATCTCGAACTTCTTCTCCTCGTAGTCGTCGGACGCGAACGCCTTGACGACCTTCTGGCCGGAGAAGTTCTCCTGCAGGACGGTGTTGAGCTCGGCCATCTTCTTCTGCGCCCGCAGCCATGCGGCGCGCTGCTTTGTGCGCGTCCAGATGGACAGGATAGGCACCACCGGCAGGAAGCTGATGCTCACGAGACCCAGGCGCAAGTCCATCCGGATCATGACAAACGAAACGGAGATGAAGATCAGGATGTAGTACGGCACGCGCACCAGCGCCATGTTTACGAACAGTCGGATCGCCTCCATGTCCACGATGGCGCGGGACATAAGGTTGCCGGTATGCTGCTTGTCGTGAAAAGCAAAGCTGAGGTGCTGGACGTGGTCGTAAAACTTGTTACGGATGTCGTAGACAGTGACCTGCCCCATAGCTTCGCCTAGGTATGTCTGCCCGTAAGCAAAGAGGCCCCGCGCCAGGCCGGCGCCGAGGATGAGAAGCGATATTGTAAGGATGGTCGTATTTGAAACGACGCCGCCGTCCAGCATCGCAGCCACCTTGTCGATGGCCTCGCCGAACAGGCGCGGGAGGATGAGGTGGAACGCCGTGGTGCCGATAAGGCACAGGTACGATAGCGCCATCATCCACTTGTGGCGCACCGTGAACTGGAGTATTCGGAGTAGTATCTTCATTACGTGCCGGGAACGCTGCCCGGTGGGCCCTCAGAATGGCTTGGCAGGCTTCGTCTCACCATGGGGAACGCGGAGCCGCAAAAGTCAATCATACTCCCGCGCGGCCTCTTTTCAAGGCTGAGGCTAATATTTTGCGTCATGCGAAGGGAGCGTCCAAACAGGCGGGGATGCGGGCGGAAAAAGACAGCGGCCCCGCCGGGCGGGGCCGCTGTGCGAAGTGCAGTCCTGGTCAGTACCGGGAGCGCGTGGGCTCGTTCATCAGGAATGGCCAAGCGGGCGGGCTGTCGTTCTCGAGCGCCGCAAGGATGGCGCGGTAGCGGACTTCGCACTTCCACATCTGGGCGATGATGCGCCGTCGCTCCCACTCACCGTAGGACAGGCGGGCGTCGTGGTAGTTGATCCGCCCCTCGCTCTCCACGTAAGTCGCCAGCTCATACGCGGCGGAGTTGCGCGCTCGAATGTACGGCATTTCCGTATGATTGGCGGGAATGTTGATCCCGACGATCACGGCCGATTCGCTAAGGTGGAAGACCATAATTACCGCAGCCTGCTCGGCATCGTCCATGCGGCCCCTGTCGATGAGCTGCGTCATCTCGCTGGACCTGGTGCGGGCCAGGTCAACGTGCGCCTTGGCCTTCTCCACGTCTGACTTGGGCATCCGCATGGAGATATCTTCTCTGGTGGTCTTGACCCAGTACAGGGGGTCTCCGGGCAGGCTGTTGGCCGCCGCGACATTTGCGCCGAAGGCCGTGCCGGTGACCATGACGGCCGCGATAAGGCCGGCGGCGGCGAAGCGCGGTACGCGCGGTGCGCGGGCGGCGAGCCATGCGAAGCGACTCTTCTTGCGGACCCGGCGCTCAGCAGCGGAAGCGTTCAGCCGCGCCAGCCCCCGCGCCTTCGCGTCAGTCCGGTAACGTACGGAAGCGGCCGCGCGCATTGTCCCGCCGGCAACCGTCAGAAGGGGCTCCAGCTCCTCCGCGCACTCAGGGTAAAGGGCAAGGCACTGCGCAACCGAGTGGCCCTGGGCCATTCTGGCAAGGCAGTCCTGGAGGATATCTTCAATTCTGGGTGCGTTCGCTCGGCTATTCGTCATCTACTCATCGGCTCCACTGCGGGACCGCGCCTATATCGTCGGCTGAGGACTCGCTTCTGGTTACTCCCAGCAATGATCTAAGTTTTTTGATTGCGGCGTGCTGCAGCGCCTTGACCGCGTTTTCGTTCTTGCCCAGCGCCTCTGCCGTTTCCATCACTGAGAGGCCCGCCGCAAACCGGAGCGTAATGACCTCCTGCTGCAGCTTCGTCAGGCCGCCCATAGCATCCGCCACTTCCTGGATGGACAGCTTGAAGTCCAGGTTGCTGTCCATATCGGTTGAAATTGCGCCCACCATCCCCGTGACATTGTCCAGAGAGGTGGTCTTCTGGCGGCCCTTCTTTCGATAATGGTCGATTATGAGGTTATGGGCGATCCGGAACAGCCACGACGAGAAGGGGTAACCCTGCCATTTGAAGGAGTCTATCGACTCCAGCATTCGCAGGAATACCTCCTCTGTGAGGTCTTCGGCTTCTACATTGTCGCCGGTCTTGAAGAGGATGTACCTGAAAATCTTGCCGTAGAAGGCTTCGTAAAGGCCCGCGAACGCGGTTGAATCGCCCTTCTGCGCCTTCCTTACCAGCTCCTCGACAGTCTCCGGCGTGAAAGCATCGGCGCGATCCTGCATGATCGCCATCCTCCGGCCGCGCGGCGGCCCACACCTAAAGAACTAGCACCCGATGCTCGTATTATATAACGCGACGAATGCCTAGAGGGTAGCATTGTGTGGGAACGCGGCATCATCCGCACGGACGGCGGCGGAAGCCTGTGCTAAAATCGGGGGTATGCCCCACTCTCCGCCACAAAATATCCCCCGGGTGATGCCCTTTGCCCTGAGGCCACTGGAGGCCAGGGACATCCACCACTGCGCCTTGATTGAGCGCGAGGCGTTCCCGACCCTGTTTCCTCCCACCTCTTTCTCCCGCGAAATGGAGAACAGGCTGGCGAGCTACTTCGTTGCGTTCTCACTGGGTGGGAGCGCTTCAAAGACCGCCGCGCGCCGTCAGGGGGAGGGGCTAGTCGGCACTCTCTTCCGCTCGGCCCGCAGCGCTATCGGCCGCCGGGATGAGCCGCCCATAACCGACACAGGGGAGTACCTTGTCGGATTCCTTGGTATCTGGCACATGGTGGACGAGGCGCATGTCGTCTCCGTGGGCGTGCGTAACGATTTCCGTGGCCGGGGCATCGGCGAGCTTCTGCTCATCGGCGGGATTGAGCACTCCATCCAGCGCGGCTCCGAAGTGGTGACGCTTGAGGTGAGGAAGTCCAACGTCGTCGCAATCAACCTGTACCAGAAGTACGGCTTCAAGGAGAGGGGCGTGCGCAAGGCCTACTACGCGGACAACCGCGAGGACGCGCTGATCCTGACTACGGACTGCATCCGGACGGCAGCTTACCGGGAGAGCTTTGACAAGGCGGTAAAGGAGCACGAGCAGAGTTGGGGCCGCTCGGAGCGGCGCATCGCGGGCGGTGGTTAGAGGTCTTCCGGCTTGAACGGGGATAGAGACTCATCTTCGGCGGCCATCTCCTCAGCCTCCAGCGAACCCCTGGCCCAATCGATGAGCGCCTTTTCTTCTGCCAGCACGTCCTTCACTCGTATTCTCATCCCGCGAATGCAAGGTCGCCCCCCGCATTGCTTTGGGTTGACCGTAATTCTATTCATTAGAGTGGCCATGAAGCCCTACCGTCAAACCTACCTGGACACCATTTTACCTGAACAGCGTCGACGGGCGCTCGATGGCCTGCTGGAGGCGGCGCATGAAGGTGGCCGCGACAGCGCCGTCTACGACCTGGTGGTCGACGGTCAGGCTCAGCGTCATCATTTCGCGCACGACCACCTCGCCCTTGTGCACCGCCGGCTTGCCCACGGAGCGGCCGACGCCGAGTATCGCGCTCTGGCCGGCGTTGAGCACCGGCGTGAAGCCGTCCACTATTCCCAGCACGCTGATTGTGAACGTCCCGCCCTTCACATCGTCCGGCGTCAGCTTGCCCTCTTTCGCGCGCGTCACCAGCTTCTCGGCCTCGTCCGCGATCTGCAGTATCGCCTTCTTTTCGACGTTGCGCAGCACAGGCACGATCAGCCCGTTTTCGAGCGCGACGGCGATGCCTATGTTGACGGCGTCGAAGTAGGCGATCTGGCCGTCGGCGATCACCGTGTTCAGCTCGGGCGCTTTGGGCAGGGTCTCCGCGCACGCCTTCATCAGCACCTGCGCGAGTGTGACCGTCTTGCCCGCCGTCTGCGAGAACTCGCGGCGCATCTTCTGCGCCTCGGTGACGTCGACCTCCAGGAAGAATGAGAGCTGCGCGGTGGTCGAGAGGCTGGAGCGCATACGGTCGGCGATGCCTTTGCGCATGCCCTGTATGGGCACGACCTTCGACGGCGCAGGGAGCCCCGCGGGCAGCCTGCCGCCGGTTGCCGGCGCGGCGGGCGCAGCAGGAGCAGGCGGCGCCGCGGCCTTCGCCTGGGCCGCCCTGTCCACGTGCGCCTGCACGTCGGCCTCGGTCACCCGGCCGCGCGGGCCGGTGGCCGCGACCTGCGCGATGCTGACGCCGAGCTTCGCGGCCAGCTTGCGCGCCCCGGGGGTGGAGAGGATGGTCGACTCCTCCGCCTCGCCGGACGGCGGCGGCGTGGTCATCGCCGCGTCCGGGGCCAGTGGGCTTGCACCGGCGGCCTCGTAAGCTTCGTGCAAAGCGCCGGGCGGCTTCTCGCCCTCCGCGAGGAGGTATCCGACAACCTCGTCCACGCCGGCCTTGCCGCCTTCGGTGGTAACGATGTGGAGGATGCCGTCTTCAGCCGCCTCCAGGTCATAGCTGAGCTTCTCGGACTCGATCTCCGCGATGGGCTCGCCCTGTTTCACGGTCGCGCCGGAAGGCTTGGCCCACTTTGTGATGGTGCCCTCCGTCATGAAATCGCCCAGCCGGGGCATTACGATTGGGGTGGCCATTGGGGGACCTCCGTCGCGGAGTGAATGAATCTAGGTGACCGACCAAGTTCGACTAACTATGCACAGTTGACGCTATGTCGAAACGAGCACGAATTGCGACCAGTAGCGCTTTGGCATCGCTCTCTTCCAGATCTATGCCAAAGCGCTGCGTCTTTCCGTTGTACTCAAAGGCAATCGATCCGCCAACCAGCCCCATTCGTGCAAAGGAGTAGCTGAGACTCATCGAGGATACACCAAAATTCGAGGCCCTGAGATCTATTATCCCTGAGATCGCAAAGGACCTACTTGGCCCTTTACCGAATATGGACCGTTTTATCACGAGAGCGCGGTCTCGCAGTTGTATCACCTCTCTCCCGACAACTAGCCAGGTCAAGCAGAAAGCGAACCAGGCCCCCGCGATAGCCATGGCACCATACCAGATGAACGCTGTCAGTCCGCTCGGGGTAGTCAGCCCAGACGTAGCCGTCATCACCGCGATGCACAAGTAAATCCCGATGGCCGCAATACACCTCAGGAAGGCACCGGTTCTCTTGGGTGATGAAATGTGTATTTCGGTGCCCGTAATATTGATCCGCTTCCCAATACGTTCCATACGACCAGGCCTGCTTCTATCATAATCGCCCCCTATAGTACCGAGACCAAAAGGGTCCCGGCGACTGCCGGGACCCCACCATTCCCATCTTCCTGCTCGCTGCTACTCCAGCACTTCCTTCGCGGCCTGGATTACCTTGTCCTTGTTGGGCATGTAAACCGCCTCCAGCGGGCGGCTGTACGGCACCGGCGTGTGCGGCGGCGTGACGCGCTTCGGCGGCGCGTCCAGGAAGTCGAAGGCCTGCTCCGCTATCAGCGCGGATATGTCCGTCGCGACGCTGCAGCGGGGGTAGTCCTCGTCCACTATCACCACCTTGCGCGTCTTCTTAACCGATTGCAGTATCGCCTCCTCGTCCATCGGCGAGACCGAAAGGAGGTCGAGGACCTCGACGGAGTAGCCTTCCGCCTCCAGCGCCTGCGCGGCCTGGAGGTTGAGGTACGTGGTGTAGCCAATGCCGATGAGCGTCACGTCTTTGCCCTTGCGCACGATGTTCGCCTTGCCGATGGGGACGGTGTAGGCCTCTTCCGGCACGTGCTGCTCCCACTTGAAGCCGAGAAGCTGGCGGTTGTTGAAGACCATCACGGGATCGTCGTCGCGGATCGCCGAGATCAGCAGCCCCTTCGCGGTGTACGGGTCGGAAGGCACGACGACCTTGAGCCCGGGAAAGTGCGTGAACACGGAGTAGATCGTCTCGGAGTGCTGCGCGGCGGAGTTGGTGCCCGCGCCCATGGAGGTGAGGATGGTCAGTGGGATCTTGAACTTGCCGCCGAACATGTAGTGCATCTTCGCGGCGTTGTTGAATATTTGGTCCGCGCATACGCCGAAGAAGCTAACGTACATGAGCTCCACCACCGGCCGCAGCCCGGTCGCCGCCGCGCCGATACCTGCCCCTATGAATCCCGCCTCAGAAATCGGGGTGTCGCGCACGCGCTCCACGCCGAACTCGCCGATGAGCCCCTTCGTCAGGCGCATCGCGCCGCCCCAGGCGTCCTTGATGCCCTGCGCTTCCCTGCCCGCCCCGCCGGCGACGTCCTCACCCATTACGATGACGGTCGGGTCGCGCCGCATCTCGAGCTTGAGCGCCTCGTTAACGGCCTGGATGAAGGATATCTGGCGGGTCGCCTGTGTTTGGACCATGGGGTTGACTCCTGTTGGGTGGACGTGACCTTACGAAACTGAAGACGGGACGCCTCGACTTGGCATGGGTGGCGCCGGCACTCAGGGCGGGCTTCGGACCATCCCATAACCCCTTCCTGCCTTCGGCGGAATGGTAAAAGAAAAAGAAACGGGGCTTCGCCCCGCACCCCACTGAGGGCTGTCGCCCGCAGACTCCCATCCGAGCCTTCGGCTCGGCCTCAGAACCCCTTCCCTCTCAGGGAAGGGGCAGGGGTTAGGTGGCTGTTGGGCCCTTTCTTGCCTCTACCTTGACGGGAGACCCCGATGCATCGGGGCGATGCCTCATCGGGACGGGTGAGGGTGACGGCTGTTCGTCCGTACCCCGTACCATAACTTCCCCTACCTGTACTTCACGTATACGTCCTCCAGGAGGGCCTCCGGAGGAGGGAACGGGCTTTCGTTTGCGAACTTCGTCGCCTCTGCTACGTCGTCGAGCGCCTTCTGGTCGATGGCGGCCAGGTCCGCGTCGGACGCGTAGCCATTGGTCAGCAGGTACTGCCGGTGGCGGGCGAGGCAGTCCTTCGCCTTGAACTCGGCCTCCTCATCCTGGAGCCTGTAGGCAAGCGGATTGTCTGCGCCGAAGTGGCCCATGTACCGGTAGGTCTGCGCCTCTATCAGCGTGGGACCCTTTCCGGAGCGGGCGCGCTCGACCGCCTGCGCGCCTACCTCATACATTTCGAGGACGTTCTGTCCGTCGCAGACGATACCGGGAATGTCGTACGCCGCGGCGCGGTTGGCGACCGATGCTCCGGCGACGGCGTATTCAAACGGGGTCGCCTGGGCATAGCGGTTGTTCTCGCAGACGAACAGGACGCCCAGCTTCCAGATCGCCGCCAGGTTGATGGCCTCGTGGAAAGTGCCCTGGTTGGATGCGCCGTCGCCGAAGTAGACGACCGCCACCTGGTCCGTACCTCGCACGCGGGCGCTCAGGGCCGCGCCGACGGCGACGGGGATGTTGGAGCCGACGACGCCGTTCGCGCCGAGCATCCCCTTGGTGACGTCCGCTATGTGCATCGTACCGCCCTTGCCCTTGTTGGTGCCGGTGGCCTTACCCAGGAGCTCGGCCATCATCTGCTTGAGGTCGACGCCCTTAGCAATGCAGTGGTGGTGGCTGCGGTGCGTGCCCAGAACGAAGTCGTCGTCGCGCAGGTGGACGGATATGCCCGTCGGTACCGCCTCCTGCCCTATGGAGGAGTGCATTCCGCGCAGCTTGCCGGCGTCGGCCTCGCGCCGCGACTGCTCCTCGAACCTGCGGATGGTGACCATAGTGTCGTACATCCACAGAAGCGTCTTCTTGTCCAGAGACGTGCGTGTCGTAGCCAAGTCCATCCCTCCTGCCGGGGGTGCGGTTGCGTGCATTATAGCAGTGATGAATCTATAATGCCGCTAACTACAAGCACGGCGGCGCAAACGTGAAGCTCATTATCAAGGCGGACAGGATAATCGACGGCCTGGGCAAAAAGCCCATCGAAAAGGCGGCGGTGCTGGTGGAGAACGGGCGCATCAAGGCCGTGGACACGCAGGCAAAGCTCTCTGCGGCGAGCGAAGGCGCTGAGGTCATCAACGCGGCGGGCGGCAGCATAGTGCCCGGCTTCATCGAGGCGCACTCGCACATGCACTGCGCCTCCGGCGCGGACGCGTACGACGTGCTCATGAGCGACGACCACGACACCCTGATCATGCGCTCGGCCAAGGCGGTGCGCGCGGCACTGCTCTCCGGCGTCACGACGATGCGCGACCTGGGGAGCAAGAACGAGGTGGCCCTGCCCATCAAGCGCGCCGTGCAGAAGGGCGTCATGCCGGGACCGCGCCTGCTCGTCGCAGGCACCCCCCTGACGACGACCGCCGGCCACTGCTGGATGTTCGGCACGATTGCCGACACAAAGGAAGAGCTGGTGACCGCGGTCCGGCGGCAGGTGATGCTCGGCGCGGACTGCATCAAGATCATGTCCACCGGCGGCAACTTCACCCCGCGCAGCAACACCAGGCGCGCGCAGTACTCCGCAGAAACGCTTGCCGCGGCGGTGCAAGACGCCGAGCGCCTGGGAGTGCGAGTCTCCGCCCACTGCCACGGCGCGGAGGGTGTGCGTAACTGCGTGGAGGCGGGAGTCCACAACCTCATCCACTGTACATGGCTCTCCGCCGACCCGTCGAAGACGTACGATTACGATGTGCGCGTGGTGGACACAATGGCGAAGAAGGGGCTGTACGTCGATCCCACGATCGCCCTCGGCCCCCGGCGGCAGGAGGTTGACCCGGACGCCGACGTCTTCAAGCACGGCGGCGGCTTCGCGGACATGGACCGCCGGCACGAGATACTGCGGGACATGTGGGACCGCGGCGTGAAGTTCGTCACCGGGCTGGATGCGGGCATGCACATGGGCGACTTCGGCACGCACGCGTACGTTCCGCAGTTCATGGTGGAGAAGATGGGCATATCGCCCATGGACGCCATCGTCAGCAACACGCGCACGACCGCGGAGTGCCTGGGAGTGCTCGGCGAGACCGGCACGCTGCAGCCCGGCAAGTCCGCGGACATTGTCGTCGTGGACGGCGACCCGAGCAAAGACATCACGATGCTGCACCGCGTCTCCACGGTCGTCGGTCAGGGCAGGCTGGTCAAGCGCGAGGGCAAGGCGCTGGTGTGAAGGGGGCGCGCGAGAAAACCGGCATCCGTGGTCCACGCGGCTTCTGGAGGAGTTCGACGACGATGGAAAACTCTCCGCAAGACTCAAACAACTCGTCCCTCAGTGGCGAGGTTAGGATCGACGGTTATACAATCCAGGAGCTGATAGTGAACACCAGGCGGGCCAAGGAAGAGTGGCGTGAGCGACAGAGAGCGCTGCCATTCGAGGAGAAGCTCCGTATCCTGGAAGGCATGATCTGAGACTCGCGGGTCCATCTCAGGAAGCTCGTTAAATAGGACCGCCTCCAGGGCCCGATTTCACTTGACAATCTGTCAAGGGGCAGTGAATCTGTCAGTGTTTAGGGTGCAGTGATTTTGTCAGTACGGTTCGTCTCCATGGGTGGTCTGCAGCCGGCTTACGGGCGGTGGACTTAGCCGGATAGGGACTGAGTCCTCTCGCCCGAGGTTTCGGTTGAATTCCGGTGGGAGACTCCTGCGCTTCGGGTTTTGGCTGCTCACCGAGTGAAGATTGGGGATGAGAAAGGTC
>Ga0194132_10005963_pt1 | contig 19282 bp, 19 predicted proteins | sample TA2KigOf80mmetaG_FD_148612 | JGI IMG/M metagenome (GOLD analysis project Ga0194132, IMG submission 148612) | Freshwater microbial communities from Lake Tanganyika, Tanzania - TA2015054 Kigoma Offshore 80m | ecosystem: Environmental > Aquatic > Freshwater > Lake | place: Tanzania: Lake...
CTGAACATGTAGTTATAGGTAAGGTCATCTTGATAGTTGTCATAATAGAAATAATCAAACAGGGGGCTTGTCATTGTGAGCTTCTGCGTGGCCAGAGATATCCAGAAATTATCCGGGTTATCCTTAATGGCAGCCCTCAGGTCCTGGGTAGCCTGGAAATATAAACCTGTATCACCACCTTTGAAATAAAACTCATACAGCAGCACAAAGGCAATAACACAGATCACTTTGAAATAAAATGCCCGGAAGTAAAGCATTTTGATCCGTTCATCTTTTTGCCTTATTGCTTTTGCCCGGATAATGAAAAACAAAACCAGGCAACAAAGCGGAAATACCGCCAGGTCTGTTGCAGTAAAGAATCTGGCTAATAAAAACATAAAATACTGGCAGCCTTACAAACTGCCTTCTGCCACTTTTTTAAAATAGTTCAGATAAAGATGTTTGTTAGCCTCAACAGAAAAACGGGTCTGCACCGTTTTTCTTCCTTTTGTTCCCAATGCCTCCCTCAACTGTGCTGATTCAATAAGCTGTGATAGTTTGCTGATCCATTCATCGGTTGAAGATGCAAGAAAACCGTTATCACCATCCCGGATGATAGCGCTGTTGACACCCACCGGTGACATGATCGTGGGAATAGCGAGTGCCATATACTGCAGCCCCTTTAAACCTTATTTGCCTTTTGACCATTCATCATCCGGTAATGGCATAATGCCAATATCCATCTCCTGCAGGTCCTTTACCTCTGTTTCTTTCTTCCAGTCATACCCTTGTATTCCCAGTTCTTCATTCCGGTAGGTGCCGTCCCCGATAACCTTAAAATATATCTTATCGCCATATTTTTTGTGAACTGCCCTTAATGCATCGAGGCAAGTTTCAAAATGAGCAATAGTAGAGAAGGAACCACTCCATCCTATACATATCTTTTCCTTATTAGCTCTATATGCCGGCTGATAAGTAGTGGTATCAATCGTAGTGGGTACAATAACTACCCCGGAATTGAATTGTAACGCATAATCAGCGAGGAACTGGTTACCGGCGAATTAACCTCCCATATAAAAGGACGAAAAAAAGTTGCCACCAGGCTATTGGGGACCAATGCCACCGGGTTGGAAGTATTTATTGAAAAATTAGAACCTAACGAAGCTGTGGAGGAAAGACTTTCAATAGCCTTTCGTTGGTATTCTGCTTTTTCCATGATGGTTTCCAGCTTATAGTTTTTTGCCGATTCCTGTGAAGTAAAATAATTTAACAAGAAATATCCGATTATAAGAGAGGAGGCAAGTGTAAGAAAAGAAAAAATATTCCTGAGTGTTTTATCTTCTATAAATTGATTGGTTTCGGCAAGTAACCAGATCAAAATTGCCAAAATAAGAACAAGCAAAATATATACTTTAATAAAGTAGATAAGGAAACCGCAGATCAAAATCCATAAAATGGATGTCCTGAACTTGGTTTTTTTTACAAAAATATTCAGTGCGGCATACAAAATATAACCGACACCTCCGAAACATACCGGATCCTTTAATAAACCGGCACTCCAAAATCCAACACTGGGCAAAAATACAGCGGCCAAAGCCAGCTGATTTGTATACTTTGGATAATAATAGTGAAAGAATTTAAAAAGACGAATGGCTCCACCTAATGCGAAGAAATCAAATACAAAATTCATGCAGAGATAATTGTTAAAAAAAAGATAGGAGGGTATCAATCCTAACCTCGGCACAAAAAAATTGCTGGGAGACTGCATATAATTATAGGTGAAATCATCTGCATAATTATCGTAATAAAAATAAGGAGTAAGCGGATTGTCAAGGGTCAGTTTAAACGTCTTGATGATTGTACCCAGGTAATTAAAATCCTCATTTAATGCAGTTCGCAAGTCTTTTATCCCCTGGTAATAAAGATTGGTATCGCCTCCTTTAAAAACAAATTCTGAAACAAACGTGTAAGCCAGTACACAAATTATTTTAAAATAAAATCCACGATAATAGATTTTTCTTATTTGCGGGTCTTTTTGTTTTTCTGCCCGGTTCCTGATGAATGCAAATAATATCAAGAGGCAAAACGGTCCCAGCACCAGATCATTAATGGAAAAAAAACGAAGCGCTAAAAGCAAAATAACAGGTTTATTGTTTTCTTAATTACCAACATAAAGATAAACTCATGTATCTTTTCCGCATTGTTACTGTTCAGCAAGAGCTTTTTTTAATTTATCATTGTCTCCCCAGAACTTCATGGGTTCATAATCCGGATAAGGATAATATCCCAGGTTCAATTGAATATTTCCTCCCTTTTTTTTAATATGATCTCTTACCAGTTTTTCAATAGTAACCGGCGAATGACTGCAACAATTAATAATACCATCTACTTTATTCTGAAGTGCAATATGAACAATATTTGCTGCTGCTGTTTCCACAGGAAGGTAATCCCTTACCTGTTGTCCGCCACTCATATTAAAAACCTTATCTCCCCTGGCCATGGCAAGATCCAGTTGAGACAGCAAGGATGAAGGGCTTTGCCCCTTACCATACATATAAAACAATCGTATCCATTTTAATGAAAAGGTAAATTTCGTTTGTAAAACTTCCATTTCCCCCCTCAAATTATCTTTGGCAATTGCATAAGGATTAGCAGGCTCAGCCATCATGGTTTCAACAAGACAACCATTTTTCATTCCATATTCAAAACAAGTTCCGGTAATTGTAAGATTCTTTAATCCGTTTTGAATCAAATTTTCCAGGAAAACATATTGGGCAGGAAGAACTTTATCTACATGAAATGAGTTTTTATAATCGGGTAACCCCTCCCAGGCAAGATGAATTAAAATATCCGGCTGCCCGAATTTCAGGAACAGGTTTTCTACGGGTACTGATTCCATATTGTGTTCAATGAAAGATACCCGATGGAACCAATCTTTACTTTTTGCCTTTTCCAGACTGGATGCTGATGCAATGATATCAAACTTTTTATCCAGCAGACAATGCATTACATGATACCCTACAAAACCTGTAGCTCCTGTAACCAGTATTTTCAAAGTAAATTAAAAAACAGTAAGACAAGGAATGGGTATAACAAACTGCCCGCCCCAATCCCGGATATAAGATAACTGTGTGGCAATCTCTTCTTTCAGGTTCCAGGGAAAAATGATCACAAAATCAGGTTTACTTTTTTTCAGATGATTTTCATCAACAACAGCAATGTGGCTGGCGGGCAGAAATTTATTTTGTTTGGCTGGATTAGCATCCACAACAAATTCAATAAAATCGTTTTTAACCCCGCAATAGTTTAGCAAAGTATTTCCTTTGGCCGCCGCCCCGTATCCTGCTACTCTTTTCCCATTTCTATTTTGTTCGATCAGGAAACTTAAAAAATCAATTTTTACTTTACCTGCTTTCGATGTAAAGCTTGTGTAGAAATCCAACGTATTGATTCCCGCATTCATTTCTTTCTGCAGAACTTTTTGCACATTGGATGAAATATTTTTAGAATTATCTTCTTTGTGTTTTGCATAAATCCGAAGAGAGCCTCCATGCGTGGATAATTCATCCACATCAAACAATTCAAGTCCTTGCGCTGAAAAAATCTGCTGAACCGTATAAAAAGAAAGATAAGAGAAATGTTCGTGATAGATTGTATCGAACTGATTATTATTAACCAGTTGTAATAAATGCGGAAACTCCATAGTAATTACTCCGGCTGATTTCAAAATAATCTTCATCCCTTTTACAAAATCTACAATATCCGGAACATGTGCCAGTACATTATTACCCAGCAGCAGATCGGCTTTCATTCTTTCCTGAACAAGCTTTTCTGACAGTTTCACTCCAAAAAATTCCACCCAGGTGTCCACCCCTTTTTGCCGGGCAGCTTCTGCAGTATTTAATGTAGGTTCAATACCCAGTACTGGGATTTTCTTTTTTACAAAGTATTGCAACAAATACCCATCGTTTGATGCAATCTCGATCACCTGTGATTGTTCATTCAAACCAAACCGGTCGGTCATCATTTCGGTGTATTGCCGGGCATGGGCCAGCCAACTTGAAGAATAAGAGGAAAAATAAACATAATTGCTATCGAAAATATCACCAGACTTTTTATACTCATCCACCTGTATCAAAAAACAATGATGACAAGTAAATACTTTCAGGGGATAAAATGTTTCCGGCTCATTCAACTGATCAGCCTCCAGAAAAGAATTGGAAGGAGGAGAATTGACAAGATCAATAAAGATATGTTCCAAAGGCGTTTTACAAAAACGGCATGTCATGTTGGCTATAATTTTAGTCCGGTATAGGTGTCATCCAGTAACGGATGGCTTTTATCTCTTTGTGATATTTCTGTTACAGGCAGTTTCCATTTTATATTAATTCTTTCATCATCGAACCGAATCCCTTCTTCTGCTGAAGCTGTATAAAATGAACTATGATGATAGATCAGTTCACAATGATTGGTAAGGGTTTGAAATCCGTGTGCAAAACCACGGGGTATATAAAGCATTTGCCGGTTGGTGGACGATAATTCAATACCAACCCATTGCAGAAATGTGGGTGAACCTGCACGAAGATCAATGATCACATCATTAATTATTCCGGCTATACATCGTACCAGTTTGATCTCGCTGTAAGGAGGCAGTTGAAAATGCATGCCTCTTATGCTTCCTTTTTTATAGGTGACCGAATGATTTAATTGCACCCATTCATCGGTATGCCCGATCTGTGCAAACTCTTTTTTACAAAAAGTTCTGGCAAACCAACCTCTGTCATCTGAAAATACATCCAGCTCTATTACAAAGCTTCCTTTTAATTGGGTTTCGGTAAATTTCATTTACAGTTCCTGGTAAAAATGAATCTGTTCGATAGTATAAGCTGATGCATTTTCTTTGATAACCTTTTTGTACCAATTCATGGTATGGCTGATCGCATCTTTGGAATGGAGTTTAGGCTTCCATCCGAGCTTTTGAATCGTTTTACTGATATCCAGTTTCAGTAATCCGGCTTCATGGGGCTGCTTTGCCAGAATGGGAGTTGAATAATTACCATGTCCCCAAACCTGTAACGCCTGCTCCACCACTTCCTTAACAGTAAGTACATCATCATTATCGGGCCCGAAATTCCAGGCTTTGCAATACCGGGTGGGCTCTTTGTAAAGTTTTGAACCTAATAATAAATAACCGGAAAGAGGTTCCAGTACAAATTGCCATGGTCTTACTGAAGAAGGATTGCGGATAATGATCGTCTCATTTTTTTCAAGCCCTTTTATTATATCAGGAATAATGCGATCCATGGATCTGTCGCCGCCACCAATTACATTCCCGGCTCTTGCGGTGGCCATTGTTTTTTTATGCTCAGCAAAATGGATTGGATTAAAAAAACTGTTACGATAGCTGCTGGCAACTATTTCCGTACAGGCTTTGCTTGCACTGTACGGATCATGACCTCCCAACCGGTCTGTTTCTTTATAATGATAATTCTGCTCTTTGTTTTCATAAACCTTATCCGTAGTGATAATTATGACGGCGCAGAAATTTGTAAGGTTACGAGCAGCTTCCAGCACATGAGCAGTGCCCATTACATTTACTCCAAATGTATAAACAGGTTCATCATAAGATCTTCTTACCAATGGCTGTGCAGCAAAGTGAAAAATAAAATCCGGTTGGAAATCAAGGATCTCCTTTTTCAATCGTTCTTCATCACGAATATCAGCGATCACAGATTCACAAAGCTTTTCTCCGTCAATTAAATCATAAAGACTTTTCTCATAATACGGAGCCAGTGCATACCCTTTTACCCTGGCGCCAAGCTGATGCAACCATGCCAGCATCCAGGCTCCTTTAAAACCCGTATGCCCTGTTAAAAAAATTTTTTTCCCTTTATATGCCTCCTTGAATGTGACCGTGTAATTCATATTACCAGATTTTCCAGTGAGCTTTACCGCTTTGCCATAATTCTTCCAATTCGATCTTATCCCGCAAGGCATCCATACATTTCCAGAAGCCGGAGTGTTTGTATGCTACCAGCTGGTGATCGTTGGCTATATCAATTAAAGGTTTTTTCTCCCATTGAATATTATCCATATCACCTTCCAAATAATCAAAGATCCGGGGTTCCAGTACAAAAAAACCACCATTAATCCATACTTCATCTCCCAGGTATTTTTCTTTGAAATCCATAACAACCCCGTTCTTATCCGTTTTTATAGTTCCGAATCTTCCGGGCATGCGAATGGAAGTAAGCGTAGCATATTTTCCGCTGGCTTTATGAAATTTTACCAGTTCTCCTATATTAATATCCGCTACTCCGTCGCCATAGGTAAGCATAAAAGTTTCGTTGCCCACATAAGAACGTATCCTTTTTATTCTGCCGGCCGTATTTGTTTCAGGGCCTGTATCCACCAGCGTTACTTTGAATGACTCGGTGCTTGTATAGTGTATGTCCAGTTTATTATCCGCCAGCTGAACTGTAAGATCAGAACTGTAGAGATAATAATTGATAAAATACTCTTTGATAAAATTTCCCTTATATCCGAGACAAATGATAAAATCATTATATCCATACTGCTCATATATTTTCATAATATGCCACAGCATGGGTTTGCCGCCTATTTCAACCATAGGCTTGGGACGAAGAGCAGTTTCTTCTGTAAGGCGGGTGCCCATGCCTCCTGCGAGTATAACTACTTTCATATTATACAGTTTTTTTTTAAAGAACAGCAACAGAGTAAAGATATATTTTCCTTTTTAATCAAGTACGGATTCAAAAATGGCATCCCAGTTTTGAATGATGAGTACTTTAGTATGATACTTATGAAGATATGCTGAAGCTTTCTCTGCATAGGTTCTTCTTTTATCTTCAGACTCTTCCTGGTATCTTTTTATTTTTTGGATCCACTCTTTATGGGTGCTGCAATAAAAGTCTAATCCCGCTCTATCCAAAACCCGTTTATAAGCCGGGGTTTCTGAAGTAAGAACCGGTATACCCATTTCCCATAACAGGAGAAGTTTATTTTCAGGTTTATCCCACATTAGTTTTTGCCGGGAAGAAATGGGAATAATTGCAAGATCCGCATTGGATATTATTGCTGAAAAGGTGGAACGGTTCCAGTCGTGCAGGTAATAATTGCAATCCAGGTCTTTTAACAACTGCTTTGTTTTCTTATCAAAGATCCCGAATGGATATTTAATAACCGGATCAGTAATAATATGTAATTCCACTTCATCCTTCAACGCACTCAGTACATTCCTGATCACCAATAAATTTTTTACCGTGTAGGATTGTCCTTCCCAAACGAGTTTTAATTTACCGCTGCTTTTATATGATATTTTATGCTGAGTAATATCGTTTGAAAAATAATCAAGAGAAATATGAATGTTCTTATTGAAACGGCTTATATCTTCTTTTTGAACCGGGGTTGAACAAACCACTGCATCGCAGACTGATACCATTTCCCGGATCGCATTTTTATAATTCAGGTATAACCGGCGTTCTTTTTTTGTTATAAACCGAACAGCTCCCCTGAAAAAAGTAAAGAATCCTGCACCTTCGAGAAGATAAGAATCAATAAGCTCATATATGATCTTCGTTTGCGGGTTTGCTTTTTTGTAAGCTATCCATCTGCCCAGGTCACATCCATAGGTGAGATAAACGATATCATATTGACAGGAAGGATCGGCTATTTCAAAAGAAATGTTTTTTTCTTTTGCATAAAAAATAAAACGGCGTCTGTCCCCCGGAACCGAACCATCTGGGTGATAAGGTCTGTATGCAATTTTCAATTTACTCAAATCTATCATAGGTTTTTTACGGAGAGAGATTATATTAAATTTTCTTTCCTACAGCATGCCAGTAAGGTAGTTTTTCTGAAAAAACAATTTCAGTGAGTCCGGCTTTTTCCATCATATCTTTTATTTGTTTGCGTGAAAAGCGTTGCTCCAGGGGTGTGCCGAATCTGTCGAGACTGTCATTTCTTATCACATAAAAAGATTGTCGTTCATACACCTGCAGCGGAATATACCTTCGTATTCTTTCCGGCACGCCTATCCATCTTAAAAAACGACAGACTAAAATAAAAGGCATATAAAGTATAACTGCTAAAAATGCACACACCCCTTTTTTTAAACCGGTTGGCAATCTGCAAACAAGAAGCCTTATCAGATTAGAAATCCAATAAAATATTTTGAAATAAAAAGGGCGGTTATCCAGACTATAATACAGGTATAATAGAAAATACCCGCCGCTTCGCAACTTTCTTACACAATCAATCAAAGCTTTTTGCGTGTCGGGAATGTGATGAAGAACACCCAAAGAATATCCAAAATCAAAATGTCCGTCCGGAAAAGGAATGTTATCTGTAGATGCCATCACGAGTTCCACTTTCTCATTCTTACCTATTAATTCATCGGCAGCATAAATCGCCTTACTGGGATCAAGCCCCACCATATTTTTAAACCGGTTTCCGAGGTATTTAATAAATCTTCCGCTGCCACAGCCGATATCTATCACAGAACTTTGTTCATGAAGCATATCGGTGGTTACAATATCAAAGTACATATCGCCAATACGCTTCAGATCTTTTTCTTTGAAACCGTGAAAGGCTTTCCATTCTTCGCCAAAAGATGATACCGTTTTCGGGTCAATATTTTCCGCCGGTACATCGTAGCACTTTATGATGCGGTTTGATGATTTTATTTCAGTTACATTATTCATTTTTCAGGGTTCGTTCAATATCCTTTTATACAATTTTGCATAATCCGCACTGCCTTTTTTCAAATCAAAATATGCAAAGGCAGCCTTTCGAATTGCTGATCTGGATGGAATTGAATTTGTAAGTAATTGTTGTATGGCCTGATCGTAGGCTTCATCTGAAAAATTATTAACGACTACACCTGTACCACTTTCACTGATAATATTGCCTGTGTCGCCAATATCGTTGCATATAACAGGAATACCCATACTCATAAGCTCAGCATGTTTGGTAGGAGAAGAAGCCGTTTTAGAAAAAGTTGGTTTGATAAAAAAGATGCTGTAATCGCTGAGACTGAGGAAATGTGGCACTTCATTCCTGTTGGCATAGCGGATAAATACAGATTCTTTTTTTATTCCTCTTGCTTCCACTTCTGCCCATACACTGGATGGATCGTCTTTGGTGAGTATAAGCATTACCAATTCAGGTTCTTTCAACAGGAACCGTTTATAAAAAGCAAACATTTCATCTGTCATATACCATCCGCCGAGAGAGCCGAGGTAAGTAATTACTTTTTTGTTAAGCGGAATGCCCAGTTCTTTTTTTAAAGAAACCGTTTGCTGCTCAGTGATCTTATTAAAATCAAAATGTTCCAGATCGGCACAACAGGGAATCACCTGAATGGAAAGAACTTTATACTCAGGTATGGCCAGCATTACATTTTTGGCAGCTTGTGTAAGAGATACAGTGGCATCCGCATTCAATAAGAATTCCTTTTCCATCTTTTTATAATGGTTGTATATCTTTCTGAAAATAAATTTTTTTTGATCCCATTGGCCGCAATCCACTTTTTCATCTGCCCAGAAACCCCGCATATCAAACAGGAATTTTACCCCATACTTTTTTTTCAATCGTAATCCGGCTTCGGCAGCAATATAACTCCTGCAATGAACGATATCAAATTTCTCCTGCTTATACAGATGTGAGGCTTTGTTTATCATTTGCCACCGATCGTACATTTTTGAAAGTATAGGCGGCCTGGATGTAAAAAATAATGGTACCCACGTTATGGAAGAATCTTTTACGATCTTTTCAATTATTTTTCTTTCAGAAGTAAACCGTTTTCTTTTTTCAAAACTCAGTATTGTGATCACATATCCCTGCTTTGCCCATTCAGTGAGATAAGGCAACACCTGTGATTGCCCCAGCGGATCTGTCATACCATCATAAGAAATAAACAAAACTTTATGCGACATGTGTATTTTCTTTCAAGGGTACTGTTATGATATCGCTGCTTGCTATTTCATTACCATTTTTAAGGAGGGCCGGCAAATGATTCAGCAATTTTCTTTTTGCAGAATAATTCCACATCCGAGTAAGGTATAATTTTCCGGGTGCTATTTGTTTTTGGGGTACCGAAATATGCGGTGGCGGGGCATCCTGCAGGTACGAGATTGTTTTCAGGTAAAGTTCATGTGCATGTTCCATTACCATCCATTGAATTTCGGCAAGATCTTTACATGGATTCAATACTGTTCTTTCCGTTGTAATGATATTACCTGCATCAATTCCTTCATTAATCCACATGATCGTATTTCCAATTTTTTCAAATTCCCCGGTACTGATGCACCAATTTGTGCAATTAGGCCCCCCTTTAACATAAGGTGATAACCCGGTATGCAGGTTTATAATGCCTATGGCAGGTGCCAGGGAAAGCATTTTCTTTTTTACAAGACTGGTTCCTGAAACCACAATAAGATCCGGTGATAATTGCCGGGTAAAATCATACGCTTCATCAGAGTTAATTGAATCTACTGTGATAGAAGTTGTTTGAGGCCAGCCAGGAAAAAGCTGCTGATATTTATTTTGCATGGATGCCCATGCATGGTTTATCTTTTTAAAAAATATTCTGTCGTGAAGCGCTGTTGGTATTTTTTTCCATAACGAAGGTCTGCTAATATTTTTTTTTCTGTCTGTTACCAGACCGCAGAGATCAAACTGTCCCTCTATTTTATTAGCCAGCGCCTTTTGGTTAGCGCCTTCTCCGCACCAGATCACAATTTTTATTTTTTTTTGTTTCACTTCACTTTATTTCTTATCCAGTTATATATACCACTGATCCGTAATTTACATTTCCACATCGGTTCATTATACAATTCGACTCTGGGTATGGCAAAAAGATCGTCTGTTACACTATTATAAAATTTTTGATTAACTGCTAACCCAAATTTATATCCCGCCATTTTGAACAGGTAATTACTCTTTTATCATAGCTCCCGATCGGGTAAGAAATAGTGAGTGGTTTTTCGCCGAGTTGCTGTTGAATTTTTTCTGAAGAAACAGAAAGCTCATTAAAGAGCTCTTCTTCACCGGCCAGGCTTGCCAGCATCGGATGCGTATGTGAATGCGAACCGATATAAAACCCCGCTTCATGCAATTCCTTCACCTCGCTCCAGCTCATCATCATTTTCCGGGGTATTCCGGCGCCTTTGTTTTGCTGTTCAATTTGCTGCATTACCCACAGCCGTTGCGAATTGGGAAGGCTTTTCATCCATGGTTTTACTTTTCTACCCCATTCTTTTGCTTCTTCCGCATTGTTCCATTCTATATTTTGAAGAGACACCGGTACAAAATCATTCTCCAGTTGCAGCTTTTTGTTACCCGCATGCTGAAAGAAAAGATCAGTGATGTATGTCCAGGTCGGAACGTTTCGGTCAATGCAATCTGTAACCACATAAAAAGAAGCAGGGCACCGGTACCGGAGTAAAAGGGGAGCCGCTTTTTCTATATTATCCCCGTAGCCATGGTCAAAACAAACCGTAGCCAGGTTCTTTTCTCTTTTATACGAAGAAGGGTCTTTGAGGTAATCCTCCAGCAGTACTACTTTGAAATTGCCGGTAAGATACCGGATGATCTTTTCAAACAGGGCAGGATGCATCGGCGGCCATAAGGCGTCCGTTTCATCGGATACACGGTGAAATAAAAAATTACGAATGGTCAATTGTGAATGGGTAATAGTGAGACCCCCCAAACCCCCGCAGGGGGGGCTTTGGGTCGTTTATAGAGTAGCATTTCCTATTCTTCAAAAAAGATTCAACCCAAAATAGAAAATACGCAATTGTGTGTTTTGAAAAAATCATTGACTGCAGGGTCTGCTTTGAATTTTAATTTGATGCTTACTTGGATCTTGTTTCTTCGGTTCCAGGTATTTACTTCCTCACAACACAGGGGCCTAATACAAGTATATCGAGTCCGCAGGAATAAAATGTGCGGATAGCATGCTCCGGTGTCATTACGATGGGCTCGCCATTCAGGTTATATGAAGTGTTCAGCAATACGGGTACGCCTGTTATTTTACCAAACTCATTTATCAGGTCGTAGAATTTGGGATTCAGTTCTTTCTCTACTGTTTGCACCCTTCCTGTTCCGTCCACATGGTTTACAGCGCCTAATTTATCCGTCCAGCTGGGGAGAATAGGAACCACTCTTTCCATAAACCGTACTTTTCTGCCTGGCCGCAAATCAAATATTTCTTCCGCTCTTTCATCTGTCACAGCAGGTGCAAAAGGGCGAAATGATTCCCGGTATTTCACCGCTGCATTCACCACGTCTTTGGTGCTTTCCTTCCTGGGGTCAGCAAGAATAGAGCGGTTGCCCAAAGCTCTGTGGCCAAATTCCATAGCCCCCTGGAACCAGCCAACCAGTTTTCCGTTGGCCAGTTCGGCCGCAATTTGTTTGATCAGGTCCTTTGGCTCTTCGTAACGGATTTTAAATTTCCTCAGTGTATCTTTTATTTCATCATCTGAATAAGAAGGCCCCCAGTAGTTGTGCAACTGCTCTTCTGCCTTACGGGGTTTATTACCATAGCGGTGCCATGCCAGCAATGCTGCGCCAACGGCCACACCGGAGTCATCGGGGCAGCTTGATATGCTGCTGTTCTTATAGATATCCAGTTTGTCAAGTATACCGTTAAATACGGAATTCATGGCAGCGCCGCCCGATATTACTATATTCTCACTCTTGTTTCCGTTCTTTTTGGTCACTTTCAGCAGATGTGTTACCGTTTCCACAAATACCCGCTGCATCGCACCAGCAATGGCATAATGTCTTTCAGTAAAGGGTTCATCTTTTTTCCTCGGCGGACCTATAAGGTCAACCAGTTTTTGATGATAGAAATGGGGGCGGCGGTCAAAAGAGAAATAGTCAAAGTAGGTAAGGTCCAGCTCAAATCCCTTATCTGTAAGGCTGATCAGACTCCTCACCTTGTCATCATATTCATTTTACTTCGTGAAAAAGACGACAAAGCCATCACTTTCCATTCATCCACATCCGGGGTGAAACCGAGAAAATCCGTAAACGTTCCGTAAAACAATCCGACAGAATGCGGGTAGATCACATTGCTTTTCTGCGTAATGGTATTTCCTTTACCGTAACCGAAAAAACAGGTCTCGTCTTCGCCATGCCCGTCAATAGTGAGAATATCCGCCTCTTCGAACGGTGAAAAAAAAATCCGTTGGCGGCATGGCATTCATGGTGGTTCATGTACACAATCCTTGTTTTGCCCCATTTGATCTCCATCTCATTTTCAAAAGGGCCGTTGATGGCCCGCATTACATGGATGGGCACATGAGATAGGAGCTGCCCCCGCCAGTTCATTTCATTTACCCAGCGGCGGGAAGCATGGTTCACATTCCGCATCGGGTTCCAGGGTACTACAATCATGTCCAGGTCTTCCCATTTCAATCCCTGGCTTTTCAGGCACCAGGCAGCTGATTTATTGGGAAAGGCAGTGCTCATTTTCTGCCGGTCGAATCTTTCTTCGGGCGAGGCAGCTACAATTTTACCGTCAATCAGCAGGGCCGAAGAGGAAAGATGTATGTACGGATAGAGTGCAAGGATCTTCATTGTCTGAATTTATTTAAGAATAAATATGTGGTTGATTGGTGTAATAAAAAGGTGTAAAAAAAATGGAATAGTTTCAATATGCTGACTTTGTTTTACCACGAAGACACGAAGACACAAAGTTTCACTAAGTTTGGTTCCGGAAGCGGTACTTTATATCTTATCAGGAAATTTTTCGATTTCCCTTCTCTTGCTCTTTTAAAAAAATCTTTGTGTTCCTTCGTGGCTTTGTGACTTAGTGGCTAATATTTCAAACTGACCCGGTGCAAAAAAAATCTAAACAAGATTCTTCTCCAAATATTTATTATACCACATCTGGAAGAAGATCAATGACCAGATTCTTTTATCGTGAAATTTTTTACCGGCCTTGAATGCCCTGATATAACCGCTTACCTGTTGTTCGTTAAATAGGCCCTGCTGTTTCAGGCGTTTCGGGTCAAGCCATTTATCCATGAGGTAAGAAAGGTCACGGCTGAGCCAGTCGTCAATCGGGGCCGGGAAACCCCATTTCCGGCGATATACCAGTTCTTCCGGCAGGTAACGGCGAAGCAATTTCTTCATCAGGTATTTGGCCGTTCCGTTCCGGAGTTTGTATTCAACCGGCAGGTTATAGGCAAATTCCATCAGCCGGTAATCCAGGTAGGGGTTTCTTACCTCCAGGCTGTTGGCCATGGAGGCTGAGTCCATTTTGTAGAGCAGGTCATGTGCCAGGTACTGTTCAATATCAAACAGGGATATCTTTTCAAAATCATCCAGCTCCATGCCATCAATCTGCCTCCAGTTGTCTTTTATAGAAATTGTTGTTTGTTCCAGGTTCAGCAGTTTCCCGATTTCTTTTTCAGAAAACATATATTGCTGTTCTGACCACAAATGAGTAAACAGATCACCAGATGGCAACCCGAAGAGGCGGGAGGTCCGCTGATAGCGATGGCCGCCAAAGCGAAACAGCGCCTGCAGCAGTTTTCTTCCGATTCCGGGATCGAGCCTGTACAATTTTTTTATTTTTTTGTACAACCCATAATACCCGTAGCCCATAAATAATTCATCGCCGCCATCGCCGCTCATGGCAACTGTTACATATTTCCGTGCTTCCCAGCATATCAGGTATGTAGGGATAGATGATGACACCGCAAATGGTTCATCATTAAAGTCAACGAGCTTTTCCACAATTTCAAGAGAACTTTTACCAGATAAGTGTTTTTCTCTGTGATTGCTGCGTAAAATTGCAGCCACCTGTGAGGCATAACCTGATTCATCATAACCAGCCACATCAAACCCAATAGTAAATGTATTGACAGGGTTGCTGTTTTGTTTCTGAAATAAAGCACAAATAAGAGAAGAATCAGTTCCTCCGCTTAGAAAAGCGCCGATAGGCACATCGCTTATCTGCCTGTATTTAACCGCTGAAGCGAGCAGGTCTTCAAACTCATCCAGTATATCCGGTTCTCTCCGGTTATTCAGGGGCCTGGGCTTTATCTTTTCCCTGAAATCATAATATTTTTTAACCCTAACCTCAACTTGTTCCCTTACACTGATCTCCATATAACACCCGTTGGGCAGTTTATAAAAATCATGTAAAATGGAAACAGCATTGGGTATATACTCAAGGAAAAAATAATCCTGCAGGGCAGCCATGTTGATCTTTTTTTCAACTGGCAGCTGCAGCAATGCTTTCAGTTCCGAAGCAAAAGCGAAATCGTTTCCTTTATGGTAGTAAACAAGGGGCTTTACGCCAAACCTGTCCCGGGTCAGAAAGAGTGTTTTCTCCTGCCTGTCCCAGATGGCAAAGGCAAACATGCCGTTGAAGTCCTGCACGCAAGCCATTCCTTTTTTTGCAAAGGCCTCCAGTAAAATTTCAGAATCGGATGAGGTGCGGGGCCTGATCCCGTATGTTCCGGCTATCTCCTTAAAATTGTACAATTCGCCATTGAAGACAAGCACATACCTGCCGCAATGGGAATAGAAAGGCTGGTTGGCCGCGGCCGACAGGTCAATGATGCTCAACCGGCGATGACCCAGGCCCACATGATCAGCGGGTTCATAAAAAAACCCTTCTGCATCGGGGCCGCGGTGTTTAATAGCCGACGTTAAAAGCCGGAGATGTTCCTGGTTGTAATTACGGGAGATGAACCCTGCAATGCCGCACATAGGGCTGATGACTTAAACGTAAATATTTTTTTCGCACCCAGATAAAGGCCAGCAGAAAAAATGACCAGAGGGTATATGAAAGAAACTGGGTTACTTTCTGAAAAGGATAAGCCCGGGGCGCCGCCGGTGCATTTACTTTTCCGTATGAATAGTTGCTGAAAAGATCCAGCACTTGTTCTTTGGGATATTGCTTATAGGCCTGCTGCAGCACATCGGGCCTTGCGGCAAGGAATGCAATGCTCGGCATGTTGTAGGCATCGAGCAGGGCAAAATCAGGCTCCATATCGGCATCTATAAAATGCCAGGCGCCTTTATAATAAACTTCAATACAAAAATGACCGCCTGTTTTCCCGGATAATGCGATTTTACGGGTTTTAAAACCTTTTTTCTGGAGTACTTTCATCAGTACAAGGGATTGCTGGCTGCAGGCTGCATAAGGAAACTTCAGTATATCGTCCGGAATGACGATTGCGCTCAGCCCGCTTATTGTAAATTTTGATACCAAACTGGCCAGGTGGTTATTGCCCGGTCCGTAATGTGAATAGCCATGATAAAAACGCTTGCGCACTACCTCCTGCACCAGTTTGGGATATTGTTTTTCAAAAATGCCCTGGCCGGCAGCTGCCGTCACAGCATACTGGCTGTCGCAATAGGCCATGAAAGCACTTACAGAATTCAGCCGGTTCAGTGAGGGATCATATTCTTCGTCAGAATTATACTGCGGAGAACCTTTGCTGCTGTTGTGAGCTGCCTGAAGAGGAACCGCAATTTCATAAATTGCCTGTAGCAGGAAAAAGTTCATTGCAATGAACAACCCGATCTGCAGAATGAATAATAGCCTTTTCACAGAATTGTTTTTCCCTGAATTTGGATTTGAGAACCTCAGATAAAATTAGAGTTTATCCCTAATTTTTTGCTTCCTGGCTAAGTGAACCGGCTTAAACTGAGCAGTTTTGCAGATCCGGCCATCGTAATTTTACCAGCCAGTAGTGAAAAATACGGTTCCTTTAACCATCCGAACAATTCAACATTTTTTGTTCCCAATGATTTTTCTAAAACATTCCCTGAAAAAAAAACCTGGTGAGGAACTGAACGACCGGAACAGGTACAGAAATGCCATTCCCCATGATTTTATTTTTGCAAACCCAGCAGCCCGTGAAAAAAAATACATTATTTTAAGCGGATTATACCATAAACTTTTAAAAAATGATCTAAAAAATGGTATCGTTTTACGTGCATGAAAATAGCTGCCTGACAAATTCACATATAGATTACCATAACTCTTACTTTTCAGCTCATATATTTCCGGAGATGCAGTACTGAATATTTTCTTATAGACAAGTTTCATAGCTCTTTCCATATTTCTTATCTTAAGATGGCCGTTTCTCCCGTGATTCCGGTAGTTTACCAAGGGTTCCTGAATACACACTGTTTTGCTTAATGATGATACCCGGTAATAAAATTCCCAGTCTTCAGACGGATGTAACTCCTTACGTTCATCAAAACCACCAGCTTTTATGAAAACATCTCTTTTTACAGTAATGGCGCTTCCACTACAGATTATCGGTTGTTCAAATGCTAATATCTTACTTAAGGGCATCTCTAAAAACCTAAGGTATGAAGCAATGTTTTGGGGGAACCAGTTGTCTTAGGTAGAAACACTGCATATGTCAAAAATAAGAGGATTATTTGATGAACAAATTCGGTTGGAGAAGCTGAGTAAAAAGCAGGATCCATTGGAACAATTGGCTCATCATATTGATTTTGAATTTTTCAGGAAGCCATTGCGTAAGTTTTTCGCTAAGAATACTGATCCCGTGAAAGGAGGTCGTCCTCCTTACGACTATGTTTTGATGTTCAAAATACTTATTCTCCAGCGGTATTATAACCTGAGTGATGACAACACCGAGTATGCCATTCTGGATCGTTTAAGTTTTATGCGTTTCCTGGGCTTGGGGATCAACCAACCCGTTCCGGATGCCAAAACAATATGGTTGTTTAGAGATAAACTTACAGCTGGCGGGATGGTGGATAAGCTTTTCCGGCTGCTGGATCAGCAGTTGGATCAGGATGGTATCATTGTTCATCAGGGTAAACTGGTGGATGCATCAATAGTGGAAGTACCGATTCAACGCAACAGCCGTGAGTAAGCTGATCACGCATTTTATTTAATTCATCTAATCCATTTCTATTTGTTACTTCAATAGAGAAACATCCAAATATTCTACACATAATTCTAATAAATAATACTTGCTATATTATTACTTCTGTATGGCAAAGGAGAATACTTATCAATTTTTTTATTTATTTGATAAGGTAATTTGACATTTACAATATAGTCTTTGATTTGTATCAAAATATCCCAGAAACCGTCATTATCTGTATCTGCTAATGTCAAAAAACCGGGTTTTGAACTTGGTCTCCCAAAAAAGCCATAGTCAGAAAGGGGGTCATGATCCTGCAATTGTAAATTCAAATAAAATGTATCTAGCTGCTTCCCATTAAATGCATCATAGGCGATTAATACAAGTGTATCACTTTCATATTTTAATTTGAATAAATACCGTTTATTGAGATAGCCATCCTTAAATGAAAAATCAATTTTAGGAATCTTAAAAATTTGTTCATGACGTTGGTTCATACAATATGAAGAGTCGTTCTGGGATACAAGAAACAAATCATTTTGATCATAAAATCCCTGAATATCCCAATCAACTGATTTAATTTTTTCCCCTGTGGCAGCATCTAATAACCAATGTCGAACTTTTCTACTGGAATCTAAAAATGAAACAAATATTTCATTATTCCCGTCGAAGTTAAAATCTGAAATTGCATGATGCATATATCCCCCATCCCCAATTTTTCCGGTGCTCCATATTAACTTGCCTGAATAAAGATTCCTGGCAGTAAAACGATACCCCCATTCTGGTGAATAAAAATTATGATTGCCGGTTACAACAATTGGGGTGTCTGTTAATTTAATTCTACCGATTGGAGGTCTACTTATACAATTATCGAACCCTTCAATTGGTGTAAATAAAAAGTCACCATTTCCATCTAAAACTTGTAAGCTTCCTCTTGAATAAGGTGCATCTCTGGTTACGAGAAGTATATAGCAATTTCTAGTTAAATCATCGGAATATACATTTATCCCCCCCTCTAAAAAATCTCCACTAAGATTTTTTTTCCATAGAACCCTTTTACTTTCTTTAATATGCAATCCTGTTTTTAAAGCATATATTCGAATAGGAAGGGATGTATGGCTCCCTACAAGTAATTCTTGTTCTCCATCTTTATCCACGTCCGCCAATGCCATCACCCTTCCTCCAACTACTCCAAAAGGAAGATGCCACTGCCATAAGATTTTACCAGATTTGCCATCTAAAACAGTAATTGCCTTACTATAACTACCAATAAAAACCTCAGGACTACCATCATGATTTATATCACCTACAACCGGGATAGGGTATGTTGGCACGGCATGAGAGGGTCTGAATGCCCAAGTAACAGCAAATCCCCCCTTAGGCGCTTGAGGATAAACGATTGTCTTTTG
>Ga0194132_10005964_pt1 | contig 19282 bp, 15 predicted proteins | sample TA2KigOf80mmetaG_FD_148612 | JGI IMG/M metagenome (GOLD analysis project Ga0194132, IMG submission 148612) | Freshwater microbial communities from Lake Tanganyika, Tanzania - TA2015054 Kigoma Offshore 80m | ecosystem: Environmental > Aquatic > Freshwater > Lake | place: Tanzania: Lake...
CGCCCCGTCGTCACACGGTGATGATGAAGAACGTCGCCGGACTCCACAACCGGATGTACGGGTAACGACCACACAGGATCGTCTGGCCGAAGTGCGACTGAACCAACACCTATTGCGCAACGAGTCTATTCCATCGGCCCCTCTCTGCACCGGCCCCGCGCCCGCGGCGCGCCACCCCTCTTTCATCGCTCGCCGCGTTTGCCCCACTTGAACAGAACGCGCGACACGGCCAGAGTGTCGGGCCGCGCGCGCCCGCACAGCTTGCCCCGCTTGCGCCGCCGGACGCGCCGGCCAGCCACTTCCCCCGCCCCGCGCGCTCCGCTATGCTCGTCTTCGCTCGACACACCACGCACGGAGTTCTTCCCATGACCTCTCCTTCCCGCCGCACGTTCATCGCCGGCAGCGCCGCGGGCGCGGTCGCTTTCGGCGCGCCTGCGGTTCATGCGCTCGGGGCCAACGAGAAGCTCAACATCGGCGTCATCGGCAGCGGCAACCGCGGGCGCACCATCGCCAACGCCTGCGTGCAGGCCGGGCACCGCATCGCCGCCACCGCCGACTGCGGCAAGTTCCGCCACGAGTGGTTCGCCAAGCAGATCGACATGGCCGGGCAGAAGGAGAAGCCGACCGCGTACATGGACTACCGCAAGCTGCTCGAACACAAGGGCATCGACGCGGTCATCATCGCCACGCCCGATCACCACCACAAAGAACACCTGCTGGCGACGATGGCGGCCGACAAGCACGCCTACTGCGAGAAGCCGCTCAGCAAGACCATCGAGGAAGGGAAGGCGATGGTCGCGGCCGTGCGCAAGGCCAAGAAGATCGTGCAGGTCGGCAACCAGCGGCACAGCGGCGAGCACTGGGCGCGGTGCAAGGACGTGATCCAATCGAAGGACTTCGGCGACCTCGTGTGGGTGAAGGTGTGGGACTGCCGCAACTGGATCAAGCGCGACCCGTTCGCGATCCCCAAGGACTTCGGCAAGGAACAAATCGCCGGCATCGACTGGGACATGTTCCTCGGCAATGCGAAGAAGCGCGACTTCGACGCGACCCGCTACTGGGCGTGGCGCTGGTTCTGGGACTACGCCGGCGGCCTCATGACCGACATCGGCGCGCACCAACTGGACATCGTCCAGTGGCTCGGCGGCGTGGACGTGCCGAAGAGCGCGACGGCCAACGGCGGCAACTACTACTTCAAGCACTGGGAAACGCCGGACGTGATCCACGGCGTGTGGGACTACGGCAAGTTCGCGGCCACGTTCGCGGTCGAGTTCATCAACGGCTACGACGGCGTCGGGGCCACGTTCTACGGCACCAAGCAAACGCTCGACTGTATCGCGGAACCGGCCGGCGTCATCCGCCTGTACGACACCACCGACCGCCCCGACCCCGCCATGAAGCCGAAAGCCGAATGGAAGGTGGTGAACGAAACCGCGCTGCACGTCCGCAACTGGCTGAGCGCGGTGAAGGACAACAAGGACCCCAGTTCGCCCATCGAACTGGGCCACCGCGTCATCACCGCGGCGCACATGGCGAACATGGCGTACCGCACCGGGAAGAAGGTAGTGTGGGACGAGAAGAAGGGGCAGATTGTGGAGGGCTGAACCACCACTACGTTCAGGTGTCTTGTTAGCCGCGAGCCGCAGGCGTGCGCGCCGACTGGTCAGAGAAGCCGCGCTCGCCTGCGGCTCGCGGCTAACCCAAAAGCAGGTGCCCCATGTCCGACGAAACTGCATTCCTCGACGCGCTCAAGGCGAACCTCGCCGACGACACCACGCGCCTCGTCTACGCCGACTGGCTCGACGAACACAACGAGCCCGCGAAGGCGGAGTACCTGCGGCTCGTCACGCGGTTGCCGCTCGTTGATGATGGCATCGATCTTTCATCGCCCGAAGCGACGCGCGCGAACAACCTCGGAGGGGCGTTGCCAACCGAATGGCAAGAAACCGCAGCTGGACGATTCGATGTCGTAATGCTCGGCTATGTGGATAAGGTTCGTGCTATCATGCGTGTTCGAGTGATGTTTGAAGTGAGCCTTGAGTCCGCAATTGGGATCGTGGAGTGTGCCCCAAATCGCATCGTCGTTCACACTGCGTTTAGTTCCGCGATAACGCATTTGGGGCGACTCGCAGCAAACACTGGTATGGTCCTCGCCGTTCGTCCCTGTGATTACGATGGGCCTCTGAGTGCGGTGATGTTTCAAGTTCTCGTCACGTGCACTCCCTACGAAGGAGATCACGACCCAACAGAATGGCGAGTTGACCCGGAACGCGATGAGAGAGCAACTTCAGCCTTCTACCGACTCGTCGGTAGAGCTCTGGGCATCGATCAGTCTGCGGCTCACGTTCGAGTAACGACAACCAGCTTCATTCCCGAAGATAGGCACTCGATGAAGTGTCTTGTCGTCGCGGATGGCCTTTCGCTCCTCCAAGCCCAACAAGTAGTGAAGCGATGCAACCCGTTCGTCGACGTTAATAGGAGCTTCGGAGTAGACTGCCACATCTCAGGGCGCAACGGTCCAAACCTCTAACCCCACCCTCCCATGTTCATCTACGAGAAGGCCCCCTTCCCTTCGTGTCACGCCAGCACGCTCGTCGAGCATGAGCCGGGGAAGCTGCTGGCCGCGTGGTTCGGTGGCAAGGACGAGGGCGCGAAGGACGTGCAGATTTGGTCGAGCACGTTCGACGGCAAGGCGTGGACCAAGCCGGAGGTGATCGGCACCGAACCGAACCAGCCGTGCTGGAACCCGGTGCTGTTCAAGACCGCGAAGGGCACGCTCTGGTTCTGGTACAAGGCCGGGCCGAGCCCCGAGCGCTGGACCGGCTTCGTGCGTACCTCGACCGATAACGGCAAGACGTGGTCGAAGGTGGAGATGATGCCAGCGGGAATGTGGGGGCCGGTGCGCGCGAAGCCGATCCAGCTCGCGAGCGGAACGATCCTCGCGGGCACGTCGGTCGAGAGCTACCGCAACTGGACGCCGTTCGTCGACCGCTCCACCGACGACGGCAAGACGTGGACGCGCTCGAACGCCTTCCCGCACCCGGAGAAGTTCCACCAGATTCAGCCGGCGCTCTTCGAGGCCAAAGACGGGAAGATCGTCGCGCTTATGCGCTCCAGTAACCCGCGCATGATCTGTCGCGCGGAGTCGAAGGACGGCGGCGTTACCTTTAGCGCGGCGGAGGAGACGAAATTGCCCAACCCGAGTGCGGGTATTGACGTGGTGAAGACGAAGGACGGCGACGTGTTCCTGATCTACAATCCGACGGCGCTGCTGCGCACGCCGATCAGCCTCGCACGCTCCACCGACGACGGGAAGACGTGGAAGAAGGTACACGATCTGGAAACGGAACCGGGCGAGTACTCGTACCCCGCGATGATCGCCAGCGCCGCGGGCACGCTCGAAATCACCTACACATGGAAGCGCACGCACATCAAGTACCGCAGCATCGACCCGAAGGCGCTGCGCGCGAAGCCGTGACGCGGGTACCCGCGCCGGGGATTTTTTCCGCGCGGCGTGCTGGGCCGCTACAATAGCGGTCGGTTTTGGGGCGGTGTTTCACACCTGTAACCGCCCCTAGCGCCGCCCGCGCGCCGCGCCCGTCGCGCGGCCCCGCCCGCGGCAACTCCCCCCTAAAATGAGCGCACAACCCGGTGCCCCCGTGGACCCGGCCAAGCCGCACCACCAGTCGTTCTGGCTGTGGGTCATGTGCTTGACCGGCGTCGACTACTTCTCCACCCTCGGCTACCAGCCGTCTATCGCGTACCAGAACGCCGGGCTGCTCGCGCCGCTCGCGACCGTCGTGCTGGTGCTGGTCACACTGTTCGGCGCGCTGCCGGTGTACGCCTACGTCGCGAAGAAGTCGTTCACCGGGCAAGGCTCCATCGGGATGCTGGCGAAGCTGGTGTCCGGGTGGCCCGGCAAAGTAATGGTCCTCGTGCTCCTCGGGTTCGCCGCGACCGGGTTCGTCATCACCAAGACGCTCTCGGCCGCCGACGCCGCGGTCCACCTGATCGAGAACCCGAACTGGCCGTGGAAGGCGGGGCCGGGCGAGCACCCGACCGCGGAGCAGATCGGGGTGACGATGCTGCTCCTGATGCTCCTCGGCGCGACGTTCATGCGCGGGTTTCGCGAGGTGATCGGCATCGCGGTCGTCATCGTCGCCGTGTACCTGACGCTGAACCTGATCGTCCTCGGCTACGGGATCAACTACCTGATCGAGCACCCGGAGAAGTGGCACCAGTGGCTGGACCGGCTCGACCGCGGCGACTGGCACCTCGCGCACAGCCCGCTGGGCGCGGTCGCCGGGGTCGGCGGCATGATCGCCGTGAGCCTGTTGCTGTTCCCCAAACTGGCACTCGGTCTGAGCGGGTTCGAGACCGGGGTCGCGGTCGCGGCGCACGTGCGCGGCCGACCGGACGACGACCCCCAAGCCCCGGCCGGGCGGATCGCGAACCTGCGCAAGCTCCTCATCGTCGCCGCCGTGACGATGTCGGTCTACCTGCTCGCGTCCTCGATCGTGGTGAGCACGCTGATCGAGCCGGCGGAGATCACGCCCGTGGCCGCGGCCGGGGGCGTGCCGACCGACGCGACCGGCGCGGCGCTGCACAAGGTCGAGGACTGGCCGAAGAAGCCGGCCGCGGGCCGCGCGCTCGCGTACCTCGCGCACGGGCAAGGCGGGTACGGCAACTCGATCTGCCCGCTGTTCGGCCCGACCTTCGGCACCGTCTACGACATCAGCACCATCGTCATCCTCTGGTTCGCCGGCGCGAGCGCAATGGTCGGGCTGCTGAACCTCGTGCCGCAGTACCTGCCGCGGTACGGCATGGCCCCGGAGTGGGCGCGCGCGGTGCGCCCGCTCGTGATCCTGTTCACAGCGGTCAACCTGCTCGTGACGTGGGTGTTCAAGGCCAACGTGGACGCGCAAGGCGGGGCGTACGCGACCGGTGTGCTCGTGCTCATGACCAGCGCGTGCGTGGCCGCTGTCATCGACGTGTGGAACGAGCGCGAGGGGCCGTGGCACCGGCGGCTCTCGTGGCGGTTCGCCGTCATCACCGCCGTGTTCGTCTACACCACGGTCGCCAACGAGGTCGAGAAGGGATTTCAGGGACTGATCATCGCGTCGGTCTTCATCGCGACGATCCTGCTCACGTCGTTCGTGTCGCGGTGGGCGCGGAGCCGCGAGCTGCGGTTCGCCGGGTTCAAGATCCCGGACCCGGAAACGCAACTCATGTGGGACACGATCCGGCACCTCGAACTGACCGTGCTGGTCCCGCACCGGCCGGGCCGCCGCAGCCTCGCCAACAAGGAGACTCAGATCCGGCGCGAGCACCGCATCCCGCGCGACCTCGTCATCGTGTTCGTGCAGGTCGAACTCGCGGACGCGAGCGACTTCGTGAACGAGCCGGTGCTGCGCGTGGAACAGGAGGAGGGGCGGTACGTCGTGAAGATCACGGGCGCGGCGAGCATCGCGCACACGCTCGCGGCGCTGGCAATCGAGATGGCAAAGGTCGGCCGCCCGCCGGAGGTCCACTTCGGGTGGACCGACGACAGCCCGGTGAGCGGCACCCTCGGGTTCCTGCTGTTCGGCGAGGGCAACGTGCCGTGGATGGTGCGCGACCTGATCCGCCGGGCCGAACCGGACGAGAGCAAGCGCCCGCTCATCATCATCGCGGGCACCGCGTAGCGCACCGGTGGCTGCACGGCTGAGATGCGCTCGGCGCATCTGACGTGAGCGCGCGAGCGGCGCGGCGTCAGCCCGCCGGTGGCTACACAACACAGTCGCGCAAAGCGCATCTCAGTTGTGCGACTACCGGCGGGCTGACGCCGCGCCGCTCGCTTGTTGTAACTTCGCGATACGTTTGGGTTGAGTGGTCGTGTCGAGCACGGCCTACTCCGGCCGGGCGTCCCACACCGCGAACTGCCCGTCGCCGGCGGTGACGAGCACCTTGCCGCTGGCGGAGAACTCGATCACCGTCACCGCGGTGCTGTGGCGGCGCAGACCGAGCAGTTCCTGACCGGTGCGCAGGTCCCAGAACTTCACTTCGCCGGTCGCGCCGCCGGTCACGAGCGTGCGGCCGTCGGCCGAACACCCGATGCCGGTGACGCGCCCGACGTGGCCGTGCAGCACGAGCGGGTCGCCGCCGTTGAAGTTCCAGACCAGCACCGCGCCGTCGCGCCCGCTGACCGCGAGGCGCTCGGCCCCGGCTACGAACCCGAACGCCGCGCCCGCGTCGGCCTCGACCAGCGACACGCGCTCGTCGAACCCGACCGCCCACACGCCCACGCCCTTCGCCACCGGCACCGCGACGTGCCGCCCGTCGTTCGACAGCACGACGCGCGCGACCGGCCGGCGCAGCCCGGTGTCGAACGTGTTCAGCGCGCGCTTCTCCAAGACCGACCACGCGGTCACGCGGCCCGCGTCGTCACCGACAACGAGCACCGTGCCGTCGGTACTGAGCGCGGCGGCCACCGGCACGCGGGCCTCCGGTAGCGCGGCGCGGAGCACGTCGGCACGCGATTGGAAGTCGCGGACCACGACCGTCTTGCCGTCGAAGTAGACGGCGAGGGTGCCGCTTTCGGTCTCGCGCACGGCGAGGGCCGCGACGGGCCGGTTCTCCAACGTGGCGGGCTTCGTTCGGTCGACTCGGTGCGGCGTCGCGAACGCGCACTCGCCGTCGTTCCGCACGCCGACGGCGGCGATCCGGCCCGCCGACCGCGGGGCCGCTCGGGTCCGCAGATCGGTGGTCAGGTCCCAAGCGCGGATGGTGCCGTCGTCGCTCCCGGTGAACAGCGTCTTGCCGTCGGGCGCGTAGGCCCCGGCCCGGACCTCGCCGCTGTCCCCGGTCGCCAAGTCGATGACCCCGCCGATCTCCACGCGCCCCGGCCCGGTGTTGTGCGCCCAACCGCCGGCGCGCGTCGTCGCGACCCAGTGGACCCGCCCGTCGCGCTGGTACGGGACCGGCGTGCACATCGGGGCCGTGACGCACACGGTCCCGTCGGCGTAGCCGACCGCCGGGAGCGACGAGTCGGTCACGGCGAGCGCGGACACCGGCCCGCCGACCACCTGCGCGTCCCCGTCCGGTTTCAGGTCCGCGGTGCGGCGCTTCACCGTCGCACCCTCGATGGCGAACACCCGATTGCCGTCGGGCGAGACGGCGAGGCCCCAGATCGGCAGTTGCCCGGTGGCGCTCGGTTGCACGACCACCGGCCCGCCCTCCGCGAGGGCGCGCTTCAGGAGCAGTCCGTTGTGCCCTCCGGCGAGGACCGTCTTCCCGTCGGGGGACACCGCGAAGCAGTACAGGTCTTTGCCCATGTCGTGGTGCCCGGCGGGCGCGGGGACCAGCGCCCCGTCCTTCGCCACGGTCCAACCGAGGACGTGCGAGTATAGGTCGGGCCGCCTGCCACACGAGATGAGCCGCGTGCCGTCGAGCGCGAAGGCGACGCGCTTCACCGCGCCGTCGTGGGCCTTCAGTGTGCCGAGTTCCGCGCCGGTGGCGCGGTCCCACACGCAGATCGTGCCGTTCTCGTGGCCGCTGGCGAGGCGCGCGCCGTCGGGCGAGACGGCCAGCGCCGTCACCGGCCCGGCCGGGCACACGATCAGCAATCGCTCGGTCTTCGCCAGCCGCGCGAGGTACTCGTGGGCGAAGTCCGGTACGTCCATCGTCATGGACGCGGCCCGCTTCGCGCTCTCCAGCGCCGCGCGTGCCGATTTGGTGTCGCCGCCGCGCCACGCGAGGAACGCGGTGCGCGTGTGCCGCGAGTACTCGCGCTCCTGCTCCGCGCGGTTCCGGTTCGCCTGATCGTTCAGCACGTTGTCGCGGTCCTTGCGCAACTGGCGCGACTGGTAGGTCGCGAGCGAGCCGAGGCCGATGAGGAACAGCACCGTGACGGCGAGGACCGCGATGGCGACGAGTTGGTCGTTGCGGCGGAACCAGCGCATCGCGCGGCCGGACCAGCGCAGCGGGCGCGCGACCGTGGGCCGCCCGTCGAGGAACCGGCGCAGGTCGTCGGCGAGGTCGATGGCCGTGCGGTACCGCTTGTCGGTGGTGCGCGCCATCGCCTTCAGGCAGATCGCCTCCAAGTCGCGCGGCACGTCCGGGCGCAGGTCGCGCGGCGGCACCGGCTTCCCCTCGACCGCTTGGCGTAGCACCTCCACGTCGGTCGCGCCGTCGTACGGCGCGCGCCCGGCGACCAGTTCGTACAGGATCACGCCGAGGCCGTACACGTCGGCCGGCGGGCCGATGTCCTCGCGCCGGGCCTGCGCCTGCTCCGGGGCCATGTACTTCGGGGTGCCCAGAATCTGCCGGGTCGCGGTCTCCGACGGCCCGCCGCGCTCGGCCAGTTTCGCCAAGCCGAAATCGACCAACCGCGGGACGACGGTTTCGCCGCGCAGGGCCACGCTGCCCGGCGGCGGCTCGTCGCCTTCCGCCAGTTTCACGTCCTGTAGCAGAATGTTGTTGGGCTTCAGGTCGCGGTGCAGAACGCCGCGGTCGTGGGCGTGCTGCACGGCCTCGGCGACGGTGGCGACGAGCCGCGCGGCTTGTCGCACGGGCACCGGGAACGCCTGCCGGTCGATCCACTCGGACAGCGTCGGCCCGGGGCAGTACGCGGTGGCGATGAAGCACACCGGCCCCAACTCGCCGGTCTCGAACACCGGCACGAGGTTCGGGTGGTCGAACTCGGCCGCGGCCATCGCCTCGCGGATGAGCCGGCGCTTGGCGTCCGGGTTCATCAGCATTTCGGGGCGCGGGATCTTGAGGGCCACCTCGCGCTCGAGTTTGGGGTCGTAGGCGAGGAAGACGATGCCGCACCCGCCCTTGCCGAGCTGCCGGCGCAGCTCGAACCGGCCGACGCGGTGCGGCCCCCCGTTCGGGCCGAGGGTGTACGAGTACCCGGCGCGGGGCCGCGGCGCGTCCGGCAGCACCTCGCCCAGCGAGCCTTCGTTGTCGGTGCGCCCGCGGAGCGGCGTGACCGGGTACTCGGTGGCGTCGCGCCCCGGTGGGAGCGGCACGTGTACGGTCGGCGCGCGCGCGTCGGCCCCCTCGATGTCCTGATCGAAGGCCGCGAGGAACCGCGCGAGGTCCGCGTCGATCTTCAACGAGTCGGTCGAATCCATCACTGGCCCGGAAATGTGCGGGCGACGAACCGCGAGAGAGGCATCGCCGTAGCCCAGCATACCATAGTGGGGGTGCCAGACAAGCGAACCGTTCGGAGAACCGCCGTGAAAGCGCTCGTCCTCGACCCCGCGTTCGGCCTCGACAACCTCCGCGTAGTGGAACACCCCGACCCCGCACCCGGGCCGGGGCAGGTGCTCGTGCGCGTCCGCGCCGCGTCCCTCAACTACCGCGACCTACTCATCGCGAAGGGCCAGTATAATCCGAAGCTGGCGTTCCCGCGGGTGCTCGGCTCGGACGCCGCCGGCGAGGTCGCGGCGGTCGGCGCGGGCGTGACCGCATGGAAACCGGGCGACCGCGTGGCCGGGTGCTTCATGCAGCACTGGGACGACGGCCCCATCACCGACGCCGCGGCCAAATCGACCCTCGGGAGCGACCGCGACGGCGCGCTCGCGGAGCTGATCGTGTTGGAGGCGCGCGGGCTGGTGCGCCTGCCCGACCACCTGAGCGACGAAGAGGCCGCGACCCTGCCGTGCGCCGCGGTCACGGCGTGGAACGCGCTGACCGCGGCCGGCGTCGGGCCGGGCGGCACGGTCCTGCTTCAGGGCACCGGCGGCGTCTCCATCTTCGCGCTGCAACTGGCGAAGGCGCTCGGCGCGCGCGTGCTCATCACGTCGGGTAGCGACGAGAAGCTGGCGCGCGCGCTGGCGCTGGGCGCGGACGCCGGCACGAACTACAAGACCAACCCCGATTGGGAAAAGTGGGCGCGCCAGCAGACCGGCGGCGCGGGCGTCGATGTGGTGATTGAGGTCGGCGGCCCGGGCACGCTCGACCGCTCGCTGAAGGCCGTGAAGACGGGCGGGCACGTCGCACTGATCGGTGTCCTCGCGGGCGCGGGCACCGTGAACCCGCTACTCGTACTGATGAAGGCCGTGCGGTTGCAGGGCGTGTTCGTCGGCTCGCGCGCGATGTTCGAGGCGATGAACGCGGTGATCGGCGCGAAACACCTGCGCCCCGTCATCGACCGCACCTTCGCGCTCAGCGACGCCGTGGCCGCGTTCCGCCACCTCGAAAGCGCCGCCCACTTCGGCAAAGTCGTGGTGAAGATGTGAAGATTGGCGGCACGATGAACACAGATAAAGACACGATCAGAAGAGAGCAGAGATTGTCTTGAGCCCTGCCTTCTGTCTTGATCGTATCCTTATCTGTGTTCATCGTGCGGCTAATTTGAGTAGCGCCGCTAGTTCGTCGGCGCGGTCGATGTTGTGGGCGTACACGTCGTTCACTTCCCAGCGGTCGTCGGGTTTGGCGTACAGGCGCGGGGCGCGCGGCGGATCGCCGTCGGGCGCGCGCGTCGGCAGCAGCAGCGCCCATTCCGCCGTGCGGATCGCCCGTTCCGACGCGCCGCCCACGTCGAGCGCGGTGATCGCGCACGTGCGCGCGCCGTCGGCCTCGCCGCGGGCCAGCGGCAGCAGGTCGAAGCCGCCGTCCGGCGGCGCGCCGAACCGCGCGCGGATCGTGGCGCGCAGGTCCGGCGGCTGCGTGAACCCCGGCACGCGCCGCCCGGCGTACTCCGCGCTAGGCAGGCGCATGAGTAGTGGCAGGTGAACGAGTTCCTCGTGGAGCCACGGCCGGTACACGCCGACCTGCCCGTGCTCGCCCAGCGGGAACCCGTGGTCGGAAGTGACGAGCCACGTCGCGCTCTGGTCGAACCCGCGCGCGCGGAGCGCGTCGAACATGGTCCCGAGTTCCGCGTCGAGTTTCGTGACGAGCGCCGCGAACGTGCGCTGGAGGTAGTCCCACGCATCAAGGTCCGCGCGGTCGAACGGGCCGACCGGCGGGTCCGCCCACGGGGGCACCACTTCGGGGCGTTCTGAGTTCCGAGTTCCAAGTTGTGAGTCAACCTCCGCGGTCACGTCTTCGCCTTGTTCTTCCTCTTCCTCGTACTCTTCATCTTCATCGACTTCTTGCTCTTGCTCGTCCTCTTGCTCTTCATCGTCTTCGTCCTCGGCCTCGTACTCGTCCTCGTCGTCTTCCAAGTAGGCCTCAAAGACGTCCTGTTGCACGTCCCACGGCGGAATCAGGCGGTCGGATTCGATCCACAGTAAAAAATCCGTCACCGCGGCGAGGCGGTCGAGAAGTGCCGGCAGAGCGCGCAGCAGCGCGTCGAGGGGCGAGGCGTCGGCCGCCTGCGGTCGCGCGTCGAACACTTCGTCCCAGCCGGCGTAGAAGGAATCAGGCGCGTCGGTGTCGGGGTGGTTCGCGCGAACGAAGATGGAAAGGCAACCTACCCCCCCCGGCCCCCCTTCCCTGAACGGAAGGGGGGAGCCAGAGCCTTCGCGTGCCGTTGTCGTTTGCGGTGTGCCCTCGTCTCGCTCCCCCTTCCCTTCAAGGAAAGGTGCTGGGGGGTTAGGTTGCCTTTCCTCCCCCCTTCCGTTCAGGGAAGGGGGGCCGGGGGGGGTAGGTCTCCCCGGCGCGTCGCTGATGTGCCGGTCGAACACGACGCCCTCGGCCGCGAGTCGGTCGAGGTTCGGGGTGCCGACCCAGTCGTTGCCGTACGCGCCCAGCCACCCGGCCGGGCACCCGTTCAGTGCGAAGACGATGACGCGCATGGGGGACAGGTCTCAGGTCGTAAGGTCGAAAGTCGTAATGTCGGAATACAAGAGAACGCCGGCGCGGGACCGGTTCACTGCCGACTTTACGACTTTCGACTTTACGACTTTCGACCGAACTGAGACTTTCGACTTCGTGCGACGACGATAAGCTATCCCGGTTCACCGAATCTGGAGGAGACGAGCGTGCTCGGCCCGATCTTCACGCGGGAACTGGTGACGGTGCCGCGGCGCGGCGGCCACTACGCGGGGCGCGTCGCCCTCGTCGGGCTGATCGGCATCCTCGGCGTCACCACGTGGCAGGCCACGGTCGGGTTCGCGCGCGACGCCACCCTCGGCGAGACCGCCGCGTTCGGGCAGCTCCTGTTCCAGATCGTCGTCTTCGTTCAGCTCTTGCTCACGCTATTCTTCGCCACGCTCTCCGCCGCGAGCGCTGTGTCGCAGGAAAAGGACCGGCGCACGTTCGTGCTGCTGCTCCTCACCGACATGCGCGATTACGAGATCGTGCTCGGAAAACTGATCGGCGCGCTGCTGCCTATCATCATCCAGTTGTTCATCGTCGCGCCCGTGCTCTCGCTGCTGCTCTTACTCGGCGGCATCGACCCCGAACAGGTGTTCCAAGCGGTGCTGGTGCTGTTCGCGGCGGCAATCGGGGCCGGCTCGCTCGGCGGGTTGGTGGCACTGTGGCGCGAGAAGACCTATCAGGCGCTCGCGCTCTCGGTGCTGTTCCTCGTGCTGTACCTGTGTCTCACGCAGGCCGTCACCGCGGTCGGGCCGCGCCTGTCCGCGGGCACCGATTGGGCCACGGTGCAAGGTTGGCTCGACCCGTTCGTCGCAATGCAAACGGTGCTGGAGCCGCCGGCCGGCGGGTGGGCCACGCTCGCCCCGGCCTACGGCTTCCTGCTGGTCACGCTGGCGCTGTGCGCGGTGATGAACGGCGTCGGCATTTGGAAGCTGCGGAAGTGGAACCCCAGCGGCGAACCGATCATGCAGCGCGAGACCGTGGCCGCGGACGCGGCGGCGCAAGAGGACGAGGCCGTGGCCGCGGAGAAGCGCGCCCGCGCCCACGCTGCGCCCGGCGCGCTCCGCGACGTGTGGCCGAACCCGATCCTCTGGCGCGAGGTGCGCACACTGGCCTACGGTCGCCGCCCGCTGCTCGTAAAGCTGGCCTTCGGCCTCGTCCTCGCGCTGATCCTGTACTTCGCCGTAACCGAACTGAACCGCCCCGGCGGGCGGCCGGGGTTCGCCGCGGCCTACGGCCTCGTGCCGGTCGCGGTGCTGAGCCTGCTGCTGGTCGCGGCGCAAGCGGTCACGTCGATCACGTCCGAGCGCGACGGCGGGATGCTCGACGTGCTGCTCGTGACCGACGTGTCGCCCAAAGAGTTCGTGTTCGGGAAGCTGCTCGGCGTGCTGTACAACTGCAAGGAGTACATCGTGCCGCCGCTGGCGCTGGCGGTGTTCTACGCGGTCCGCGGGGCGCTCGCGCGCCCGCCGGCCGGGGCCAGCGCCGCGGACGCCGCCGCCGCCAACTTCGGCCCACTGGTCGCGGTGCTGGGCGCGCTCGTCGTGCAGACTGGGTTCGCGGTCGCGCTGGGCCTGCACGTTTCACTGCGCATCGTGCAAAGCCGCCTCGCCATCGTCCACACGCTCGGCACCATCTTCTTCCTGTCGGTCGGCACGCTCATCGCCATCTACCTGATCGTCATCAACGGCGGGAGCTTCGCGAACCAGTGGATCAGCTTCGTGGCGTTCCTCGCGCTCGGCATCGGCGGGCTGCTGTACGTGATGAGCGCCGACCGCCCCAGCGGGGCGCTCACGCTCGCCAGCGTCGTGTGCCCGCTGGCGATGTTCTACTGCATCGTGAACGTGCTGATCGGCCGCCCCGGGACCGACGAGGGCGGCGACCCGCTGATGCCGTTCCTCGTCCTCGGCGGCGCATTCGGGTTCACCATCTTCGCGATGCTGATGCCGCTCGTGACCGAGTTCGACGTGGCCCTCGGCCGCACCGCCCAACCGAACGAAGGGTAGAAGAGAAGACGGAATGGCCACAAAAAAACACAGAACACACAAAAGAAGACAGCGGAGAACGCCAAAGATAGAAGGCGTTGTTCAGAAGAGATAGAGCAATACAGTTAAGTGCCTTGAACCCAATTTTCATTCTTCTGCTTTGGCCTTGTCTGTTTTGTGATTCTTGTGCTTTTTTGTGGCCATTCTGCTTCTGCTGAACGCCACGAGGATGGATACATGAACCGCGTGATGCTCTCCATCGCCCTCCTCGTGTTCGCCGCGGGCGCGCGCGGGGACGAGCCGAAGAAGTTTCCCGCGGCCAAGCACAAGGGCGGCGAGTTGAGGTACGTCGACGGCGTGCCGGTGCTCGTCGTGAAGGGGACGCCGGCCGAGATGGGCGAGCAGTTCGGCGTGCTCGCGATCAAGAACGCCCCGGACATCGAGGGGCTGCACAAGCAGTTCCTCAAGGACGCCGGGCAGGAGCAGCGGTACCCGCTGATCGAGGCGATGGCGAAGGCGCTGAAGCCGGGGTTTCCGGCGCACGTCGTCACCGAGATCGAGGCCGCGGCGAAGGCCTCCGACAGTAAAGAAGGGATGCTGCTGTTCGCCAACACCATCGCCGACCTGACCAGCGGGATGGGCTGCTCCACGATCATCATCGAGAAGGAGCGGAGCACGACCGGCGCGCCGCTCTTCGCGCGCAACTTCGACTGGTTCCCGACGAAGGGCATCACCGAACACACGCTGGTCGTGGTCTACAAGGGCACGGGCAAGCGGGCGTTCGCGGCGGTCACGGTCAGCCCGGTTGCGGGCGTGATCAGCGGGATGAACGACGCCGGCCTGTGCGTGACCATGAACGAGATCCGCATCAAGCAGAGCAAGGACAAGCCGGAGTTCAACTGGAAGGGCACGCCGCTGCTGCTCGCGTTCCGCCGGGTGCTCGAAGAGTGCGGCACCGTGGCCGAGGCCGAGAAGCTGCTGCGCGACATGCCGCGCACCAGCACCTGCTGCATGACGATCTGCGACAAGAACGGTGGCGCGGTGTTCGAGGTCACGCCGAAAACGGTCGAGGTGCGCAAGCACGAGAACGGCGTGTGCTGCTGCACGAACCACTTCCGCACCGACAAGCTCGCCCTTGAGTTGAAGTGCACGCGATACGACAAACTCTCCCCGCTGCAAGCGAAGGACGGCCCGAAGTTGGGCGTGAAGGAGGCGTGGGCCGAGTTGCAGAAGGTCGAGCAAGGCAAGAGCACGATTCAAGCGATGGTGTTCGAGCCGGGCACGCGGGTGCTGCACCTCGCCTACGGCCCCGGCCCCGCGACCAAGCTCCCGCCGGTCAAGTTGGACTTGGGGAAGCTATTCGGGGAGTAGGGGGAGCCTTCTTGTAGGGTGGGACAAGGCTTTGCCCCGTCCCAACTTCTTCGCTCAGGCAATGGTGGGACGGCGCAAAGCCTTGTCCCACCCTACAAGAAGACTCTTAATCAATCGAACCACTCGTCGCCCGCGTCGAACGCGGGCAGCGCGACCACGACCGTCTTGATGCCGTCGGCGCTCACGACGCGGTGGCGGGTGCCGGGTTCGATCCAGATGGTGGTGCCCGGGGTCACGTCGTGCCAGTCGCCGTTCAACTCGATCTTGCCCGTTCCTTCGAGAATGTAGTACACCTCTGTGGTGTTGCGGTGGTAGTGCCGCACCGAGTCCCGGATGGCGGTCACGTGCAGCGAGCACGGCGCGCCGTCGGCGCGGGCGAGGGGCCTTGTGCTGACCCCGCACGGGCACGGCACGCTGGGCGCGTCCGCGAGCGGGCGAATCAGGTAGCCGGGCGCGGTCGCGGTCATGGTCGGCCCTCGGTGGTGTGATACCGAAACCCGTAGTTCCACGTTCCACGTTCCACGTTCCACGTGAAGACGACAGCCTCTTGAACTTGGAACTTCTGGAACGTGGAACTACTGAACGTGGTGTGAGTCAGAGTATCCCGGCCGCGGGCCGGGTTCGAGAGGAACTCGTGTGGCGCGCCGCTTCCTGTTACTGTTCGTGTTGCTCGCGCTTGCCTGCGCCGGGTGCGGGGGCGCGCCGCCGGCCGCGGCGCGCGCCCCGGAACCGGCGACCGCCGCGGACCCGCCGTCCACGTTCGACGTGGACAACACCGGCACCGTGACGGGCCTCATCGCGTGGACCGGGCCGATCCCGACCGTGCCCCCCGCGCGGATGAGCCGTCCGCGCGCGAACGGTGCCGGGTTCGAGACGACCCCGGTGCCGCTCGGGAACGCCCCGCAGATCGACCCCTTCACGCGCGGCATGTCCGGAGCGGTCGTGTACCTGCGCGGCATCAACGCGACACAGGCGCGCCCGTGGGACCACCTGCCGGTGGAGGTCGCGTTCGAGGGCGACCAGCTCGTGGTGAAGCAGGGCGACCGCACCGGGCGCACGGGGTTCGTGAAGCGCGGCGCGCCGGTGTCGTGCGTGTCGCGCGACCCGCGGTACCACTCGCTCCGCGCGCGCGGGGCGGCGTTCTTCGCGCTCGCGTTCCCGGCCATCGACACCCCGCGCGCGCGCACCTTCGACACGTGCGGCCGGGTCGAACTGTCGGACGCGGCCGGGTTCCATTGGCAGGCCGCGGACCTGTTCGTTTGCGACCACCCGTATTACGCCGTCACCGACGCGGCGGGCCGCTATCGGTTCACGCACGTCCCCGTCGGGCAGTACGAACTGGTGGCGTGGCACCCGAACTGGGAGGTCAAGCGCACGGAACTGAACCCGGAATCGACGCTGCCGTGGCGGTTGGTGTACGGCCCGCCGCTGGAGCACGCGCGCCCGGTCACGGTTGAGCGCCAGCGCACGTCACTCGCCACTATCTCGTTGCCGTAATCCGCGCGCCCCCTGTTGATCTTTACACCCCAGTGCGTCCATAGTGGTGTCGTACCCTCGGGGGAGCGCCATGCACACTGCCGCACTCGCTCTGATCCTCGCCGCGCCCGTCTTTTCGGACAAGGTGGACGCGAAGCCGACCGTCGCGCGCGGCCTCAAGTGGCTGAGCGAGCAGCAGAAGGACGACGGCTCGTGGGTCGGGCGCGCGAACTCGGCCCCGGCCGTCACGACCGCTTACGCGGGCCTCGCGCTCCTGATGGAGGGGAGCACGCCGGGCAACGGCAAGTACGCCCCGCACCTGCGCAAGGCGCTGGAGTGGGTGGAAAAGGGGGCGACGGAGAACGGCTCGCTCGCCGGGCCGAACGCCACCGAGAGCACGCGCCCGAACGCCCCGCACGCCGCGGTGCTGCTGTTCGTGGCGTGCGCCTACGACGTGGACGACGACGGCCCGCGCCGGACACGGCTCGCGAAACTGCTGGCCGGGGGCGTGCGGTTCGCGCAGGGCACGCAGTCCGCGCGCGGCGGCTGGGGCACCATCGGCACGCGCGACGATTCCCTCATCGTCGAGCAGATGCTGCACGCGCTCGCCGCCACGCGCAAAGCCGGCATCGAGGTGCCCACCGAGCTGACGGACAAAGCGGTTCAGTTCCTCGTCAAAGCAACCTCCCCCACCGGCGGGGTGTACCGCGACGGCCCGACCGACGACGGGTTCGGGGGCGGCGCGGGCCGCGCGCACCTCACCGCGGGCGCGGCGGCGGCACTCGCGGTCCACGACGGCGCGCGCCCGACCGCGTTCCGCCTCTGGCTCACGCACTTGCAGGCGTACCCCATCGCCGAGTGGCCCCAGCGCCCCAACGCGACCGCCATCGGCCTGAACCTGCACCTCGCGCGCCTGACCTACGCGCTCGGCGAGAACGGCCACGTACTCGCGGATCGCGGGGCGAAAAGCGCGGACCTGCTGACGTGGTCCGCGTACCGGATCGCGGTGTTCAAGTCGCTCCGCGACACGCAGGGCGAGGACGGCAGTTGGGTCGAAACGGTCCCCGGCCCGACCTACGGCACGGCCGCGGCGCTCATCATCCTGCAACTCGAAAACGACTGCCTTCCGGCGTTCTCGCGCTGAGCGCGTGTAACGAGCGTGTATCGGGCGCAGTTGACCGGGGCGCGGTCGGGCGTCCGGTTCGGGTACGTTCGTGGTGCCCGGAGGAACGCCATGCACACCGCCGTTCTCGCGCTCGCCCTTGCCGCGCCGCCCCCGGACGCGACCGCGAGCGTGCGCGCCGGGCTGACGTGGCTCGCGGGGCAGCAGAAGGCCGACGGCAGTTGGGCCGGGGCCGGCGGCGTCGAACCGACCACGATCACCGCGTACGCCGGCCTCGCGCTGCTGATGGAGGGCAGCACCCCGGCGCGCGGGTAGTACGTGGCGGAGCTGCGCAAGGCGGTCGCGTGGTTCGAGGGGAAGGCGCAGCCGAGCGGGCGCATCACCAGCGGGGCAGCGACAGAGGGCGCGCTCGTGTTCCCGTACCACGCGCACGCCCTGCACTTCCTCGCGTGCGCCTGCGACGTGGACGACGACGGCCCGCGCCGCGCCCGGCTCGCGAAGGTCATCGAGAAGGGCGTCGCGTTCGCCGTCGAACACCAGACGTCGCGCGGCGGTTGGGGCTTCGTCGCCCGCGCCGAGAACGCCGACTACGACAGCACCCGCAACACAGGGATCGTGCTCGACGCCCTGCTCGCGGCGCGCAAGGCCGGGTTCGCGGTGCCGGACCAGACGACCGCGCGCGCCGCGAAATACTTCGCGCGCGTCACCAACACCGAGGGCGGCGTGATCTACGCCCTATTCAGCGGGTCCGAGACCCGGCCGCGCAGCAACGACGGGCAGCCGATGATGAGTACGCTGGCCGCGACGTGCGCGCTCGCGTCCGGCGCGCGCGACGGCAACCTGCGGCTCTGGGTGGCTAACGCCCACGCGACGACGCCGGAGCCGGACGCCGCGACGATCCGCGCCGGGGGACTCTCCGCGATGTCGCAGCAGTATTACCGCGCGCGCGTCGCGTTCGGACCGGGCGAAACCGGGGCCGAGAAGCTCGACCCCGGCGCGCGCGGCGCGCGATGGTCGGCGCACCGCGCGAAGCTGCACCGCGAACTCATCGCCCTTCAGGACAAGGCCGGGCGCTGGACCGAACCGATCTACGGCCCGGAGTACATGACGGCGCTGGCCCTCGTCACCTTGCAACTCGACAACCAGTACCTCACGGCCTTCGCCCGGTAACAAGTGGCGAAAAGTGGCGACGGGGCTGTTGCGGGTTCGGGGGCCGTGCGTCCATAGTAGTGGGTACGATCTCGCGCCCCGGAGCCGCCATGAACTCGACCGTGCTCGCGCTCGCCCTGCTCGCCCCCGCCGCGCCGCCCGCGCCCGCCCAGCCCGACGTGAAGGGGACCGTGCGTGCCGGCCTCAAGTGGCTCGCCGAGAAGCAGAAGGACGACGGCAGTTGGGAGAGCCTGAACGACATCGCCCCGACCGCGACCGTGGCGCACGCGGGGCTGGCGCTCCTACTGACCGGCAGGTAGCGAGCCCTGTACAACCCACCGGATCGTCGTAACCTGTTTGCCATGAGGACCAAAGGTACAGCGGCCGAACTGGAGGCCCGCCGCCGGCTGGCCGTGCAGCGGGTGGGCGA
>Ga0194132_10005965_pt1 | contig 19281 bp, 31 predicted proteins | sample TA2KigOf80mmetaG_FD_148612 | JGI IMG/M metagenome (GOLD analysis project Ga0194132, IMG submission 148612) | Freshwater microbial communities from Lake Tanganyika, Tanzania - TA2015054 Kigoma Offshore 80m | ecosystem: Environmental > Aquatic > Freshwater > Lake | place: Tanzania: Lake...
GGTGTCGCTGATCGTGCCGATTGCGATGGACGAGGGCCTGCGCTTCGCGATCCGCGAGGGCGGGCGCACGGTCGGCGCCGGCGTCGTCGCCAAGATCATTCAATAAGCGCGGCGGCGGGCGGCTAGGCAGAAAGACTGATCGGAAATCGGGAACCGGGCCATGGAAAGTCAGAATATTCGGATACGCCTCAAGGCGTTCGACCACCGCGTTCTCGACCAGTCGACGAGCGAGATCGTCAACACCGCTCGGCGCACCGGCGCACGCGTTCGTGGCCCGATTCCCTTGCCGACCCAGATCGAGCGCTTCACCGTCAACCGCTCGCCGCACATCGACAAGAAGTCGCGGGAGCAGTTCGAGATCCGCGTGCATAAGCGGCTGCTCGACATCGTCGACCCGACGCCCCAGACCGTGGACGCGCTGATGAAGCTCGACCTCGCGGCCGGCGTCGACGTCGAGATCAGGCTGTAGGAGCGAGGATCGCGCCATGGGCAGCTACGTCCGCGAACGCCAGCGCACGGGCCTGATCGCCCGCAAGCTCGGCATGACCCGGCAGTTCGGCGCTGACGGTGCGCATGTTCCCGTCACCGTGCTGCAGCTCGATCAGGTTCAGGTGGTCGCGCGTCGTGCGGCGGAGACCGATGGCTACAATGCGGTCCAGCTCGGCATCGGCAAGGCCAAGGTGAAGAATGTCGGCAAGGCGCTGCGCGGGCACTATGCCAAGGCGCGGGTCGAGCCGAAGCGCAAGCTGGTCGAGTTCCGCGTCAGCCCCGATGCGCTGCTCGATGTCGGCGCCGAGCTGTCGGCCTCGCACTTCGTGCCCGGGCAGTACGTCGATGTCATCGGCACCTCGGTCGGCAAGGGCTTTGCGGGTGCGATGAAGCGGCACAACTTCGCCGGCCTCGAGGCGAGCCACGGCGTGTCGATCTCGCATCGCTCGCATGGTTCAACGGGTAATCGCCAGGATCCGGGCCGCACCTTCAAGAACAAGAAGATGGCGGGTCATCTCGGCGCCGAGCGCGTGACGGTGCAGAATCTTACAGTGGTGAGCACCGATGAGGCGCGCGGTCTGATCATGTTGCGCGGCGCGGTTCCGGGCGCCGAGGGCAGCTATGTCTGCGTCGTCGATGCGCGCAAGCGCCCGGTCGACAAGAAGGTGCCCTATCCGGCGGCGCTCAAGGCGGCCGCCTCGGCCGGCGCGAAGGAGTGAGCGCCATGAAGCTCAACGTCACGCGCATCGACAATTCGCCGGCGGGCGAGATCGAGCTCGACGAGGCGGTCTTTGGCCTCGACCCACGCACGGACATCCTGTTCCGCATGGTGCGTTGGCAGCTCTCGAAGCGCCGCCAGGGTACGCACAGCTCGCGCGGCATCAGCCAGATCAGCGGCACCACCAAGAAGCCCTATAAGCAGAAGGGCACGGGCCGCGCGCGCCAGGGCTCGCTGCGCTCGCCGCAGTTCCGCGGCGGTGCGGTGATTTTCGGCCCGAAGCCGCGCAGCCACGAGCACGATCTGCCGAAGAAGGTGCGCAAGCTTGCGCTCAAGATGGCGCTGTCGAGCAAGTGCAAGGACGGCAAGCTGGTCGTGGTCGATGCGCTCGATGTGAAAGAGGCAAAGACCCGTCCGCTCGCCAAGGCGCTGGCCGCGCGGGGCCTCGAGGACGCGCTGATCATCGACGGCGATACGGTGAACGAGCTGTTCGCTCGGGCTGCGCGCAATCTGCCGAAGGTCGACGTGCTGCCTCAGGCCGGCGCCAATGTGTATGACATCCTCAGGCGCGACACCCTGGTCCTCACCCGCAATGCCGTGCAGGGGCTGGAGGCCCGGCTGAAATGAGCAAGGACGCGATCCGCTCGCGCTGGTACGAGATCATCCGCAGCCCGATTGTGACGGAAAAGGCAACGCGCCTCTCCGAGCACGGCCAGGTCGCCTTCCGGGTCGCCAGTGACGCGACCAAGAAGGAGATCAAGGAGGCGATCGAGGGCCTGTTCGACGTCAAGGTCACCGCGGTCAACACGGTGCGCGTCAAGGGCAAGGAAAAGCGCTTCCGCGGGCGGCTTGGCCAGCGGTCGGACTACAAGAAGGCGATGGTCAGCCTGGCGAAGGGGCAAACCATCGACGTCATGACGGGAGTCTGAGCGATGGCGCTCACAACCTTTAGGCCAACCACCCCCGGCCGCCGCCAGCTTGTGCTGGTCGACCGTTCCGAGCTCTGGAAGGGACGGCCGGTCAAAGATCTGACCGAGGGTCTGCGCAAGACCGGCGGGCGCAACAACCATGGCCACGTCACGGTGTGGCAGCGCGGCGGCGGCCACAAGCAGCGCTATCGCATCGTCGACTTCAAGCGGCGCAAGTTCGACGTGCCGGCGACGGTAGAGCGGCTCGAATACGATCCCAATCGTTCGGCCTTCATCGCGCTCCTGCGCTACAAGGATGGCGAGCTCGCTTATATCTTGGCGCCGCAGCGGCTCGCGGTCGGTGATGAGGTGGTCGCGGGCAATCAGGTCGACATCAAGCCGGGCAATGCGCTGCCGATGCGCAACATTCCGGTCGGCACGATCATTCACAATGTCGAGCTGAAGCCGGGGCGCGGCGGACAGCTCGCGCGCGCGGCCGGTGCGTTCGTGCAGCTCGTCGGCAAGGATCAGGGCTACGCGCTCCTGCGCCTCTCCTCGGGCGAGCAGCGCATGGTGCGTGCCGATTGTTTGGCGACCATTGGCGCGGTCTCGAACCCCGACCATCAGAACGAGAGCATCGGCAAGGCCGGGCGCAATCGCTGGAAGGGCTGGCGGCCCGTGGTGCGTGGCGTCGCCATGAACCCGATCGATCACCCGCATGGCGGTGGCGAAGGCAAGACCTCGGGCGGTCGTCACCCGGTGACGCCCTGGGGCAAGCCGACCAAGGGCGCCAAGACGCGCAAGAACAAGCGCACCGATCAGTTCATTCTCAGGCGGCGGACGTAGGCGAGGGGGCGGACACTCATGGCGCGTTCAGTCTGGAAGGGCCCGTTCGTCGATGGCTATCTGCTGCTCAAGGCCGAGCAGGCCCGCGCATCGGGGCGGCGCGACGTGATCAAGACCTGGTCACGCCGCTCGACCATCATGCCGCAGTTCGTCGGCCTGACCTTTGGCGTCTACAATGGTAAGAAATTCATCCCGGTCCTGGTCAACGAGAACATGATCGGCCACAAGCTCGGCGAGTTCTCGCCCACCCGCACGTTCCACGGCCACTCGGGCGACAAGAAGGCGAAGAGGGCCTAGGCCATGTCGAAGCCGAAACATCCCCGGGTGCTGTCGGACAGCGAGGCGCAGGCCAGCACGCGCAATCTGCGCACCAGCCCGCGCAAGCTCAACCTTGTCGCGGAATCGATCCGCGGCATGAAGGCGGGCGATGCGCTGGCCTCGCTCAAGTTCTCCGAGCGTCGCATCGCGGGCGACGTGCGCAAGTGCCTGCAGGCCGCGATCGCCAATGCCGAGAACAATCATGAGCTCGATGTCGATCGTCTGGTGGTCGCCGAGGCGCATGTCGGCAAAGGCTTGGTGATGAAGCGCATGATGCCGCGCGCGCGCGGCCGCTCGGGCCGCATCAACAAGCCGTTCAGTCATCTCACCATCATCGTGCGCGAAGGCGAGGAGAAGGCCTGATGGGCCAGAAGGTAAACCCGATCGGTCTTCGTCTCGGCATCAACCGGACGTGGGATTCCCGCTGGTTCGCCGATGCCGGCTACGCGAAGCTGCTGCACGAGGACCTCAAGATCCGCGACTATCTGATGGACCGGCTCTCAAAGGCGGGCGTCGGCCGTTTGGTGATCGAGCGGCCGGCCAAGAAGGCGCGCATCACGATCCACACCGCGCGGCCAGGCGTGGTCATCGGCAAGAAGGGCGCTGACATCGAGAAGCTGCGCCAGGACCTGACCAAGCTGACCGATAGCGAGGCGCACCTCAATATCGTGGAAATCAGGAAGCCCGAGCTCGAGGCGAAGCTGGTGGCCGAGAGCATTGCCGAGCAGCTGGTGCGCCGCGTCGCATTTCGTCGCGCTATGAAGCGCGCGGTGCAGTCGGCCATGCGGCTTGGCGCGCAGGGCATCCGCATCAACTGCAGCGGCCGCCTGGGCGGTGCTGAAATCGCGCGTATGGAGTGGTACCGCGAAGGTCGCGTGCCGCTGCACACCCTGCGCGCAGACATCGATTTCGGTCGCGCGACCGCGCGGACCGCGTTCGGCACCTGCGGCGTCAAGGTCTGGGTGTTCCGGGGCGAGATCCTGGCGCACGACCCGATGGCGCAGGACAAGCGCGCCATCGAGCAACAGCCGACGCGCTGAGCGAGCGAAGGGCCTAGGAGTCTCCTGCCATGATGCAGCCAAGCAGAACCAAGTTTCGCAAGCAGCACAAAGGCCGCATCCACGGCAATGCGAAGGGCGGGACCGAGCTTAACTTCGGCGCCTTCGGCCTGAAGGCGATCACACCCGGCCGCGTGACGGCGCGCGAGATCGAGGCCGGCCGTCGCGCCATCACCCGCCACATGAAGCGCGCCGGGCGCATCTGGATCCGCGTGTTCCCCGACGTGCCGGTGTCGACCAAGCCGGCCGAAGTGCGCATGGGCAGCGGCAAGGGCACGCCCGAATACTGGGTCGCCCGGATCAAGCCGGGACGCATCATGTTCGAGGTGGACGGCATTCCGCGCAACATCGCCGAAGAGGCGTTCCGCCTCGCTGCGGCGAAGCTGAGCGTGAAGACCCGGCTGGTCAGCCGGATCGGCGAGGGAGCCTAGTCGATGAAGCCCGAGGAAATTCGCGGCAAGAGCGCCGATGAGCTGACGGATGCGCTGCGCAATCTGCGCAAGGAGGCGTTCAATCTGCGCTTCCAGCGCGCGAGCGGGCAGCTCGAGAATACGGCGCGGATGCGCGTGGTCCGGCGCGAGATCGCCCGGATTCGGACGGTGATTAGCGAGCGGTCGCACCAGGCGGCGGCCGCAAGCAAGCGATAGAGAGGGTTTAGGACCATGCCCCGCCGAATCCTTCAGGGTGTCGTCGTGAGCGACAAGGGCGACAAGACGGTGGTCGTCCGGGTCGAGCGCCGCGTGCTGCACCCGGTCTACAAAAAGGTCGTGCGCAGCGCGAAGAAGTACGCCGCGCACGATGCCGATAACCGGTTCAAGGTCGGCGACAGCGTGCGCATTCAGGAGTGCCGCCCGATCTCGAAGCTGAAGCGGTGGACGGTGATCTCGGGTGAGGCCGCGAAGGACGGGGCGACGCCGAGGCCGAGCGAGCTTCAGGCCTGAGCGGATAGAAGAGGGGCAGCGATCCGATGATCCAGGCACAAACCCATCTCGACGTCGCGGACAATTCCGGCGCGCGTCGCGTCGAGTGCATCAAGGTGCTGGGCGGTTCGCGCCGGCGCGTCGCCACGATCGGCGATGTCATCGTGGTCGCGATAAAGGACGCGATTCCGCGCGGCAAGGTGAAGAAGGGTGAGGTCCACAAGGCGGTGATTGTCAGGACCGCGAAGGAGATTCGCCGCCCCGATGGCACCTCGATCCGCTTCGATCGGAACGCGGCGGTCCTGATCAACGCGCAGAACGAGCCGATCGGCACGCGCATCTTCGGGCCGGTAACGCGCGAGCTCCGAGCCAAGCAGTACATGAAGATCATCTCGCTCGCACCGGAAGTGCTCTGAGCGAGGCGGGGTTGAGGAGGACGGCCTGATGGCGATGCAGAAGATCAAGAAGGACGATGAGGTGATCGTCCTCACGGGGCGCGACCGCGGCAAGCGCGGCAAGGTGCTGCGCGCGCTGCCGCAGGAGGATCGCGTCATCGTCGAAGGCGTGAACATGATGAAGCGCCACACCAAGCCGAGCCAGGCCGATCCGCAGGGCGGCATCAAGGAGAAGGAAGCGGCGATCCACGTCTCCAACGTGGCGCTGATCGATCCGAAGTCGAATCGCCCGACGCGGGTCGGCTTCAAGGTGCTGGCGGACGGCCGCAAGGTGCGGGTGGCCAAGCGTTCGGGCGAGGTGCTCGATGTCTGAGCAGAAAAAAGCGCGTGAGCGCGTCCGTCTCCACGAGCATTACGAGACGGTGGTGCGGCCGCAGCTGATCAAGCAATTCGGCTATGCGAACCCGATGCAGGCGCCGCGCATCGAGAAGATCGTGATCAACATGGGCGTGGGCGAGGGCGCGACCGACAAGAAGAAGGTCGATGCCGCTGTTCTGGATCTGACACGGATTGCGGGTCAGAAGCCGATCGTGACACGGGCGCGCAAGTCGATCGCGAACTACAAGATCCGCAATGGCATGGCGATCGGCTGCAAGGTCACGCTGCGCCGCGAGCGGATGTATGAGTTCCTCGATCGCCTGGTCAACATCGCGCTGCCCCGCGTGCGCGACTTCCGTGGCATTTCGGGCAAATCGTTCGATGGTCGTGGCAATTACGCGCTCGGTGTACGCGAGCAGATCGTGTTTCCCGAGATCGACTACGACAAGATCGACAAGATCCGCGGCATGGACATCGTGATTTGCACCAGCGCGCGCACCGACGCCGAAGCGAAGGCGCTGCTCGTTGGTTTTCAGATGCCGTTCATCAACTAGGACAACAAGTCGGGCGACGGCCCAAGGGTTCAGCCAATGGCGAAGAAGAGTTCGATCGAGAAGAACGAGATGCGGCGGCGCTTGTCAGTCAAGTATGATGCCAAGCGCACGGCTTTGCTCGAGAAGACGCGAGACATGAAGCTCCCGCCCGAGGAGCGCTTTGCCGCACAGCTCAAGCTCGCCAAGCTGCCACGCAACTCGTCGCGGGTGCGGATCCGCAATCGCTGCGGTCTGACGGGCCGGCCACGTGCTTATTATCGCAAGTTCAACCTGTCTCGCATCGCGCTGCGCGACCTGGCCTCGGCCGGTCGTTTGCCGGGCGCGGTCAAGGCCAGCTGGTAAGGCCGGAGGACGCATGCCTGTCACCGATCCGATCGGCGATCTGCTCACCCGCATCCGCAATGGGCAGCGCGGACGGCGTGCCCAGGTGCGCTCGCCGGTCTCCAAGCAGCGCGCGGCCGTGCTCGACGTGCTGAAGAGCGAGGGCTACATCCGCGGCTACAGCAAGACCGGCGACGGCGGGATTCGCGACGTCTTCGAGATCGAGCTGAAGTACAACGAGGGCCGTCCGGTCATCACCGAGATCAACCGGGTCTCGCGGCCGGGCCGCCGGGTCTATTCGCCGATCGAGGATCTGCCGAGGGTCTATAACGGCCTCGGCATCTCGATTCTGTCGACCTCGAAGGGCGTCATGTCCGATCTCGAGGCGCGTCGCCAAAACCTTGGCGGCGAAGTCATCTGCACGGTGTTCTAGGAGAGCGCCATGTCGCGTATTGGCAAGAACGCCGTTCCAGTGCCGGCCGGCGTAGACGTTCAGATCAGTGGCAACGAGGTCTCGGTCAAGGGCAAGCTCGGCCAGCTCAAGACCATGATCGTGCCGGAAATGACCGTCTCGAAGGGTGACAAGGGCATCGCGGTGAAGCCGCGCGAGATGACCAAGCGCTCGCGCCAGCTCTGGGGCCTGTCGCGCTCGCTGGTGCGCAACATGGTGCAGGGCGTCACTCAGGGCTATGCCGAGAGGCTCGAGATTCAGGGCGTCGGCTACAAGGCGGCGGTCGAGGGCAGCAATTTGAAGCTCGATCTCGGCTTCAGCCACAGCGTGCTCTACCCGATCCCGGCGGGCATCAAGATTGTGTGCGAGAAGCCGACCTCGATTGCGGTAAGCGGCATCGATCGTCAGCTTGTTGGCCAGGTGGCGGCCGAGATCAGGGGCTACAAGAAGCCGGAGCCCTACAAGGGCAAGGGCATTCGCTACGCGAACGAGTCGGTGCGTCGCAAGGAAGGCAAGAAGAAGTAAGGTCGGCCATGGACAAGTCGGAAAAGCTGTTCGAGCGTCGCCGCAGCCGTGTGCGCTATCAGTTGAAGCGCCACAGCGACGGCCGGCCCCGCCTTTCAGTGCATCGCTCGGGGCGCCATATCTATGCCCAATTGATCGATGATCAGAAGGGCGTGACCTTGGCCTCGGCCTCGACGCTTGAAAAGGTGCTGCGTGAGGCGCTGAAGAGCGGCGCGGACAAGGACGCCGCCGGCAAGGTCGGCGCGCTGATCGCCGAGCGCGCCAAGGCCGCCGGCGTGAGCACGGTGGTGTTCGATCGCGGCGGCTTCCGGTTCCACGGCCGCATCAAGGCATTGGCCGACGCCGCCCGCGAAGGCGGGCTGTCGTTCTAGGAAGGCAGGATCATGGCACGAGGCAATCCCGGCGAAGGTCGCGAGCGGCAGGGCGGGCGCAATTGGGAGCGCGACCGCGAAGAGAGCGAGCTCGGCGACAAGCTGGTCAATATCAACCGCGTCGCCAAGGTGGTGAAGGGCGGTCGGCGCTTCGGGTTCTCCGCGCTTGTGGTCGTTGGAGACAGGCGGGGCCGGGTCGGCCACGGCTCGGGCAAGGCGCGTGAAGTGCCGGAGGCGATCCGCAAGGCGACCGAGCGGGCGAAGCGCAATCTGATCCGCGTGCCGCTGCGCGAGGGTCGCACGCTGCATCACGACGTGCTTGGGCGCGCCGGCGCCGGCAAGGTTGTGCTGCGCGCGGCGGCGCCTGGCACGGGTATCATCGCGGGTGGCCCGATGCGCGCGGTGTTCGAGATGTTGGGCGTGCAGGACGTGGTGGCGAAGTCGGTCGGCACCTCGAACCCGCACAACATGGTCAAGGCGACGTTCGATGCGCTGACCCGGTGCAACTCGCCGCGCACGGTTGCGGCCAAGCGCAGCCGGCGGGTGAGCGATGTGTTCGGCCGCTCCGAGAGCGCCGGCGAGGAGAAGGAATAGGCCGATGGCGAACAACGCCGCTGGACGCGTGAAGGTGACCCAGGTCGGGAGCCCGATCGCGCGGCGACATGATCAGCGCGAGACGCTGATCGGTCTCGGATTGAACAAGATGAACCGCAGCCGCGTGCTCGAAGATACGCCCGCGGTGCGCGGCATGATCAAGAAGGTCGCTCACCTGCTGCGCGTCGAGCCGGCCGGCTGAGGAGAGGGAACGATGCGTCTCACTGACCTGCGCGATAATCCGGGCGCAAGCCGGAAGAAGAAGCGGCTCGGCCGCGGCATCGGCTCGGGCAAGGGCAAGACGTCGGGCAAGGGCCATAAGGGCCAGCTCGCCCGCACGGGCGTGGCGCTGCGCGATTTCGAGGGCGGCCAGATGCCGCTTTATCGTCGTCTGCCGAAGCGTGGTTTCAAGAATCTGGGTCGGCGTGTCTATGAGCCGGTCAATCTCGATCGTCTGCAGCGCGCAATCGACGACAAGCGGCTCGATCCCTCCCAGACCATCACGGACGCCGTACTGAAATCGGCCGGCCTCGCGGTTGGCACCAATGGCACCGTCGGTGTGCGCCTGCTCGCCCGTGGCGAGCTGAAGGCGAAGCTCAGCTTCGACGTGACCAGCGCGTCAAAGTCGGCGATCGAGGCGGTCGAGAAGGCCGGCGGCACGATCAAGATCATCAAGCGCGAGAAGAAGAAGCGCCTCCGTGGCTCCCAGAAGAAGAAAGCCAAGGGCGGAGCGAAGGGCAAGAAGGCGGGCGACGCAGCGCAGGCTGAGGCAGGGGCCGCCTCCTGAGGGCGGGCTGAATCATGGCATCGGCAGCCGAGCAACTGGCGGCCAATTTCAACTTCGGAGCACTTGGCAAAGCCAAGGAGCTGCAGCGCCGGCTTTTGTTCGTGCTGGGCGCGCTGATCGTCTACCGGATCGGCACGTATATCCCGATTCCCGGCATCGATCCGGTTGTGCTTCGGAGTTTCTACGAGAGCCACTCGGGCGGCATCCTGGACATGTTCAACATGTTCTCGGGCGGCGCGCTCCAGCGGATGACGATCTTCGCGTTGAACATCATGCCGTACATTTCGGCATCGATCATTATTCAGCTGATGACGACGGTGTCGCCTAAGCTTGCCGCGCTCAAGAAGGAGGGCGGCGAGGCGGGGCGCAAGAAGATCAATCAGTACACACGCTACGGCACGGTGATTCTGGCGGCGCTCCAGGCCTACGGCATCGCCGCCGGCCTCGAGGGCTACACCAGCAACGGCGCAAGCGCCGTCATCGATCCCGGCACATTCTTCCGCGTGACCACTGTCGTGCTGCTGACCGGCGGTACTGTTTTCCTGATGTGGCTGGGCGAGCAGATCACCGCGCGCGGCGTCGGCAATGGCATCTCGCTGATCATCTTCGCCGGCATCGTGGCAGCGCTGCCAAGCGGTCTCGTTCAGCTCCTGGAGCTCGGGCGCACGGGGGCGATGTCACCGGCGCTCATGATCATTTTTCTGCTTGGGGCGATCGCGCTGGTGGCGTTCATCGTGTTCATGGAGCGCGCCCAGCGCCGCATCGTGGTGCAATACCCGAAGCGACAGGTCGGGCAGCGGGTCTTTGGCGGACAATCGAGCCATCTGCCCTTGAAGGTGAACACGGCGGGCGTGATTCCGCCAATCTTTGCCAGCTCGATTCTGCTGCTACCGATCACCGCGCTCAGCATGAACGCGGGCACCGGCCCTGCCTGGTTGACCGAGCTGTCGAGCCTGATTGGGCACGGCAAGCCGCTCTACATGCTGCTCTATGCGGCGGCGATCATTTTCTTCGCATTCTTCTATACGGGCGTCGTGTTCAACCCGAAGGACACGGCCGATAATCTGAAGAAGTATGGCGGGTTCATTCCGGGCATCCGGCCTGGTCAGGCGACGGCCGACTATCTCCAGTTCGTGCTGACCAGGCTGACCCTGATCGGCTCGCTGTACCTGACCTTTGTCTGCCTCCTGCCCGAGTTCCTGATCGCCGAATATGCCCTGCCATTCTATCTCGGTGGCACCAGCCTGCTCATTGTTGTGTCGGTAACCATGGACACCGTGAGCCAGATCCACTCGCATCTGCTGGCGCACCAGTATGAGGGCCTGATCAAGAAGTCCAAGCTCAGGGGCAGCCGCAAGTGAACTTGATCCTGCTCGGGCCGCCGGGTGCTGGCAAGGGCACCCAGGCGGAGCGGCTCAGTCGTCGCTTTGGGTTCGTGCAGCTCTCTACGGGCGACATGTTGCGTGCTGCGGTCAAGGCGGGTACGCCGCTTGGCCTCAAGGCCAAGGCGATCATGGAAGCGGGCGGGCTGGTGCCGGACGAGGTCGTGATCGGCCTGATTGCCGAGCGCATCGACCAGCCGGACTGCAAAAAGGGCTTCATTCTCGACGGCTTCCCACGCACGACCGCCCAGGCCGAGGCGCTCGACAAGATGCTCGAGGGTCGCAAGCTGCGCCTCGACAAGGTGATCGAGCTGAAGGTCGATGACGCCGCCTTGACCGAGCGAATCGCCGGACGTTTCACCTGCGCCAAATGCGGCGCCGGCTATAACGACCTGTCCAAGCCGACCAAGGTGCCGGGGGTGTGCGACGCTTGCGGGTCCAAGGAGTTTTCCCGCCGCAAGGACGACAATCGGGAGACCGTCGTGGCCCGGCTCAAGGCCTACCATGAGCAGACCGCGCCGATCATCCCATATTACCGCGCTCGCGGCCGCTTCGTGTCGCTGGACGGCATGGCCGACATGGACGTGGTCGAGGCGGCCCTGGTCAAGTCACTGGCGGTCATGACAAATGGTTGACGTGGTCGCCTGCCCCACCCATAATCCCCGTTCCCTTGCCCGTGCTGTGGCCGGTTGCCGCGGCACGCGTCTTCTTTTTTGAGGAGGCCACAACGTGGCGCGCATCGCCGGCGTTAACATCCCTACGGCCAAACGTGTCGAGGTCGCCTTGACTTACATCCATGGCATCGGGCCGTTCCAGGCCAAGAAGATCATGGAGAAGGTCGGCATCGCGGCAAAGGTGCGGGTCAGTGAGCTGAGTGAGGCGGATGTCATTCGCATCCGCGAGACGATCGACAAGGACTACACGGTCGAGGGCGATCTCCGGCGCGAGGTCGCAATGAACATCAAGCGGCTGATGGATCTCGGCTGCTACCGGGGCCTGCGCCATCGGCGCGGTCTTCCGGTCCGTGGTCAGCGCACGCATACGAACGCGCGCACGCGGAAAGGTCCATCGCGGCCAATCGCGGCGAAAAAGAAGTAACGCAGGGTATTGCTCATGGCGAAGACGGGACGTCCGCGCAAAAAAGAGCGGAAGAACATCACTGCCGGCATCGCGCATGTGAACGCCACGTTCAACAACACCATGATCACCATTACGGACTTGCAGGGCAATTCGATTGCCTGGTCGTCCGCGGGTACCATGGGGTTCAAGGGTTCGCGCAAGTCCACGCCCTATGCCGCCCAGGTGGCGGCCGAGGATGCCGGGCGCAAGGCCAAGGAGCATGGCGTCCTGGCGCTCGAGGTTGAGGTCAAGGGGCCTGGCCCCGGCCGGGAATCGGCGTTGCGTGCGCTGCAGGCCGCTGGATTCTCAATCTCTGCCATTCGTGATGTGACGCCCATTCCCCATAACGGCTGTCGCCCGCCCAAACGGCGGCGTGTCTAGCCGGGAAGAGGCTGCCGCCCCGTCGCGCCCTGAACGGGCCGGTCGGAGGCATGCCGCTCGATTGTGACTGACCGCGAAACCCAGTTTCGCAACCATGAGGTCGCACGCGTGATTCAGAGAAACTGGCAAGAACTGATTAAGCCCTCCAAGCTCGCCGTTTCCCCCGAGGGCGATGGCAATCGCTTCGCGACCGTGGTGGCGGAGCCGCTCGAGCGCGGCTTCGGTGTCACGCTCGGCAACGCGATTCGTCGGATCCTGTTGTCGTCGCTGCAGGGCGCGGCGGTGACCTCGCTCAAGATCGACGGGGTGTTGCACGAGTTCTCCTCGATCCCGGGCGTGCGCGAGGACATCACCGACATTGTGCTCAACGTGAAGTCGCTCGCGTTGCGCATGCATGGCGAAGGGCCGAAGCGCATCACCTTGAAGGCGCAGGGGCCGGGCGAGGCCAAGGCTGGGCAGATCGAGACCGGACATGACATCGAGGTGATGGACCCGAGCCATGTGATCTGCACCCTCGATGAGGGCGCCAAGCTCAACATGGAGATGACGGTCCACAACGGCAAAGGCTATGTCGCGGCCACGCTCAACCGGCCGGAGGACGCGCCGATCGGGCTGATCCCGGTCGACTCGCTCTACAGCCCGGTCAAGAAGGTGGCCTACAAGATCGACAATACCCGCGTCGGCCAGGCGACCGACTATGACAAGCTGACCATGCGGATCGAGACGAATGGCACGGTGCGGCCGGAGGACGCGGTGGCATTGGCCGCGCGCATCCTGCAGGACCAGCTGCAGCTCTTCATCAACTTCGAGGAACCGCGCGAGATCGTGCCGGGCGCCGAGCGTGCGGAGCCCGAGTTCAACGCCAATCTGCTGCGCAAGGTGGACGAACTCGAGCTTTCGGTCCGCTCGGCCAATTGCCTGAAGAACGACAACATCATCTACATCGGCGATCTGGTTCAGAAGTCAGAGCAGGAGATGCTGCGCACGCCGAACTTCGGTCGCAAGTCGCTGAACGAGATCAAGGAGGTTCTGGAGACCATGGGGCTTCGGCTCGGCATGGAAATCCCGAACTGGCCGCCTGAGAACATCGAGGAGCTCGCCCGCAAGCTCGATGAGCCTTATTGAGGCTCGGGAGCAGGCAGGCACGCGAGCGGGAGAGAAGCCATGCGTCACAAGATTGCCGGTCGCAAGCTCGGCCGCACCACCGCCCATCGCCGGTCGCTGTTACGCAACATGGCGACGTCGCTGATCAAGCACGAGCAGATCACGACAACGCTGCCCAAGGCGAAAGAGCTACGGCCGATTGTCGAGAAGCTGGTTACGCTCGGCAAGGGCGACACGCTCGCGGCGCGCCGGCGCGCCCACGCCTATCTCAAGGATGAGAAGGTGGTGGCGAAGCTGTTCACGACGCTCGGGCCCCGCTACGTGAAACGCGATGGCGGCTACACCCGCGTGCTGCGGGCCGGCATGCGCCACGGTGATGCCGCGACGCTCGCCGTGATCGAGTTCGTCGATCGCGACGTCAACGCCAAGGGCCAGGATTCCGGGCCGAGGCCCGAGGTCGCCGCCAACGCCGAGGAAGCCGCCAGCTGATTGCAGCTCGTTCGGCGTGGATTTCAGAGGGCAGCCGATGAGGCTGCCCTTCGCGTTTCCGGGGGACTAGACTGACGCTCTGACCCGCCGATGCGGGATGTGATGCAGCCGACCATGCCGCGCGAGAAGCCGCGATCGTTGTTCGAGGATGCCGCCGAGACCCGGCCGCTGGCCGATCGCTTGCGCCCGAAGACCCTTGCCGAGGTCGTCGGGCAGGACCATCTGCTCGGCCTCGAGGCGCCGATCGGGCGCATGGTCACGGCGCACCGCCTGGCCTCGATGGTTCTCTGGGGGCCGCCCGGCTGTGGCAAAACCACCATTGCGCGCCTTTTGTCAGAGGCCACGTCGCTCGTGTTCGAGCCGCTGAGCGCGGTGTTCTCCGGCGTCGCCGAGCTGCGCAAGGTGTTCGATGCGGCGCGTGAGCGGCGTGCGGCCGGGCAGGGCACGCTTCTCTTCGTCGATGAGATCCACCGCTTCAACCGCGCGCAGCAGGATGCGTTTCTGCCGGTGGTCGAGGACGGCACGATCACCCTGATCGGCGCAACCACAGAGAACCCTTCCTTCGAGCTCAACGCCGCACTGCTCTCGCGCTGTCAGGTCATGGTGTTGCGTCGTTTGGACGAGGCGGCGCTCGAGGAGCTGCTAGGTCGTGCCGAGGCGCTCGTTGGGCGCGCCCTGCCGCTGACCGCCGATGCCCGCGGCACGCTGAAGGCGATGGCCGATGGCGATGGCCGCTCACTCCTCAACATGGTCGAGGAGCTGTTCGCTCGGCCGGAGGCCTCGGCGCCGCTTGACCAGCGGGCCCTGATGGCGGCGGTGCAGCGGCGCGCGCCGATCTACGACAAGACGCAGGACAGCCACTACAACCTGATCAGCGCGCTGCATAAATCGCTCCGCGGCTCGGATACCGACGCGGCGCTCTACTGGTTCGCGCGCATGCTGGTCGGCGGCGAGGACCCGCGCTACATCGCGCGGCGTCTGACCCGCTTCGCGGTCGAGGATGTCGGTCTGGCCGACCCCGCCGCGATTGGCCAGTGCTTGGCTGCGTGGGAAACCTATGAGCGCCTAGGCTCGCCCGAAGGTGAGCTTGCGCTCGCGCAGGCGGTGATCTATCTCGGCACCGCGCCCAAATCGAATGCCGCTTATGTGGCGCTCGGGGCGGCGATGAAAGCGGCCGAGCGAACCGGCTCCCTCGCGCCACCCATGCACATCCTCAACGCGCCGACGCGGCTGATGAAGGATTTGGGCTATTCCAAAGGCTATCAGTACGACCCTGACACCACGGACGCGTTCTCCGGCCAGAACTACTTTCCGGATGGCATGAAGCGGCAGGTGCTCTATGAGCCGGCCGAGCGCGGCTTTGAGCGCGAGATCAAGAAGCGCCTGGACTATTGGGCGAAGCTGCGCGAGCGCGTGGCGAAGGGCGAGGATGACGGGCGCGACAAGGTCGAGGCGCCGCCATGATGGGCGTCGTCCTCATTGCGCTCGGAGGCGCGGTCGGCTCGGTCGGGCGTTACTACGTCGCCGGCGCCGTTGAGCGCTGGTTGGGCGTCGCGATCGGTGCGGGCTTTCCCTATGGCACGCTTGCGGTCAACGTCATCGGCTCGGCGGTTCTTGGCCTTCTCGTCGCGCTACTCAGTGCGGTGTTCACCACCACGCCCGAGATTCGCCTATTCCTCGTGGTCGGTGTGCTCGGCGGCTTCACGACGTTCTCGGCGTTCTCGCTCGATGTGATCGCCCTGTTCGAGCGCAACGAGGCCGGCCGTGCTCTCCTCTACATCGCGCTCTCGGTCGTGCTCTCGGCTGGCGCGCTCTACCTCGTGCTTCGCTTCGTGCGCTGGGTCACGCCGTGACCGGGGTGCGCGCCATGATCGTCGAGGCCGACGAGGCCGATCTTCGGCTCGATCGCTGGTTCAAGCGCCATTTCCCGGCGCTGGGCCACGCTCATTTGTCGCGCCTGTTGCGCACCGGGCAGATTCGCGTCGATGGCGGTCGGGTCAAGGCCAGCCACCGCTTGAGCGTGGGCAGCGCCGTTCGTGTTCCGCCGCTGGGGGAACCAGCCGCTGTCCCGGAGACCCCGGCGTCCAGAAAGGCTCCGCCGCCCGCTGCCACCGCACTCGACGAGGCGCGCTCGTGGGTCATCCATCGCGATGATTCGATCATCGTCATCAACAAGCCGGCCGGCCTCGCCGCGCAGGGCGGCAGCGAGGTGACGCACCATCTCGATGCGCTGTTGGATGGTCTGCGCTTCGGTGCGCCTGAGCGGCCAAAGCTCGTTCACCGGCTTGATCGCGATACCAGCGGCGTCATGGTGCTGGCGCGCTCGGCGGCGGTTGCACGGCGCTTGGCAGAGGCCTTCAAGGAGCGCGAGCCGCGCAAGGTCTATTGGGCGCTTGTGGCCGGTGTGCCTCAGCCCTATAGCGGCAAGATCGACGCGGCGATCGCCAAGCGCCCAGGCGGCGGCGGCGAGAAGATGGCACTCGTCGAGCCGGGCGAAGGTGGGCAGCGGGCGACGACCTACTACCGGCTGATCGACAGCGCGGGCAAGCGGGTGGCCTGGCTTGCGCTCTATCCGAAGACGGGGCGCACCCATCAGCTTCGCGTGCATTGCGCCGAGGTGCTGCACACGCCGATTGTCGGAGACGGCAAATATGGCGGCGCGGCGGCCTATCTGCCGCTCGAAGGCATTGCGCGGCGCGTACACCTGCATGCCGCGGCGATCGAGCTTCCTGACCCGGCCGACAAGACCGGGCGCCGCGTGCTGCGGTTCACGGCGCCACCGCCCGAGCACATGGTGACCTCCTTCAAGCTGCTCGGCTTCGACCTTCGGCTCGAGCGTGATCCGTTCGCCGAGGCGCCCCCATGATCCGCCTTGTTCTGTTCGATTGCGACGGCACGCTGGTCGACAGCCAGCACCTCATTTCGGCCGCCATGGCCGAGACCTTCAGGGCCGTTGACCTCGAGGCACCACCCATCGCGGCGGTGCGGCGGGTGGTCGGGCTCAGCCTCGAAGAGGCGATCACGCGGCTATTGCCGGAGGCCCGTCGGGACGAGGCGCCCATCCTGTCCGTGCGCTACAAGGAAAACTACTTTCGCCTGAAGTCCGATCCTGAGGTGCCGCAGGACGAGTTATTCGATGGGGCGCGCGAAACGCTGCATGCGCTCCATCGGGCGAACTTTCTCTTGGGCGTGGCGACAGGCAAGTCGCGCCGGGGCCTGCGCGCGACACTCGAGCGTCACGGCCTCGCTGGATTGTTCGTGACCCTGCAAACCGCGGACGACGCGCCTGGCAAGCCGGATCCCACCATGGCGCTCCAGGCCATGACCGAGGCCGGCGTTGAGCCCGGGGAGACCGTCGTCATCGGCGACACCGTGTTCGACATCATGATGGCGCGGCACGCAGGCGCTGACGCGCTAGGCGTCTCCTGGGGCTATCATGATCCCCATGAGCTGGCGCAGGCCGGCGCGATCGGTCTGCTCGAACGCTTTCACGAGTTGCCGCCGCGGCTGGCCTCGCTCAACAACATGCAGACGGTGAACGGCCATGGTCGCTGAACCCGCCAAGCGACGTTCGCGGTTTCGCTGGTGGATGGTGCCGGCGGGGCTCGGCGGCCTGATCGTCATCGTCATCGCGGTTGGCGTCATCATTCTGCTCAGCAAGGATGTCACGGAATATCGCGATATCCTCACGGCAGAGCTCAGCAAGCAGACCGGCCGCCACGTGGAGATCAAGGGCGCGTTCGACCTTTCGATCAGCTTCTCGCCTTCGATCGTGGCCGAGGACATCAGCATCGCGAACGCACCCTGGGGCAGCCGCGCCGAGATGCTGAAGGCGAGGCGCCTCGAGGTGAAGGTCGGGCTGTTTCCGATCATCAGTGGAAAGGTCGAGGCACAGCGCCTGGTGCTCGACGGGGCCGACCTCCTGCTCGAGACCGATGCGGAGGGCAAGAGCAATTGGCCCGTGATGACATCAACCACTGACGCGGATCAATCGGAGCTGCTCGCCGCCGATACGCTTGAGATCAAGGACTCGTTGATCACGCTCGTCGATGGTCGCACCAAAAAGACGCGCACGCTCAAGATCGACAGCGCCGCAGGAGGCCTCGACCACGCGTCCAACACGCTTGCGCTCGATGCCCAGGGCCTGCTCAACCAGCTCCCGATGACCGCCAAGCTCGCGGTTGGGCGCAAGGGTCCAAAAGCGCCGCTCAAGGTGGAGCTCGCTGCCGGTGACGCCTTGCTCAACCTCGATGGCACGGTCGATCGGCCGGCCGATTTCGATGGCCTTGACGTCGCCATGAAGCTCTCCGCGCCGACGCTCACGACCCTCGGCGCGCTGGCCGGCACCGGTGATCTGCCCAAGGCGGTCGGGCCGGTCACGTTCGAAGGGCAACTGAAGGGCGGCGGTGCGCGCTATGACGTAGCCGGCCTCAAGGCGAGTTTCGGCCAGAGCCAGCTGAGCGGCGACCTGTCGGTCGATGCGACGCCTGATATTCCGCGCCTCAAGGGAAGCCTCGCGGCGTCCACCGTCGATCTCGATCTGATCCTCGGCGAAGAGAACAAAGGGAAGCGCGGGAAGGGCGGTCGTCTCTTCGACGACGAGCCGATCGCGCTCGACTGGCTCGAAGGGCTGGATGTCGAGCTTGCGCTTTCGGCCGCGAAGGCCAGCTATCGGGGCACCACGCTTACCGACCTTGAGACCACGATCGTCGTGCGCGACAAGGTCGCGACGTTAAACCCGCTCGCGTTCGAGACCGCTGGCGGCGCCATGAATGGTGCGGCGACGCTCGACGGCTCGGCCAAGGCGCCAAAGGTGACCCTGAAGGGCAAGATGCGCGGCGCCGATTTGGGCACCGTGCTCGCGCTTCTCGGCGTTGAGCAACGGGGTCAAGGCAAGGTCGACATCGATGCCGACCTCAAGGCGACCGGTGCATCGCCTCGCATGCTCGCGGGCTCGCTGGGCGGCCGGCTCGATATCGCGATGGGGCGCGGCCGGCTGGACAACACGCTGGTCGAGCTGATCGCGGTCGATCTCGTGCAGCAATTAATGCCATGGAACGTCAGCAAGGCGAGCACGACGGTCAATTGCATGGTCGCGCGCTTTCCCATCGATCGCGGTGTGATGCGGGCCGAGCGGCTATTGCTCGACACCACGGAGATGACCATGGGCGGT